>Ga0209597_1000369_pt1 | contig 30098 bp, 18 predicted proteins | sample M_140625_MF_Meta_FD_187316 | JGI IMG/M metagenome (GOLD analysis project Ga0209597, IMG submission 187316) | Freshwater microbial communities from Lake Montjoie, Canada to study carbon cycling - M_140625_MF_MetaG (SPAdes) (version 2) | ecosystem: Environmental > Aquatic > Freshwater > Lake... | reverse complement strand
GCTGCGAGCACGTTTCGACTACTTCACGCAGCGGAAGCCAAGATGGGATGTGCCAGTACTAATCTCCCCCTTACTCCTCGTTCCCAAAATATAGCGGGCGCAAAACTGGTCAGAGCAAAGAAACGAGCCACCTCGATGCACTCTCTTTTTTGCCCCAGGTTCCTCCATATCCAGCCCATCCTTCGGCCCCTTTGGATCACGCACCACGCCACGCTTGGCATCTACCTCATAGCTGTCCGCTCGGTACCAGTCGGAACACCACTCCCACACATTCCCCGATAAATCATACAACCCGTACGGGTTCGGTGGATATTCTTTCACAGGAGCAACCCCTTTCCACCCGTCCTGCCCCGTGTCAGAGCTCGGAAAATTTCCCTGCCAAGTGTTCGCCATCCACTTTCCACCAGGCCGAAACTCGTTCCCCCAAGGATACGTCTCCCCCCTCTTCCCACCCCGAGACGCCCGCTCCCACTCCGCCTCAGTCGGTAATCTCTTCCCTGCCCACTTGGCATATGCCTCCGCATCCTCATAGGCAACATGCACCACAGGAAGACTTCCCTTCCCACTTAGATCACTCTTCGGTCCCAAAGGATGATTCCAACAAGCCCCAGGGACATAGCCCCACCAAGCAGTAAAATCATTTAAAGCCACAGGATGATCGGGTGCCTTAAAACAGACCGACCCCGCCACCAGCATCTCCTCGGAAGCACCTGGGAAATCCTCCGCCTTAGGTTTTCGCTCCGCCACCGTCACATAGTGGGTCGCGTCGATAAATTTTTGAAACTGATCATTGGTTACCTCAGTCTCATCCATCCAAAACCCGCTCACCTCCACCTCGTGCGATGGCTGAGAATCGGTAAAACCACTCCGCAATAAACTGCAGGTCGGTTTCTTGGGATCGGTAGCCGCCAAAGCTTGCCGACAGGCCGACTCTCCAGGCCCGCCCATAAAAAATCTCCCCCCGGGAATCCAAACCATTCCCTCAGGTTTTTCCTCCGCCGGAGCTCCCACTCGGATCGGGCGTTGACAGCCCACCCCTAAAACAAGCAGCCCAAGCAAAGGCCATAAGAGTCGATAATTCACTCGCTCCATCCTTCCTCGAAACCGTGGACAGCTCCAGCAGACAATTCCTAGACTCGCCATTTTTCCATCTTTGGATTACTCTTTCCCTCCTATCGGACGCTTAGCTTAGTGGTAGAGCGCCTGCTTCACACGCAGGAGGTCACTGGTTCAATCCCAGTAGCGTCCAATCCGCACGCCGCCCTTCGACCCTACGGATTTTGTAATACCCGCAGCCGCAAAAATCTGGTTGCCACATCCATCGGCACACTCGCCGACCTCTTCTCCATTACCTCTCCCCCAATCGTCACCGATCCAACAGCAGTCACACTCACCCCCGCACTACTCCAACTCAACGGGTTCCCCAAATCAGAACTAGTTTCCGCTGTCACCACTAACTTGGGATCATTCGTCCGCACCTGATAGTTCAACACAAGTCGCTGATTTTCTACCACGGTTTGCGGAAAGATCGCAGATTTCCCCACCGATCCTTGGACCCGACTCCATCCTAACGCATATTCGACCAGTGCCACCCAGCCGTCTGCGTCGACATCGCTTGTCGCCGACTCCCCTGGATACGCCACCGCAAACGAGGGCACGTTCACTGTAGCCACCGACAAAGTCATACTCGTGGGATGACTGAGCACTTTATTTAACCCGGTTAAAATGTAGTTCACTCCACTGATCGGAGTATTGACAAAAGTCAGCCAAGAAACATCAGAGGTCGACCACGATTTGTCCGGATTCCCCACCATCACCGCATAGCTCCCGTTGTCGGTCGCCAAAAGTGGATTCAAAACAAGAGTCGCTCCTGTTTTCCCTACCAGATTCGCTCCGTCTTTCTTCCACTGATAGGTCGTTCCAGGAGCGCTGTGATTTGTCACAGGTGCAGTCAGAGTCAGACTCGACCCTCCTGCCTTGCTGATGATGGGCGAAAATACCTCCGTCCCTCCCGCCAACTTTCTCTCCCACTCCTTAATAAAAAAACGCGCCGTTAAATCTGCGGCGGTTGGAATGGCGTCAACGGATGCATAGGCTCCCGAACTGGTGTCAAACTGGTGTCCATAACCATTGAGCAAATGAAGCTCCGATGGCACCCCTGCCGCTATGAGTTGCTTATATAGATCCACCGAACCATACGTGTCGATCGAACCGGTCTGAGCGGTATTCCCGTCATAGGTGCCGTGAACCATGATGCAGGGCAGGTCGGATGAGTTTACCGTATAAGCTCGAAAACTGGTCTCAGGACCTCCAAAGAGAACGGCGGAGGCCACCATGCCACTCCGGTCGTAGACGGCAGTGGCATCGGAAGTGACCGAGGAAGCCGGCGTAGTGGTGGACATCGGATCGGCCGTGGAAAGCCCTCCTTGGTCCCCGCTCTCCCTGACTGCGAGCCAAGCAGCAATTCGTCCGCCAGCCGATCCTCCCAAAAGAAAGATGGCATTAGGGTCCCAGCCGTAAGTCGCTGCATTGGCACGAACAAACTTCACCGCCTCCAAAGCGTCGGCGGCCGCATCCCGCAGAGCCGGGAGCTGGGTGGCATCAGTGGTTCGGTCGGCTGTGGCCCGCAGTCGATAATCGATGGCAAGGGCTTGAAATCCGCGTGAAGCCAACTCGTTCCCTAGGCTGACGATGTAGGACTGCGTCCTATCGGCTGACGAGGCGTTGTATCCTCCCCCGTGAATCAAGATAACAACAGGAGTGGCAGCAGATGGTGCGGTTGTGGGTCGATATAAATCAAAAGCAAGCGAGGTGGAAACCCCTTTGTAATCGCTCACGACTCGATAAGGGACACCGTAGGTGATGGAGACGGAGCGGCCAGTCATTAGGTAATCGGAAGGTACGATATTCCCCACCGTTCCAGTCAGGGCAAAGTCCCACGTGCCCGCTGGAGCATTGGCCACAATCCGGCCGCTCCCGCTCGTGCCGGTTCCACCGAACCCCACCAAACGAAAATATCCTATTTTTCCCGCCGTAAGAACGATGGGGTTCGCGGCAATCGCCGCATTCACAAGAGCCGTGACATCGGTATCGCGAATTTCGCCTGCGTTCGCGGGATTGAGAACGTCGAATGGTCCATAGTTTCGGAGCGGCGTGGGATTGAAAGCAGAATTGGCGTTGCTTTCAGAATACAGGAGTGACCATTTCTTCGGGCCGGATGCGCTGACCTGCAGAATCAGCCGGGAGATTCCTGAGATCGTTATTTTTTTTCCGGTATCGGCCTGGATTCCAAAGGAAAAGTAGTCGTTGTTGGTCGTGGCGTTCGGCCCAGGAAGTGTCCCGTCTGGAGTCCAACTGCTCGCGCCCCATGCATATGGCTGGGAGGAGAAGATGTCGGCGGAAAGACCTGAAGCCATGGCGAAAGACTTCGGACCTACAACCCCGACAACCGTACTTGCAGAGCTTACCGAAGTGACAATCGAGTTTTCCGGCAGATCCCAACCAATCAGAATATCTTGGGAATGGGAAGAATTCCCAAGCCAGCCAAGAATGGCCAAGCAGTACGCCAAGACGCACCCCTTTGGAGAGGTAAAGACCTTCATCATTACCAATTTACCACAATTTGCCTGTATTTCTATAGCGAGCTTATCGTATTAAATCGATTGATAAAAGGTTGCAAATAGACCCGCCCTACCTAGTAGCTCCCCTGAAACCCACCTAGGCCACTTCCACCCCCCCACATTTCGACATTATGCATAAAGCCATAATGTTCCTCCCGCTCCTCCACCCCTCCTACTCGCGACTCATCACCCAAAAACCTAGGTAGGCCGGGCTGTCCCTAGCACGCCTGCGCTGAAGATTGTATGACGAATCGCCCAGCTAGGCGGCCTCGGAGATGCCGCCCCTACCTAAGCTTCCAACTACAAATAATTAAAATTTAAACATCCGCGCGTGAGCGCGTCCCGCGAATGCGGGATCGATCACTCTATCGGCCGATGGGGCCTACTTCGTTCCGCAAACTCGTTACTTCGAAGGCCAAGAAACCATCTGCCCTACCACAAACCACAGCACCGGTAGCGCCCCGACCAGAGTCGGGGCCGATCCAAACCGCACGACCCAAAACCTAGGTAGGGCGGTCTCTCCGAGAACGCCTGCGCTCAAACTCCAACGTTGTTCGCCCAGCGAGGCGGCCTCGTCCAGACCGCCCTACCTAAGCTTCCAACTTCCGACAATTAAAAATTAAAAATCCGAAATTAAAAATTCCCAAACAAGCGTGACCCTTTTCTTAAATATGTTTTTAGTCGCGGTCGGTTCAGCTCTGCTTCCGACGCAGTAACCGAGTCATCACCAACCCACCTAAGCCAAAGGCCAGCAAGGCCCCAGTAGAGGGCTCGGGAACAGCCAGCAATTTCAGGGTACGCAGGCCGCCTTCTGTGCCCGTGACCACCTGGAACCCACCATTCGGTTGATTGGCTGCTGAGCCACCATTGAAAGCTGTTGAGGTAATATTGAAGAGGTCTGTCACATTCGTGCCATCGGCCAAACCGGTTCCAGTGAACGCTCCCGCTTGGGCAATGACCCAGGATGAGGATGTCGACGTGCTGTAGTTAGCAAGAGACAGACTTTCCAAAACCAAGTTCATTTTCGAACTGAAGGAAAGGGCACTCATATCCAGCACCCCAGTCACCGAGAACAAGTCCCAATTTACTCCGGCTGTGCCAGTCGCATCGTCGATCTGCCAATTGTAGATCGAGCCACCTTGGAATATTGCCGAAGCAGCCGTCAACGTCCCGGGGCTGTTCCCAGGGTTGAGCGCTCCACCACTATTTAAGGTAACTGCACCTACCGTTCCCGATCCACCTAAACTGCCTGTCGCATTCACCGTCACTGCTCCCACGGAGCCATTGACCACCAGAGCTCCTCCGTTGACCGTGGTTCCACCCGCGTAGGTGTTCGCCCCGCCCAAGGTTAGGGTATTCACATTCGTCTTGATCAAGGCGCCCGCTCCAGAAATCACCCCGTTCAGGGTCACATTTACCGAGACGGCGTTCGTCACAGCAACTCCTGTATTAAACGTCACAAGGTTGGTGATGGTGTCTACGCTCACAGTCACTCCACTATTAATGGCAATGTTGTTCGTGATCGTACGATTTTGGTCACCTGCGCTCAACGTTATACCCCGCATGGTGTTCGTCCCTCCCCCAGCAAAAGTCAAAGACCCTGTCCCCAGTGCACTATTATTACCCAGACCTAGCTGGACATTATTCGTGCGATCCGCCACCCCAATCACAGTCGTTCCCCCGCTGTAGGTATTAGCGCCGAACAAATATAGACTTTTGTTGGTAGCCAGATCTGTGTTAATGCGCTGTACCTCCAAACCACCATTCGTGATCGATCCAAAGAATGTAGTCGTATTGCCCAGCGTCAAAGTGCGAGTAGCACCATTCAAATCAACGTTGCCTGAAAATAAGCTCTGTGAACCCAATCCGCCGAACTGGACATTACCGAGAACGCTGATGTTGTTCGCCACCGTGCGATCCGCATCAGCGTCAATAGTGGCTGTGTTGTTGATAGATCCATCCTGCCCCACAACCACGCCATTTGCCAAAATAAGGGTTCCCGTGCCAAGCGAGTTTCTATTTTTATATCCCAATATTCCCGAGCTTACTGTCACCCCGGCAATGTTATTTGAACCTGCCAATCTGAGGTAATTATTTGAGAGGGACGATGCACCCGTTCCGTCCTTGGTGATCCGATAGTCACCACTGATATTTTGTTCCCAAACAGTGTAACCAAGCGTGTTAATCGTAGAGTTAGCTATCAAGCTGGTCGTACTACTCGCGTTGGTGCCTACCGTTAGTAGAACAGCGCCAACGCCCGAAGAATTAGTGTTCATGGTAACATTCGTAGTTCCCCACGATGTCTGCCCAGACTGAAAATTGCCATTCAACACGATATTATTATAAATACTCCTACCCGATGTAGGGCTAGAGCTGGAAATCGTGCCTCCGTTCAAGGTCAAGGTGCCAGTTCCGAACATTGAATTCGTAACTCCTCCAGCACCTGCGGCTCCACTGGATGTGAACAGGACCTCTCCGTTATTTAAGGTAAATCCACCAGAGTAAGTACTTAAATTTTGACTCATGTACATTTGGCCCGTTCCATTTTTAACCAACCCACCCGTCCCGGTGGTTAGTGCCGAGTTGGTAGCAGAGAGATTGTTGCCTCCAGACGTCAGGGTAAAGCCCTGAAGGTTGTTTGTACTCCCAAACGCAGCATTGATATTTCCCACCGTCTCGTTTCCTCCCAGCTTGAATGTTGCCAAGTTATCTATTCTGAGAGTCGCCGTGTCCGACAACATATTCGCCCCAGTGGTAGTAAGAGTTCCTGCAGTAACTGTAGTTTGCCCAGAATAGGTATTTGCCCCAGACAAGATCAATTCTCCAGCTCCTGCTTTTGTCAGAGATCCCGCTCCACCCAACCCGATAGAGAGAGTAGCCGTGCCACTAGCAATAGTTACGGTGGAACCAGAGCTTGCGTTTACCAAGCCAACTCCGCTCACCGAGGCATTATCTACAACTAGTGTTTGGACATTATTCGTGTTGTTTATAGTTAAAGTTCCAGCACCAGACTTACTGATCGATGTCGCCGTCAGCACCCCACCCTGCATAACCGTATTGGTGACCCCCCAAAAACCTACTGCGCCAGCCGCAACTCCCACATCTTGTACGGTCAAAGTACCTCCGTTGATCCAGGCATCTGAGCCAGAGACAAAGCTCGTGGCACTACCCGTACCATTCAAAGTCCAATTCGGGGAAGTGTAGTTCCATGCGCCAACGCCTCCATTCCAGAAGTAGCCTGTTACCGATGTGACAAATGAGGTTGTTGAGAAACCTGATCCAGTGGTGGTTGCAAAGTCAGCCCCAAGGCCATCTGCACTTTTTGTCCAACTTGCCGAATCAAGAATCGCTGCTTTGGCCGCAGCAAGGTTTGCTGCAGTGTCGGGTCCATACGCTGTAAAAGTTCTTGTTCCACTGTAGTAAGCATTGTCGTTTGCCCCTGTAAATAGGAAAGCAGTCGAACCCGACGTTAACCCATTTGGCACAAAACCAATGTTTGCAGCGGACGCACTTTCAAAATCCATCGCATAAATGGGTGTCTGTCCAGAATTCAAAGTCCCTTGATACACGTAAAGCGAATCGCCACTCGTCGCCAAATTCATAGAGCCACTCATTGTGGAGGATCCCGTCGAGGTTTGCATTCCTTCCCCGACTGTGGTGCTAGTAGCGCCTGAACCAAAAATTTTCACAACCGTTCCGGAAGACAAGCTCGCTCCTGAGGTCCAAGACAAAATTCCTTCGGTGGTATTGGCTGTGGTCGCACTGCTAAAGCTGTTATCGGTAAATCTCAATACCGTGCTTGCATCAATATCCTTCCAAAGGACAAACATAAAACCGTCGAGGGGATCCTCCCGGTAGCCGATAATTTGCACGTCACCAGCGGCTAGGACTGTGGCGGCTTGGGATGATTGCCCAGCCAAAATGGCGACCAAGGTAAAAGACAGAATTATTTTTTTCATATTCGTTACTCCTCGATTGACTGATGATCCGATGAATTTGTGTAACTTTCTGTTCATATTATTTTGACTCCAAGTAAGTAGAAATGTTCAAACAAATATTGCTTTCGCCTGCGCGAACAACAATTTGGTCGGTTGGACATTTCTCCATCTAGGCAAAGTACTCAACTTTTTATAAAAATCAAGTGCTTTTAAAGTTAAGCATATATTTTTAATTTTAAAAGTTAGTATCTTACTATATTACAATGGTTTATAGAATATATAATCTGTTAATTTACTGCTTCTAGATGCGTATTCTGATGGTTTTACGAGCCTAAACCCATTCGCTCTCTTAAGTACTTCCACCTGTTCGTCGCATACTTTCGAGCTAACAATCCGCGCGAAACCGCGTCCCGCAACTAGGGGCGCGTCTCTACCCCGACCCGCGTCGGGGCTGCGAATGCGGGATTATTCCTGATCACTGGTAGCGCTCCGACCCGCGTCGGGGCCGATTGGACGCTGCACGCTTGGTAGGGCGGATCATCCGTGATCCGCCGATTCAAACCACACGACCCAAAACCTAGGTAGGGCGGTCTCTCCGAGCCCCGATCGGAATCGGGGCGCAGACGCAGAACGCCTGCGCTTAACCTCCAACTTTGTTCGCCCACCTAGGTGGCCTCGGAGATGCCGCCCTACCTAAGCTTCCAAGTACAAATAATTCAAAATTAAACATCTCTGCCCCCCCCGCCCTCCTCGGGCGCCCTTCGACATGTCCTCCGAAGCCTTGGCGAAGGAGGAAGCTCCTCCGCGAAGCGGGTTAGGAGCGTAGTAGGGTTAGCAGTCTCTTCAGCTCTGCTTCCGACGCAGGAACCGAGTCATCACCAACCCACCCAAGCCAAAAGCCAGTAAGGCGCCCGTCGAGGGTTCGGGAACGATCGTCACTGTGCTGATAAAACCAGTATCACTGCTAGCCAAAGTCGCACTCGTCGTGCCGATTGTGTAAGACTGACCGAGTGCAGATCCTTGAGCAGTCATATATTGATCCCACGTTTGGTAGGTTGCTCCATTATAAGTTGTAGTTCCCCCAGTTGCGGCAACAAACAAGTTGAAAGTTCCTGTACCTAAAGAGAAGTCGCTTGCACTAAAGAATCCTGTCTGAAAGACACCAGGATTCAAACCCGCCAACGATCCAGCATTCAGGTATATGTCGATTATGTTGCCAGAGACAAGAGCTTGGGTGAAGGGACTTCCTGCCGTGGCCGTCGCTCTGATCACGTCATTATTGTACGCACCAGCTGTTAGCAACGATGTGCTCGTGGCTTCAAAGGCAAATGTCATAGTTGATAATGCAGAGGCTGTTGAGGTATCCAATTTACCGACGGTCAGCAGTCCACCCCCCAAGGCTGAGGAACTTCCGGCAGTGACCAGCACATTACCACCAACCGTTCCGGTAATAGTTCCAGTTCCTGTAAGTGTACTTCTTAACCCCGCACCATTGCCTGTCCCGTCGAAATTAACGTTACCGTCGCCGAACGCAGAACCAGTTGTATTGCTTACTGTTACCTTCCAGCCAGTTGCGGTCGATGGAATACTAGTATTGGCAGATTTGAAGGTTGTTCCCCCAGTATAAGTGGCGGCACCAGCCATAGTTAATGTGCGTCCACCTGCTGAACTTGAGTTGTTTGTAAAAACCAATCCGCCCCCACCTGAATTACTGATCACTCCACTAAATGTTGTTGCGTTGTCAATTCTGAGAACTCGACCTTGCCCATTCATATCGACATTTCCAGCGAGGTTCTGTGATTGTGACTCACCCCCGATCGTCACGTAGGTGTTCGCCGCCCATGCCCCACCATTGAGCAAGATATTATTGTTCATGGCCCTCTGAGCATCAGTCCCATCCCCAATCGCCACAACTTGGGCGAGTGAAGCACCTTGATTTAACACCAGTCTAGTAGTGCCAAATGCACTGAGATTACCGTAACCCACAAGCCCATACACATTAAGGTCACCCGTTAGCGTGTTGACACCGCTTAAGAAAACTTTCCCCGTGTTCGCGGCCTCGCCGATGCTGAGAGCTCCATTTGCGAAGGTCGTAATATTACCCCGAACATCAATAATTCTGGAGGTGCTGGTTCCAGGGGATAATACCAGTTTGGATCCGTTATTTATAGTTAAGGTTCCCTCAAATCGCGCAGCAGTATCAGAGTCAGAGATGTGAAAATAAGTTTTCTCTGCGCCAGTGGTGGCAACGACAGTATTCACCGCAATAATATTGGTGGCTCCATTATAGGTAGGGTTGGCAGTTTTGCCACTTCCATAAATTCCATTCGTTGTGAATCCAATGCGGACTCCGCTACCCGCTACAGACCCATTATCTCCCGTAATTGTAATTGAGGTGTTAAGGGCTCCTGCAGCCGCCTGGATTCCACTCATCCTCAATCCTAAAATACCAGCACCGCTCGCCGCAGCAACTCCGCCCGACAGATTTAAATTCACTCCGTTTCCAAGCGTGATCCCATTGGTTGCCCCTAGATAGCGGTTTGAAGTTGGCGAGCTATTCGTGAACGTGTAGCCGCTCGTATTCACCTGCATTAATTGCGAGCTAGTCGAACCGGAAACACTTACTGCTCCTGCAGTCCCTTGAAAGGCCATCGTCCCTGTAGTTCCCATCGCCCCAGTGGTTGTCCAAGTCCCAGCTGTAAGAGTTGCGCTTCCCAGCGGATCTGTCGACCAAGTTGTGCCTGTTGTAGACAACGCCCCCGCTCCCCCAACCCCATTGCCCGCCCCTAAAAGGGTGTCCCAATAGTATGTAGCGGACTTCGCACTCGGCGTAAAAAATAGCGACAGCCCTAGAAAAATAGCTCCTAGGGATAAGTTTGAATTTAATTTTTTGTTCATATTTTTTGACTCCAAATTAGGACAAAGTTTCCGACCACTATTTATTTCGTTTTTGCTGAGATTATTTGTATTTGTTTTCACTTTGTTAACCTAAGCAAATATACCACATATATTTTAGAATATCTTATTTATTTAGAGATATGCGTTTCACGAGATTTATTAATAATTTATTTATCTGCCCATCATAGACTTATAGCTTTTAGTTATAATTCACTTGTTTGTATTACACGTTATGTAAATCCTCTTTTTAATAATACGCTCTAATTTTTCCTCGCACCCGTAGACCCTGTTTACTCTTTATTGATATATTTAATTCACTCAAGTATCGATTCTAGGAGCTCCTCCTGCCCCTGCTACTCGCGACTCATCACCCCAGGGCGCGTCTGCGGCCCGCAAGTGCGGGAGCGGGCTGTCCCTAGCACGCCTGCGCTCAACCTCCAACTTTGTTCGCCCAGCTGGGCGGCCTCGGAGATGCCGCCGCTACCTAAGCTTCCAACTGCAAATAATTAAAAATTCAGCATCAAAAATCAAACATCCGCGCGTGAGCGCGTCCCGCAACCGCGGGCCCCCCCCGCCCGCCCCGGGCGCCCTCCGAAGCTCAGCGAGGTTTACCGAGACCGAGCGAAGGAGGGTTAGCGTGAGTAAATCCCCAAACCTCACGCCAAGTCCGCTAAGGCCGCAACGTTTCCTTAACCCCTTAATCCCTTAATCCCTTAATCCCCCAGTATCCCTTCCCTTTTGATGCTACGATTTGTGATGTCTTGACATCTTTTTTATCAATCGTAACCTTGGCGAGTGCGAACCACCCTGACTCTGGATGATGATCTCGCCTCCATCCTCCTGCGCGAAACCAAGAGGAAGGGGCTCAGTTTCAAAGAAATGGTCAACGCCACCTTGCGCCGCGGCATCGCCCAAGAGCAGCTCGCCCCTCCACGAAAAAAGGTGGCTACCCGCCCTCACGATTTCGGATTTAAGTCAGGGATCGATCTGGACAAACTCAACCAGCTTTCCGATGAACTCGAGGCAGGGGCTTGGGCCCAGAAACCACGCCCCACTCCTTGATTCTGCCCGACATCAATCTACTGGTTCACGCGCACCATCGGGGTTCTCCCGTTCACCCACAGGCTCGCACCTGGTGGGATGGGTGCCTTGCGGGAACCGAAGGGGTTGGCCTAGCGTGGATCACGATCCTCGGATTTATCCGTATCACCACTCACCGCGGAATTCTGACTCGTCCCATCTCCCCCGAGGACGCTTGCTCACGTATCGAGGAGTGGCTCTCCCTGCCCCACATTCATATTCCCATCCCCGCCGAGGGCCATTTCTCACGTCTACGAAAAAACCTAAAATCGCTAGGTACCGCAGGCAATCTAACCAGCGATGCCCACCTCGCCACCCTCGCCATCGAACGTGGCTACACCCTCTACTCCACCGATGCCGATTTCACACGCTTCCCAGATCTCAAATGGACGAACCCCCTGCGTCGATAGCCCTAATCCCTTTCTCACGCCAAGTCCGCCAAGGTCGCCAAGGTCGCCAAGGTCGCCACGAAGTTTTAAAAACTGAAACGCCACGCTTCCCATATCTCAAATGGACGAATCCCCTGCGTTGATAACCCTAATCCCTTTCTCACGCCAAGTCCGCTAAGGTCGCCACGAAAAACGTTTAATTTTCAATTACCAGCTAGGCGGCCTCGGAGATGCCGCCCTACCTAAGCTTCCAACTACAAATAATTAAAAATTAAACAACCGCGCGTGAGCGCGTCCCGCCCATGCGGTGACGCTTCCCGCAACCGTTCTGGCAACACCGGGGCCAGACGTCGCCTGATCATCTTGCATTTATGGACTCTATCTCCAGATTTGCGTGCCCAGCTAGGCGGCCTCGGAGATGCCGCCCCTACCTAAACTTCCGACTACAAAACGACATTCTGACATTCGCACTTTCCTACATTCTCACATTTAGAATTCCTTAGCGTCCAGCGTCTGCGCCCCGATCAGCGTCGGGGCTTAGCGTGGGCAAAGCCCACCTACCCCACTTACCGCGTAACGTTGATTCTAACAAACAGCTTGGCCGATCCAGTAGCCTGCACCTGTTTTTTCACGAAACCAGTGGGCGAGGATCCTGTGCCTACGCTGACCGCTTGAGCTGTCGTCCAGGTCACCAAATCAGTGCTGGTTTGGTAGGTCACAGTCAGGGCGGAGTCATCCTTCACATCGAAGGTATAAGTGAGTTGATTCCCGCTCATCACTGGGAGGGCCGTGACGCCGTTGTTTTGAGGCATTCCACTGGGAGACCCAAAGGCATAGACCAAGCCGATCTGTACTCCGTTCGCCGTCGCAGCGTTGAATGGAGTCGTCGAGCTTAATCCGTTGTTACTGAGATAAGTCTCATAACCGTCCATCACAGGCGCCGCTGTTTGAAGGATTAGATTATTGCCGCTCACACCCAATTGGTATCCCTCTGTAGCAACCCCATTGACCGTCAAGGATTCCAACACTGGAGTGCCGGTGATTCCTCCGCTGGCGGTCACCAGGGTGTAGGATCTGCCCGACACGGGTGCCGAAGACATGGTGACTCGAACCCTTGAACCTGGTGCAAAATCCAGGATGCCCGTTGTCGTTGCCACAACCGTCTCCTGATCCGGAGGCGTAATGGTCACGTTGGGTCTCTGAGCCAATGAATATCCGGAACCCAGGCTAGTGATGGTGAACCCTACAATCCGGCCGTTCGCGATCTGTGCCGTGGCAGTAGCCGGGACGCCATTGGCTATCTCTGTACCATCCAGATTTTGTGGGGCTCCGATCGTTACCGTTGGCGGAACCGTGTATCCGGTAAACGATTTTGCCAGGGAGATTCCCTTCAGTGGCATGGTCGAAACGGTGTTATCCAAGGAAGCCGATGCCTGGGAAGGGGCCTGATAGTTGAGTTCCAACGTCGTTCCGCTCGCGAAGCTGATTGAGGAGGAGGAACTGCCGCTTAGATTCAACTTCCCGCCTTGAACCGAAGTCGCGCCGGTATAGGTGTTAAACGTCACGGCTTCATTCGGAGTTACTGTCACCTGGGGGGCACTGAGATAGCCACTCCCATTACCCGTCATTGTAAATGCGGTAATGACCCCATTGACTACAGTAGCCGTAGCCGTGGCTTGTACACCTCCTACGACGGGTGTCCCATCAGAATTCATCGGGGCCGCAATCGTAACGTTTGGGGTTTCGCTGAAACCCCTCATTGCATTATCCGGTAGAGCAATGCTTGTAACGACACCGCCTGTCACAACAGCGTTTGGAGAGATTTGATTCGGTTGATCCGATAACACAAGAGTGCCAGTCCCTGTCTTGGTCAATCCACCCGCACCCGAAGCTCCTTGGAGAACGAGAACCACGCTGGTGTTATTTTCGAGTCCGTTGGCACCAGGATTCAGTGTAGCCGAACGGAATGTCACTATTGGATCGGTTTGGGGAACACTGACAAATGGGGTCGTGCTGGTTCTCATGTAGGTCAACTTGTATCCGTTGAGATTCAGGGCGCCCAAGCTCATCACATTGTATCCTGCCGGGGAGTTAACGTTAGGTTCAAAATAGTTGACCGTGTTCTGCTGAAGAGAAAGCAGGTTGGCGATGTTGAATCCCGAATATTGGCCAGCGCTTCCCGCGGCCTTCGAGACCCAGAGGCTTCCCCCGTTCATCACAATCGGCCCGCTACCCACCCCAGCGTTCGAACTCCCGTTGAAAGCAAGAGTTCCCTCATTCACCATATAGCCGCCGATGACCGTTGAGGCCGAGCCAACGATGGTCAAGGTTCCTGGCCCTGTCTTGGTCAGGACGGAATTTGCCGCAGTGACAATGTCCGTCGCAACCATCTTCTCAATCCTTACATTTCTACTGCTGGCAACCGAAATCGTCGACGGCGCCGAAATGCTCACCGCCCCGCTATCCGCACTTTTTGCATTCAAGGTGAGATCGGCTTCAGCCGTCAATGTCCCACCCCCCAGATTCACTTTAGGTCTTGTGGCCGTATTGACGGACCCGTTGGCTCCATATCCAAGCGCGGCCGCATTCTGCACGATCAGATTTCCTCCCGCGACGTTGACGGCGTAGGAGCCATTATAATTCCCGAACGGAGATTCGGAATTCCCAATCACCGTCCCGCCGGTGAGAGTCAACCCGCCGGTGAATGTGTTCACCCCCGTCAGGGTGAGCGGGTTTGCCCCGGTTTTCGTAAAACCCCCTGAGCTGGAAATTACCCCGGACATGGTCATCTCCGCGCTGGAGGTGTTGATCGTATTGAGCGCCCCCGTGAGGGTAACTGCACCATCGATCGTCACCGGCGTGGAACTGCTGTTGACGATCGATCCCCCCGAAAGGGTGAATCTCTCAGCCGTAGGTGAGAAGCCAAACAGATCGAGGGTTCCACTAACCGTCGTGGCTCCCGTGGTGTCGCCCAAAGCCGCTGCATGGCCCAATTTCAAATTCGCGCCGGTACTAACTGTGGTCAGACCGGAATAAGTATTGGCCACGTTGAAAAGAGTTGTCCCCGTACTGCTAACTGTCACCGAACCAGTAGAGGTGGCTGCAGCCGTGCCCACTGCACCATTCGCGATTGGCCCATTCACCGTGAAACTGCCGGCACCGCCAATTATTAAAGTTCTACTCGATGAAGTGAGGGAAAGATTAATGCCGTTATTAAAGACTAAACTACCGCCGGCCACCGATTGCCAAGTTGCGGGACTGACATTGGCAACGTCCACACCCAAATTAAATGTTTGTGGAGCAATGGAATTATTAACCATACCACCCGTACCAATGGTCAAACGGCCGGTAGTAGTAGCCGTAAAGGTGTAAGCATTGGCTCCCTCGGCAAAGGTGACCCCTTGAGCACCTCTACTGGTGGTGGCCAAATTCACAGCGTTGAAACCCGCACCCACATTACCAAATTGAACCAAATCGGTGGGAGAGCCAGGGCTGGTGCTCGAAGGCGGGACTATTCCCCCAACCCAAGATAAAGCATTATCCCAATCGGTACCAGTATTGTTCCAAGTGAAAACAGGTACGGGATTGATTGTGATCGTTAAAGTCTGAGGACTACTTGGCCCGAAAGGATTGGTGGCGGTGTAGGTAATCTGCGTTCCCCCATCGGGAGTCAGCTCTGTCGGCGTTCCGTTAATCAAACCTGTTGTCGTACTGAAGGAAAGACCGGCAGGGAGGGTCCCTGTCGCAATTGCGTACGATGTCGGGGTGGAGGAGGGAGAAGTCGTCCCCGTGGTGATCTGATAAGTGAAAAGTTTGGTCAGAAATCCGGAAGCTGTTGCAAGACTGGTGATGATGGGAGCCGCTTCAGGAGGTGCGGTGATGGTGAGTGCTAAATTACCGGTGGCCGGTCCGCCTGCTCCAGTCGCAGTCAGTGTGATATTGCTCAAACCTAATGTTGCCCCCGTAGGAAGCGTTCCTGCAATCACCCCAGTTGATGAATCGACGCTCAAACCCGTAGGTAAAGTAGAAGTGCTATACACAGGCGTTGTCACACCGGAAGATTCGATTCTGTACGAGAAAGGATACCCAGCCTGTGCCGTGGCTGTGGTAGCGCTAGTGATGGAAGACCCTGTTACCAAAGGAGCAGCATCGGCCGCATACAAATCATCAATAATAAAATCCGCTGTTTGAGAGCTTATGGCAACGAAAGCCATTTTTCCTACAGTAGAAACTGGAGTTACTCCCGTTGCAGGCGTGACATCGGCACCCAATGGGGAACCAGTGGTTCCTGTCGCAATCTTGCTCGCAAGCGAATTCCCGGCATAGACAACAAAAGAACTTGGCGACAAATTTACAGAGGTTGATGTTCCAGGCGGCGTATAACTCATCGTGGCCGTAGTAGTGTTATAAAAAACCCGGATCTGAACAGCACTGGAAGCATTATCGAGGCTAAAATAGCCTTGATTACCATTCCCTCTGTTTCCTGTGATTTTTAAATTTCCAGTGGTACTAGTAGCAGTACCCGTAACGTAAGGCAGATTGAGAAAACGCAGCTCAAACCAAGTTGAAGCTCCATCAGACAAAGCATTAGCATCATTAGCACCTATCCTGAAATTAATGTATGAGGTGGCCGAATTAATATAGGTCCCACCCTGCTTAATTTTAAATGTGATGTAACCCAAGGGACGTGCTGTTGCATAGCTGTCAGAAAAACTCCACCTCGACTCTTTTCCAGTTGAAGCAGCGACAGTGTCTTTCTTAATTCGCAAGGCCCCTCCTCCTGGCGCTCCTACCGCGTAGCCAGTAGCAACCGCAACACTTTTGCCCCCCGTTGTTTGAGCAACCCCATCCCCTAATAAGTTGAAATTTTCGTCGATCCAAACCTCGGCTTGAACGGAATTTCCAAATGCACCAACTGCAAGAATCGCCAATCCCAACCACAGATTCCTGTAAGTGGAGGACAGAGGAAAAATAGACTTAAGAAACGAAGCGGTAGGACTGGTTTTTAAGGATGGATTTATTTTCATAGCTGTAATTCTCCTAACTTCATATCTCCTTAGTTTGACAAGAAATCAATAGAAATGTTCTAATTAACATCAACACTATCATAAACTTCACAATAATCCATCTTTATTTAAATTCTAATTGCATTTACTAGTATCAACGATTAATGCACTTTTATATATTCTTATATACATTGTATTCAGATGCTTATAACTATTAACTTATGGTCTATCTATTAAATTTTACACGTAAACTAAATATCCATTTTTTACGTCCTTACTTTGCGTATGTAAGCGTAGCGGTGTCTTCCCCGTGCCTGCGCCCAGGCCGATTGAAGCACTCCAGACCCACACCCTAGGACGCGTCTGCGTTCAACCTCCAGCTTTGTTCGCCCATCGATGCGGCCTCGGAGATGCCGCCCTACCTAAGCTTCAAAACACAAAACTACATTCACACTTTCTAACATTCCTACATCTGGAGCCTAACCCTAGTTTCTAGCGCGAATTGCTCTTTGCGCCTCAATCCCAAATCTGATGGATCCCATATTCAGCAAACACTTTATCGCTACTTAAAATTGCGCAATGCAGACGACGAGCTTGCGAAACTAACATTCGGTCGAACGGGTCACGGTGGACAGTTTCAATCTGCTGAACGCCAGCTGCATCCGCTAAATCCAGCCCCAAATAATGAAAACCGTTTTCCTCAATCAATCGTGGCAGATCCCGCTCCAAATCATAATCTGTCTTTAATTTCCCAAGACCTCTTTTAATCGCAGCTTCCCAAACAGTAACCACGCTGATCCAACACGAACTCGGGTTTGACTCCATCGTCTCACGAGCTAGGCGACCAAAGTTTTTTCGCCCCTCAAAAAATCCCAACCATGCATTCGTATCCACCAAATACTTCACATGTATTCCTTAAAATCCTCCAAAGGCGCATCAAAATCAGGAGCCATGTAAAACCCTGGGCCCTTGGCACATCCGAACTTTGCTCTTTTGGGCTCCTCCGAAGTAGTCAGCTGGGCGACTCTTTTTCCCCTGCGCGTAATGTAGATTTTTTCGCCCCTCTCCACCGAATCAAGCAGCTTGGCGAAATGTGTTTTTGCCTCAAACGATCCCACTTCTTGAATCTTCATAAATATACAACTAGTCTAACTAGTCGGTTTGTCAACTCAACACTGATTTAAATCACAACTTCGCAAAATCACCCATATAAACCACTGCCCTGCAACGTTTTATTTTGGGTCGTAGCTCAAATTTCCGATTAGTTCAACAACTCCTGCAGCTCCGTCCAGTCCAGCCCTCTTACAAAATCCTCCTCGCTTACCAAGGTCCCTCGGAATAGCTCCTTTTTGCGCTCCTGCAGGCGCACGATCTTTTCCTCTACCGTATCTCGCGCGATCAACTTGTAAGAACTGACGATCTTGTTCTGCCCGATACGATGAGCTCGCGCCGTCGCTTGATCCTCCACCGCCGGATTCCACCACGGATCGAAATGAATCACCGTATCCGCCCCAGTTAAATTCAATCCCGTGCCCCCCGCCTTTAAACTGATCAGAAAAACTGGAATATCTTGGTTCCGCTGGAACCGATCCACCTCGCCCGCCCGATCCATCGTTCCCCCATCCAGATAACAGTGCGGTATCTTCCTTCGGCGCAACTCCTCCTGCACGATCTTCAACATGGAAACAAACTGACTGAAAACCAGCATCCGATGCCCACCCGAAATCGCCTCATCTAACCGATCCAAGAAATACTCCATCTTACCCGACGGCTCAGTCCAGACCTTCGCTCCCGCCCCCCCCTGAGGCAGTAACCCCAAATGACAACACGCCTGCCGCAAACGCATCAGCACCGTCAACACCGCAATCCGATCTCTGCCACCCGATGCCTTACCCGAAAGTTCACTCACCTGCTTCCGCCCCTCTTCCAGAATCTGCCGATACACTCCCTTTTGCTCGTCCGTAAGCTCACAAAACGCAATCTGCTCAATCTTGGCAGGAAGATCCTTAGCCACCTCAGCCTTGGTTCTTCGCAGTAGAAACGGCCGCACCCGATGCCGCAATCTCGCCTGCGCCCGCTCATCCCCCATTTTCGCCACAGGAATTTCATACCGATCCCGGAAATCAGTCGCCGTACCCAAATATCCCGGCATCAGGAAATCGTAGATCGACCAAAGATCGAGCAGAGAGTTTTCTAGCGGGGTTCCCGTCAGAACCATGCGATGATCACAAACCAACTTTTTCACACTGATCGCCGTCTGACTCGTCCGATTTTTAATATTCTGGGCTTCATCCAAAATCACCGCATCAAACTCCATCTTCTCGTAGATCGCAATATCCCGCCGCAAAAGCGCATAGCTCGTTACCACCAGGTCATACTCTGGGATCTTGGCCAAAAGCGACTTTCTCCCCGCCCCATACAAGGCCAGCATCTTCAGTCCAGGGGCAAACTTCTTTCCCTCATCCATCCAGTTAATCACCAAGCTCGTGGGACAGAGCACCAGTCCAGGTAGCTTGGTTTTATTTTCGGCCCGTCGTAACTCCAGAAACGCCAGGGTCTGCAACGTCTTACCCAGTCCCATCTCATCCGCCAATACCCCGCCAAAGTGGTTCTTCGCCAAATACTGTAGCCACCCAATGCCCTCCTTTTGATACGGGCGCGCAATCTTCTCCAACCTCTCAGGCAGTTTCGCCTCGCTGTACTGCACCAACTCCGCCGGCGGTTTCCAATTCGAGCGACCACTTACCATCCACCCCGTCCCGCGGATCGCTTCTCCGAAATACCCACGAAACTTTTTTTCCAACCTATATCGCGTGCCATCGTTCTTCACTTGGCAATCTCGTAACACCTCAGTGAATTCCGCCACGTCCTCTGTCGGCACCAGCGCAATTCTTCCCCCCGCTAACCGATGATGACTCAACCCCGTCTGCAGAAGCCTCTGCACCTCCGATGGGGTCAAGGCATCGTTTCCGTTCCCCGAGCGAAAATCAACTTCCACCGAAAGCCACGATCCCCCCGTGTCCCGCAAGGTTACTTCCGGCGCAATATAATCACATCGACCCAGCAAGGCTTCCATCCTCGGAGTTACCGTTACCTCCCACTTCTTTTTCCAACGGGGCAAAATGTTCGCCAAGAAGGCCCCCACCTTCCCCTCACCAGCCAAGGTGTATCTTTCCGCTGCTCGTTGCCCTGGAAGAAATCCTGCCGCCAGCAACTCCCTCTGCGCCGTTCGCTCCATCGCCCGACCCCGCACCCGATATCGCCCCACATCTTTTCCATCAGGCACCCAGGCGTCCATGCCTTCGTTCTGCCCTGGCATTCCTGTCAAAATATGAATCTCTTTCCCATAAAGCGCCTCCAATTGACAACTCACCCCCGAAAGCAAACCGTCCAACTCCACCCTGATCTTCGGCACCATCGTCTCGAACTGCAGCCCACGAAGCTTCTCTCCCGCTTCCACTCGCACATGCCTTTCCAAATTCGGCATCTCCCTCTGGAGAAAAAGGGCCAAGCCTTCACGAGCCACCGACCTCGGCCCATGCCGCAATCCATCATAACTGTGGGGCAAACTGTCCAAGAGTTCTAGATTCTCCCCCGCCAACCTCCACCGCCCATCTGCACACTCCAATAGCTCACTCTCCGCCGGGCCCGCTGGGGCCGCGAACAGCTCTAGATGCAAAATGCCATCGGCATCCAACTCCGCCTTCAACCGGGTGCCCTCCGCCGCTCGCTTCACTAAAAGGTGTTTTCGTCTTCCCGCAAACACTCGCGGATGCCCTAAGAGCGCGGGGAAAAAAAGATCTCGATCGGCTGCGGTTAACTCGGCTTCCCCATGCACCGAGGCCCCCTCCATCTTTTCTAACATCGCCAAGAGCGTCGCGTCCGCTTCATCCACAATGTAAGGCTCCACCTTCTCTACCGGCACCGCATCCAAACTCTTCGTTGGACCTCCATCCACCGAGGCCTCCACCGTCAAAGGAATCTTCCCTGCCTTCCACGCCTTACCCAAATCCAGAGGCAGATGAACCTCCAAGGACATGGGCTTGGAACCTTTGCCCGCTAATTGACCCAAGACCCGAGGAAATCTTGGAGCCATCGCCCGTGCTGCGGCCGCCACTGGGCCCGAGACCGCCCCATTCGGTCGATGAACCGGCCCTGTCGCCGGCTTCCCATTTTTCTCCAAATATTTTAAACTCAGTGCAATCACATGGGGACACACCGTTCCATACTCCCTCGCCTGCCGACAGCTACAGAAGTTCTCCACATCCGCTAAACGTGCACCCAATTTCAATCGCGCATTCACTGTCCCCGTTCCCGCCTGCACCACTCCCCCTAGTACCGGATCCGCCCACTCCACCGACATCACTTTCCCAGCCTCCCAAAGGGAGCGGCCTTCCTGCATCGCCCGCCAACCTCCAATCTCCAAAAGCATCTGCTTAGAGAGCACCGAAGGTGCCGAATTAGTTTCCGACATAGTCCTCAAACATATGAAAACCCGACAAGCATACGCAATCCCCTCCTTTCACCCCTGTGCCATCGTTGCGAACAACTTTTTACCTCTTCTCCGATCCTACACACCCCTTTTCATACCCTCCTTCATGATGTACTCTCGCTTAAGTTACCAATGAATCGATCCAAGTTCCTCTTCTCCTTTGTTGGGCTCCTTGCCCTGCTATGGCTCGGACTCTGGATATCCAGCTGGTGGGGAACCATCACTCTCGACTTCGAAAAGAAACCCCTCGCCACTGTCCTGCGCTCCTTCACCCAGCAGTCTGGACTTAAAGTCATCACCGATCTTGATCTGACCAAACCCATCACAATCCATGTCCGCCGCGTCCCTGTAAGCGAAGCTCTCGACGCCCTCCAAGCCTCCGCCGAGTCCCGCGGTCACCTTGTTTTTCTTCTCGCTCCCGATTCCTCCTCTTTAAAAAACCTGCTCACGGCTCTGCCCAACCTTCCCGAAAATTCAGGAATTCGCACCATCGAGTACCGCACTCCATGGCTCTTCCGTGGAGGAATGGACGATCTCCCCACCGACCGTGATCCTCGTCAGCAAAACTGGAAGATCTCAACCGTCCCACCCCTCCAACTCGTCCCCTCTTTAGAAAGTGCCGCGCAAGCCACCGAAATTCGCCTTCTCCTACCCGAAACATGGAACCCTAGCTTAAAACACTCCGCAAAATCAGGCCCTGTTCAATCCTCCATCCCAGCGCTAGCCAAGAACGCTGGCGGCGTTTGCCAAATTGCCTACACCCTCCCCGCACGCTCCGAACGGGACGGACCGGGTGGTCCTCCCGCCACCAGCGATTCCAATCGTGGAAATCTAAGCTGGAGAGAAACTACCTCCCTCACGCCCGATGCCCTTCTCACCCGCCTCGAATCCAGAATTGCAGCCCTGCCCTCGTCCGAACAAGCCGATGCCCTCAAATCAGCTCAAGAATCGGTCCGTCAATACCGAGAATTTTCTGCCCTGCCCACAGAGGAGGAACGCGACAAAAAAAGGCAGGAAATCATGAACGACCCAACCCGTGCGGAACGCGCAGGAGAGGGCTTTTCACGTGCGATGCGAAAAATGAGTCCTGAACAGAGATCCCAACGATACCAACGGTATGTTCAGCGCCGCTCCTCTCAGAAGGGGAGCTAAACCCTCCATGCTCCGAGCAATTCGCCGCACGAATGCATTCACTTTGGTCGAACTTCTGGCCGTCATCACCATTATTGCCATGTTAGCAGGCATGATCTCCCCTTCCCTCCAAAGAGTTCGCGCCAAAGCTGAAACCACCGCCTGCCAATCCAACCTCCGCCAGATCGGCACCGCCGTTTGGCTCTATATCCCCGACAACGGCAATAAATTTCCCAGCATCAATAATTCTTGGGGCGAACAGGTTTTTACCAACGCAGGCGTCACTAACCTCCTAGGAACTCTAAGCCCCTACGGCCTCACCGCAAAAGCCCTCGCCTGCCCCGCTGATCTTCGAAGCAAAGAGAGCTACTACCGCCGCTACACCAACAGCTACGAATTCCTCCCCTTTTCTTCTGACGAAGAAGCGGCTTCGGGATCTGCCACCATTTACGCCCGCACCACCTTCGAAATTCCATTTCGCCGGCTTACCTTGGCTTGGGACGCCACCAATGCTCACTCCGACGGCTACGGTTATAATGGTGTCCGAGCCGATAACACCGTCTACAGCAGAACCAATAAACCCACCTACGAATAATCTTTTTTACAAACTCAAAAATACTCAACTCGGCTCGATATTTGCGATAGGATAAAGGTGTGATTCGTCTTGGCGTCAACATCGATCACCTCGCCACCCTTCGTCAGGCGAGGTACCGCGTCCCCATCCCTGGTGTCGTACCTGAACCCGACCCCGTTCCCGCCGCCCTGCTCTGCCTCAGCGCCGGTGCGCACTCGATCACCGTTCACCTCCGAGAGGATCGCCGACATATCCAAGACGACGACGTCCTTCGCCTCGGCCAAGAATGCCGCCAAAAGCTCAACCTCGAAATGGCCGCCACCCCCGCCATGCTCGACTTCGCTCTCCGCCTCCAACCCGCCGAAGTTTGCCTCGTCCCCGAAAACCGTGCCGAAGTCACCACCGAAGGAGGCCTCGACGCCGTCGCCAAAATCAACTCTCTTCGCCCCATGATTCAAAAACTCAATCAGGCCAATATTCTTGTCAGCCTTTTCCTCGACCCCGACCCACGCCAAATCGATGCCGCCGCCACCCTCCAAGCTCCGGTCATTGAACTGCACACCGGCCGCTACGCCGACGCGGATCCAACCCAACGCCCGTCCGCTTTCACAAAGCTGCGGGAAGCTGCGGTAAAGGCCCATGAGTTAAAAATCCAAGTCAACGCCGGCCACGGACTTCGCCTCTCTAATCTTCCCGATCTCCTCCCCCTTCCCCACCTCCACACCCTCAACATCGGTCACTCTCTCGTCACCCACGCCCTCCAAGTCGGCCTCGAGCAAAGTGTCCGCGACTTCCTCCAAGCCATCACAAAAAAATGAACCCCGAAAGAATCCTCGGCCTCGGTATGGATCTAGTCGAAATCGACCGCATCGAAGACTCCCTCCACCGTTTCGGCGATCGATTTCTTGAACGTATTTTCCTTCCCGACGAAATCGCTTACGCCCGCACCCAAGCACGCCCTGCCACTCACCTCGCCGCTCGCTTCGCCGCTAAGGAGGCAACCTCCAAAGCATTCGGCACAGGCATTGGCCAATCCTTACCCTGGCTCGGGTTAGAGATCGGTCGCCACTCAACTGGAGAACCGTTTCTCCGCTTTCATCACGCTGGTGCTACCCTTGCCCAAACCCGAGGCATCACCCGCTCTCTTGTCACTCTCACCCATACCCGAACCCACTCCGCCGCCACCGTTATCCTTCTTGGCCCATGATCATTCTCCCTCCTGACCTCGCCCGTACTTGGGAGGAAAAAAGTATCCAAGCGGGTGCCCGCATCAAAGATCTCATGCGCCAAGCTATCGCGGGGGCTCTCCCTCAACTCACCCCTTTTCTTCCATCACCCAGCGTCGCCCTCATTCTCGTCGGCCCAGGCCATAACGGAGACGATGCTGTCCTTCTCGCCCTCGAACTCAAAGATCTTGGTTGGTCCATCGAATACCTCCTCTCCCGCCCCGTCGGTCGGCGTGTCCATCCTGATTCTCGGATCAAACCCAAACTCTGGAAAAAAGCCATCGTCTGGCCTGCCAAACCCTCCCGCTTTCTCCAAACCCAGGGACCTCGACTGGTTATCGATGGACTCCTCGGACTCGGCTCCATTCCTCCACCCCGTCCCGCCGAGGGGGCAATTCTTACTTGGGTCGCTCAAGAAAAACGCGCAACCGACCTCTATGTCGCGATAGATCTTCCCTCGGGCCTCCACCCCGCCACCGGCGCCGTTCCCGGTCCAGTCTTTCCCGCTGATCTCACTCTCGCTCTCGGCTCAGTTAAAAGCGGTTGCCTCCGGGATTCCGCTCTTCCCGTCGTCGGCCAACTACGAGGGGTCCCGATCGATTTCGGCACCCCCTCCCCAAAACTCTCTGCCGATCTCTTCCTACCCCAAGAAGCTTGGAAAATAATTCGCTCTCGCTCCGCCTCCCTCCATAAGCATTCCGCTGGCACTGTCCACCTCTGGGCAGGCTCGGCCCAATATCCAGGAGCAGCCAATCTCGCCTCGTCGGGTGCTCTCCGCTCAGGCGCAGGATTTGTTCGCCTTTTTGCCGATCGCACCGTCGCCACTCCCCTTTCTCCCCATCTGCCCGAACTGCTTCTCGCACCCATTAAACCTGGCTCCTTTCCAAATCCAGAAATCTTTCTCCATCATGCCTCCGCTGCCCTCGTCGGGCCAGGCCTGCCCCCCTCCCCCGCTCTAAAAAACTTTCTTACTCAACTCCTCCCCATCGCCAAAATCCCCCTTGTCCTCGATGCCGGCGCACTTGAAATCATTGCCGCCCATCCCGCTCTCCTCGCCACTGCCACCTGCCCTCTTCTTCTCACCCCCCACGCAGGAGAGCTGGCCCAACTCCTTGGCCATCCCATCACTGATCGCGCTGAGGCTGCTCAAGAATGGCTGAAAAAATTTCCCTCCACTCTGCTCATTGCTAAAGGAGCCCACACCCTCATCGCCACCTCCTCGCACCCTTTCAGCTTCAACGGTTCAGGGGGACCCGTTCAAGCCACCGCGGGTATGGGCGACCTCCTCGCCGGTCTTCTCACGGGCCTGCTCGCTTCAGGCTACCCTCCCTACGATGCCGCACGCCTCGCCGTTTCTTGGCATGGCCTCGCCTCCGATCAAGTCGCGCGATCTGGCGGTCCAGCCGTCCTCGCCTCCGACGTCGCTCACCACCTTTCTACCTCTTGGCGTACTCTCATCCATCGTGCAAAGTAGGAACTCATGATCTTTCGCGATCTCCGCACAACTCGCCTTGGGCTGCAAATCATCGATGGCCTCTGCGCTACTGGTGCCATGCTCCTCGCTTACCTGCTCCGAATCCAGTTTCTGCCTCGTTTTGTCCCATTGGAAAGTCACGAAATTGGACAAATTTCTATCTATTTACCGTACGCCATCCTCATGGGCCTCCTTGCCCCCATCATTCTCGAAAGGCGCGGCATCTATCGCCACTTCTCTGTTCGAAAACGCGGTGGGGTCTTCAGCTCAATGATGGAGGTCTCTCTTGTGCTTTTCCTCCTAGCTGTCTCCTTAATCTTTTTTCTAAAGGAAAGCCCCAGCCGCGTCGTCTTTGTTCTCTTCATCCCCATCTATTCCTTCATCCTCTTTGTGCGAGAAGAATTATTTCGGCGCCTCAGCCAATCACGCCGCCAAGCAGGTCAATACTCCACTAACCTCATCCTTATCTCCGATTCCGAAACCAGCGCCGAACGCTGGTCCAATCTCTTTGCCGATTCGGCCACCTCCGTTCGCGTCGCCCACCTTCTCCATCCCAAACAAAACTCAATTGAAGATTTTATTAATATTCTTCACCGCGAATCGGCCGGCATCGTTCTTTTTGAAGTCGAGCCCACTAACCTCCCTTGGTCCGTCAAAGCCATTCAGGCTTGCGAAGAAGAAGGGGTGGAAGCTTGGCTAAGTACTGACTTCGTAGGCACCCAAATCGCCCGAGCCCACTTCGAGGATATCATGAACCGCAACCTCCTTGTCTTCCGCTCAGATCGAGGCGGAACCTGGCAATCCATCTTAAAAATTCTTTTCGATCGCCTGAGCAGCGCGCTTCTTCTTCTACTCCTTTTCCCCGTATTTGCCATTATCTGGATCGCCATCCGACTTGAATCCTCTGGGCCCGCTCTTTTCCTTCAACAACGTAGCGGCCGTCATGGCGATCCATTCACCATGTACAAGTTTCGTACTATGGTCAGTAATGCAGAAATGCAGCACGCCGAACTTAAAGCCCTTAACGAAATGAGTGGCCCAGTCTTTAAAATCAAAAAAGATCCTCGGGTCACCAAAGTCGGCAACTTCCTCCGCTTCACCTCTCTCGATGAACTCCCCCAACTCTTTAATGTCTTTTTCGGCCAGATGAGCCTCGTCGGCCCTCGCCCCCTTCCCACCTACGAAACCCTCGCCATGACTGCCAACGCCCAACGACGCCGACTCAGCGTCACTCCAGGGATGACTTGCCTCTGGCAAATCTCAGGCCGCAACGACGTAAAAGATTTCTCGGATTGGGTTCGACTCGATCTCGAATATATCGACCAGTGGTCTTTCTGGCTCGATATTCAAATCCTCCTTCGCACTATCCCAGCCGTCCTTTTCGGTCGTGGTGCCCGCTAGCCCGGTGGGGTCGTAGTTCAAATATTGCATTATGGTAGCTTAATCAAAATGTTACCTCTCCTCCTCGATCAGCCCGTGGCCACCTGGGATCTACCTCCCAACCAGCCCTACCGCGAAAAACAGATTCGTACCTGGATCCTTCAACGCTTCGTCTCCTCCTACGATGAAATGACCGACCTCTCCCTCCCACTCCGCACCTCCCTAGCTTCCCGTTTTCGACTCCGTGCCGCAGAACCCATCACCATCCAGGGATCCGAGGACACCACCCGAAAGTTTCTCTGGAAACTTGGCGATGGATCGCTCATTGAATCCGTTCTCATCCCCGCCACCCTCAGCAAAACCGGTACCCGCAGTGCTCGTCTCACCATCTGCGTCTCCAGCCAAGTCGGTTGTGCCTACGGTTGCCGCTTCTGCGCCAGCGGACTCGATGGCTGGCGCCGAAATCTAACCGCCGCCGAAATCATCGGCCAAGTTCTCGAAGCCGCCCGGATCGCTGGACGCCGAGCCGACAATCTTGTCTTCATGGGCATGGGCGAACCCTTAGCCAATCTACCCAATCTCATAACTGCCCTCGATCTCCTCATCTCCCCCGCCAACATCGGCATGGGTGCCCGCCATGTCACCATCTCCACCAGCGGTCTCGCCCCCCAAATCGAAGAGCTCGCTCACCACCCCTTTCCCTTCCGCCTCGCCCTATCCCTCCACGCCGCCAGCGATGAAGTCCGCGATCAAATCATGCCCGTAAATAAACGTTATCCCATGGAACGTCTCCTCGCCGCCTGCGATATCTTTATCGCTGCTCGTAAAAAACTGATCTTCTTCGAATACATCCTCCTCGCAGGCATCAACGATAGCCCCGATCAGGCCCGCCTCCTCGCCCAACACGCCAAACGACTCCACGCCAAGGTCAACCTCATCCCCTACAACAAAGTCGAAGGCCTCCCCTATGAACGACCCACCGAAGACGCCATCCACCTCTTCTGTCGAACCCTTCTTGCTGCCGGAGTTCGCGCAACCGTCCGCCGTGAAAAAGGTCACGATATCGACGCCGCTTGCGGCCAACTCCGACTGCAAAAAATGCAAGAAGACAAAAAAACCTAAACCATTTGCCTCTCAACCCCTCACTGCGCTGGCTGCGTTTTTTTTCTCAACCACAAATTCGCCGAATCGGCCTCATGCGGATTCACCGCCTTCACCATCCGCGGCACCTCAATCGTTCGCTCTACCCGAGCAAACATCTCCGAAACAGGATCGCCGTCCTCATCAATTAGCTCCACCAGCAATCGGTGTCTTCCCTCCGACAAACCACCCCAAGGATACGGCTCCTCTTTACTCAAAATCGTCTCCACCCCGTCTAACTGTGCTTTCACCCTAAACTTATCTTTTGCCAAGGGCGCGTTATGCGCCCGAAAATCTAGCCACACTTTTCCTTCCCCATCAGGATAAACCACTCCTTCTTGAGGCAGATTCACCGTCAAGTACGGACTATTCCAGGGTTGAAAGTTGGAAAAATCTTTTCTCCTTACAAAAAAGTTGATCCGATCACTCGCCTTCAAATCCGCCAGCATCTTCCCATCTGGTTTGACCGCGTAGACCCGCAACGAATGCGATCCTGGAGCCAAACTACGCAATATCGTCGGCTTACGCTCACTCGCTTGTTCTATCGGCGATCCGTTGTCTAATATTACATGCAAACGATTCCCACCCTCGCCCAAAGCATAGTTCTCTACCCGCACAAACACATCTACCGTCTCCCAGTCCACCACTTGCCCATCCAACGGAGACTCGATCTTCACCCGTATCGGCTCCTTAGGATCAATCGGTTGCCCCGTGTCCGTTTTTGGTCTGTCCACCCTCTCCGCTTTTCGCACCACCTCCTCCACAGGTGTGGCCAAACGCACCTCCTCCTCCAGCGCTTCCGCTTTTCGCACAGGCTCTTCCCCTAACTGACCCCAGGCAAAACCACCCCCCACTAATATCCATCCCATCAGCCAGCACCACGTTTTCATTCCTCCGATCATCCCACTTCTCTGCCTCCCATAAACCATTAAACTAGACCCCGCTCATGCCTTCGCTCCAGCTCCCCTGTCCTCTCGACTGTCCCTCCACCCTCCTCGGAGGGCAAAGCTTCTGCTGGAATGAGGTTTCCCCAGGAATTTTTTCTGGCTGGATCGCCCACCAGCCCGTTCGTCTTTCCTCCGCCGCCCAAACTCTCCATTGGGATAATCCAAATCTCTCCCCAGCCCAGCTCAGCCACTATTTCACTTTCGATCTCCCCTGGCACTCTCTTCTCGCCACCTTCCCCACCTCCGACCGCTCCCTTGCCACCGCTCGAAAATCTTACCCTGGGCTGCGAGCCCTCCGCGAAGACCCTTGGGAATGCCTCGCCAATTTCATCTGCTCATCCCTCAAACAAATCGTCCAAATCCGCCAGATCAACGCCCGCCTCCGAAACTCCTTCGGTGGTCCCCACCATCTTTTCCCATCTGCCAGGGTTCTCGCTAGCGTGGGAGAAATAGCCCTCCGCACCTGCGGCCTCGGCTATCGCGCCAAACACCTCTTCGCCACCGCCCAAATCATCGCAACCCAACCCTCCCTCCTAGAAATTCCCTCCTCGCTACCCACCCCGCAGGCTGCCGCCCACCTCGAACTCTTGCCAGGGGTCGGCCCAAAAATTTCCCGCTGCGTCCTACTCTACGCCTACAGTCGCTGGGACGCTTTCCCCATCGATGTTTGGGTTGATCGCCTCTTACGGGAACTCTATTTTCCCAAGAAAAGAAAACCCTTTAGCATTTCTGAACTCGAAAATTGGTCTGAAGAACACTTTGGTTGTCACCGTGGCCTCGCCCAGCTCCTCCTTTTTCACTGG
>Ga0209597_1000368_pt1 | contig 30199 bp, 26 predicted proteins | sample M_140625_MF_Meta_FD_187316 | JGI IMG/M metagenome (GOLD analysis project Ga0209597, IMG submission 187316) | Freshwater microbial communities from Lake Montjoie, Canada to study carbon cycling - M_140625_MF_MetaG (SPAdes) (version 2) | ecosystem: Environmental > Aquatic > Freshwater > Lake... | reverse complement strand
GGCGTGGATATGCGCCATCACATCATGACGAAGCCTTTGTTCGTGTTCTTCAACACGGGCAAAATCGATGTTGTGAATATTTTGTTCAAGCTGTTTTATTTGCAGCGGTGAAATTCTTGGGGTGGTGCCATCTTCGGAAAGAAGACCAAGTTCCATCTGGGTTTGTGCGAGGGCTACCCAGAGTTTCCGCCAAGTTGAATACCTGTTTGCAGGGTTCCATAGCGCAACCATTTCTTTGCCCGCATAGCGTTGTACTAGTGGGTTATCGTGAACTTGATTCGTTTCCATAAAGTTTTCCAAGAAAAATAAAGAGTGCTGTGATTATTCGTTACGAATGATCACCTTTTCGGAATCGCCAAAGAACCAACTTCCATCATCAAAGTATTGTAAAGAATTGTTCTGAAAATACTTCTTTTAATTGAAAGCGTGCTAATGTTTATCCTAGTAACCTAACTGCGTCGGGTCAGGAGGACATTCTACGATGAGGCTTATTTACAAAATAATCATGGTGATAGCCATTGGTTTTATCGGGCAAAGTGCGATTGAAAATCGTGCTTTTGCTCAAACAAATGATGGAAACTTGCAAAGGTTTTTCCATTATCCCTACTATTATTTTCCACATAATTATTGGTCATCGATGGGCCCCAAATGGCCTGAGAGACCGGGCCAGCCCTATATGCCACCACCTGCATACATGGCGAACCCTCCTTTCAGAGAACCCCACTGGCGCTATGAAAGTCAGAAACCGCAAAAGTATTACAGTGGTTTTCACTTCTGGCTTGATCAATTCTAAATTGGTAGCTTAAACATTTAAAAAGGAAGACCTAATTATTATTGGGCCTTCCTTTTTGCATTTGGTGCTTCAGTTTGCGATAATTAAATTGATTTCCAGCAATCTAAAAGAGGCCTTAAATGTCTAAACCAGAACCTGGTGATAATCCTGCAAAAGATAAAAAGAAGCCAGTCGCCTCCAATCAAATCGATGTGCAGGGCATTGCTGAAAAAGTAACTTCTAACATTGAAAAAGTGATATTGGGAAAGCGTAAACAAATACTGCTGGCCCTTGCAGCTTACCTTGCAGAAGGGCATATACTTCTTGAAGATGTTCCAGGTGTCGCAAAAACCATATTAGCCAGAGCGATTTCCCGAAGCGTTGGTTGCGTTTTCAAAAGGATTCAATGTACCCCCGACTTGCTTCCCAGCGATATAAATGGCGTTTCTATTTTTAATCAGAAAACAACCGAGTTTGAATTCAGGCCCGGCCCGATCTTTGCTCAAACTGTGCTTGCAGATGAAATCAATCGGGCTACTCCTCGAACTCAGGCTGCACTTTTAGAAGCTATGGCTGAAAGAAGAGTTACTGCAGATGGCCAAACCTATAATCTTAAGCCACCCTTTCTCGTAATTGCCACTCAAAATCCGGTAGACCATGAAGGCACTTTTCCTTTGCCAGAAGCTCAATTAGATCGTTTTCTAATCAAATTGAGTTTGGGATATCCTACCATTGAAGAAGAAGCATTGATGCTTAAGAGATTGCAGTTTGGCCATCCGATTGACGATGTGGTGCCGGTGGTTAGTTCTGCAGACTGGATAGCTTGCCAGGAGGTGGTGAGGAAGATTCATTTGGATGATCAAATTCGAACCTACATTCTTGAGATCGTTCATGGTACCCGGGATAACGAAAATATTTTATTAGGTGGAAGCCCGCGGGCATCGCTTTCATTGCAAAGGGCGGCACAAGCAAGTGCTGCAATCCAGGGAAGAACTTTTGTGGTTCCGGATGATGTGAAAAAGTTGGTTGCACCTGTGCTTTCGCATCGAATTATTCTCAAGCCAGAAACCCGACTTAGGAAAATTAAAACGGAAGATGTCATCAAAGATGTTTTAGATGATATTCCAGTGCCTGTTTCCTCGGATTATCACACTGAAAAAGATTACTTCTAATGTATTGGCTCCTTGGAATAACACTGATAGGATTTTCGGCCCAAGTTTTGGGCTCAGGGCTCCTTGCATTCTCTGCTTACTTAATGGCATTGATTTTGATGAGCAGCCGTTTGTTGGCTTGGCATTGGGCGAGCGGGCTAAGAATTGAAAGAAAAATGCGCTGCACCCTTGCAGAAGTTGGCGATAAGGTAAGGGTTAAAGTTTTAGTCCGCTATCTGGGTTTAATCCCTATCCCCTGGGTGATTTTAGAAGATTTGTTACCCGAAGATGCTGTTAACCCTCGGCATCCTTTCTTAAAATTGAAAGGAAAAAGACTTAAAGTCTTATCGATGTTTTCGATGCAAACAGAAGAGTTTTCGTATTCGCTAGAATGCATGCATCGGGGATTTTTTCAGATTGGGCCCGTGTTTGCAGAAACTGGAGACCCCTTTGGTTTCATGCGAAGATATCGCATTGGATGCCAACCTTTTTATTTGCTCGTGCTTCCCAAGATAACTCATTTGCTAGGGTATGATCTTACTTCCCGCAGGCCGATTGGCGAAATTCAAATGGTTATGAAAATATTTGAAGACCCTACCCGGATAGCCGGGGTTCGAGATTACGAACCGGGCGACCCCTTGTCCCGTATTCACTGGAAAGCCAGTGCCCGAACAGGTGTTTTTCAATGTAAAATATTCGAGCCAACCTGCCTCGCTGGGGCAATGATCTTACTCGATTTTCATGAATCAAATTTTCCGCCACGAGGAGAACCTTTTCGCTCGGAACTTGCAATTGATGCCGCAGTCTCGCTTGCCCATGCAGTTTGTTTATTGAATCAACCATTTGGGATAGGCACTAACGCCACCGATGCCGCATTCAATGTGCAAGAAAATGAAAGTGAACCTGAAGTCGATACCCGTGCTGAAGCTCGAACTTTTATGCTGGATAGCAGCAGACCGAACCATTTGCAGCCCATGTTCTTGCCATCTCGTAGAGGGGTTGAGCATTTGCAATTGTTAAGGGAAATGATGGGCCGTGCGCTTAAATCAGATTCCCTCAAATTCTCTGAAATGATTAGGGAGGTTTCAATCCATTTGCCTAGGGATCTAACTCTTGTCGCTGTTCTTTCAGGTGTAACCGAAGAAACGGCAATGATGCTTGGAAATTTAAAACAGCAGGGGTTTGCTGTATCCGTTGTTTTAATTCAATTTGATGATGAGGGTTTGAACCGGGCTTTTAAAAAATTGATCACTAATGGTATCCGCGAGATTCGCCATGCCATTGATCAAGAGTCTCTTCCCCAGCTTTGTAGATCCCAGATCGATCGAACTTCTCCTTTAAGCCTTGTCTAGGAAACGCACATGGCAGAGAAAAAGGCATATGCTTATCGCGATAAACCAGAAATTCTGGATCGTTTGTTTGGTACGATTGGTTTGGCTTTGATTGTTTTTCTGATGGTTTCATTAACATTTTTTATATTGGCTCGTTTTTCCCTTTCATCTCAATGGACTTCATCACATTGGCTTTTATTTTGGGAAGTGCTTGCCACTGTTTTGGTTAGCCGTATGTTTCTTATCGATGATTTGAAAAAGGTTGTTGGCGGTTATTCATTTGTGTTGGGAATGCTTATTTGGGTACCGTTTGCTTTAATGGGCGGAGCAATTCTTGGAATTGTTACCGTTTTAATGATTTTTGTTGGGTGGTTTACCTACAAGATTACTTGGGATGTGACAGATCTTGGTGAACGAGAAGAGGATGAAGATGGATTGCTTGCTTCGGTGGGTTTGAAGAAAGAGTTGAACCCGGGCAATAAAAAGGTTTCAGAATCTTGGGGCGATACAAGAGAGGAAAGCACCGAATTTAATTATGAAGCAGAGGAAGTTCTTGCGGAGTTGAAGGACCAAAAACCCAAGAAAGCTAAAGGTGGGAAAGGGCGTGGTATCTGGGTGCTTTATTTTTTGTTTGGGTCGATTCCTGTTTTTGGATTTGGTGGATCAACTCAAAATAGCGATGACCCAAATCTAGGAAAGTATTTTTTACTCTGCCTTTGCATCTATCTTGCAAGTTGCATTTCTTTATTGATGACCACTTCTTTTTTAACGATAAGGTCTGACTTACGCAGGCGTAATTTGAGCATGCCTATGTTTACAGCGGGCTTTTGGTTGTTCTCTGGTTTGTTCTTATTAATATTCTGTTTTGTCTTTGCATCACTGTTGCCTAGGCCTCAGGGCTTTTTAGATCCCATTGCCTTCGTTCTTTCTAAGGGTCAGCATAAAGATCAGGATGCCAGTAACTACGCAAAATCATCAGATAAATCAGGTAAAGGGGAAGGGAATCCAGGCGAAAAGGAAGGCGATAAAGGTTCTCCCAAGGATGGAAATCAGAAGTCGAATCAATCACCCCAAGATAAAGAAAACAAAGGCAAATCAAAAGAATCCGGAAAAGGGGAAAGTGATTCAGGTGGGAAGGGCGGTGGAAAAAGTTCTTCCAAGGAAGGGACTCCGAAATCAGATCAGGGTAAAAATAGTGAGAGTAAAAGTGATGCGAACCAGAAATCGAATTCAACTCCGAATCAAGAACCTCCTTCCTCTCCACCCCCTTCTTTTAATATTCCTGGCCTTGATAAAATGATGGCTGCACTTGAAGTTATTCTTAAAGTTGTTTTTGCAGTGGGTACTTTTTTGTTTGTTCTTTATGTTGTCGTTTACAAGTTGAGTTACAGTTTTGGTTGGGCGGATGACCTCTTAGATTGGTTCCGTAATCTTTTTGACTGGATGGATCGTTCGAAAAAAAAGAAAAAACAAGAGGATGTTGCTAACGCCACCATTGCTGATGAAACTTTGCCTTTCGAAGAGTTTGAAAACCCTTTTGATCGTAAAGATTGGCAGAAATCTAGCCTTCGAGAATTGACTGGGTATACTTGGAAAGCCCTTTTAGCATGGTGCAAAGCGCAAAATATTAGCATTCCAAACGGTTGCACCCCTTCAGATTTGGAAGATATTATTTCAAACCAGTTACCCCGTATTGAACCTGCCTACTTTGCATTCAAACAAGTTTTATTGAATGTCCAATATTCCAATAATAGTAATGACCCCAAAGGGGTTGCCACTACCCAGAATCTTTGGCGCCACATGGATGGCTAACTACCACCGTAGGAACTTGCATTAAAGATTGATGGCTGGACTATTTTTTTCTTCGAATGGTGTTGGCTTTAACGATCTCTGCATTGATTGAATCCTTGAGAAGTTTCAAGGAATCATCCCTCGGAAGTTCTGTTAGCGTTTTTCCATCGATCGGGGCACCAATTGAAATACCAATGGATCCGCGATTTCCACTCGTGAAAATAGGGCAAAGCGTTGGCCAGAAGTTGTCGCGGGATAAGGCTTCATGTGCCCCTGCAATTCCTACAGGAACAACTATCGCATTGGATTTACGAATAAGAAGCTGAATACCTGGCTTTAAGTCCTGCATTAATCCATCTTCAGATCGCGTGCCTTCAGGAAATACAAGCACTGCTCGCCCGTTGCTTAAAAGGGCCAAGGTGGATCTAATGCCTTCTTTAGCAATTCCTTCCAGATCAACCGGGCAACATCCAACAGATTTTAGATAAACATCTAGGAAAGGTTTTTTGAAAAGTGACTTTCTTGCAAGATACGAGAGTTCTCTACAGGCGGTTAGTCCTACAGCGATTGGATCTAAAAAGCTTTGGTGGTTTGCAACTAAAAGAACTGGGCCTTTGCGGGGCACATTTTTCCAGCCTTGTTTTCGAAGACTAAAAAGGAAAGTGTAAATACAATTGTATGAAGTGTAATTCAACCCATACCAAAGGGAATTTAACTGCTCCATCGCAAATTGTGAATCAAATATTCCTGCCTTCATTGCATGCCACGCTTTTGAATTTCTTGATGCATTACCTCTATTACTTTATTCATGTGCATATCGGATGTATCGATAATCATTGCATCATGGGCAGGGGCCAGCGGGCTTATTTCTCTGGTTTCATCTCTTAAATCCCGGGTGATGATGGCATCAAGAATCTCTTCAAGTGTTGTTGTTATTCCTTTTTCCTGCAGTTCAATAAATCTTCGCTGGGCTCTCGTTTCAGGCTTTGCAGTAAGAAAAAACTTACAAAAAGCATCAGGGAAAACAGTAGTTCCCTGATCCCGACCTTCACAAACCATGTTTTTCTCAAAAGAAGCAATTCGTTGTAACTCTACCAGTTTGGTTCGAACAACTTTACTAGTTGCAATAACACCTGCTATTTCTGTCGTTTCCTTGGTTCTTATTTGTAGGGAAACATCCTTCCCGTTTAAGATTACTTTGCTTTCTTCAAATCTGATGGTGATGCCATCAACTATTTGTTTAAGCAAAGATTCGCTCAAGGAAGATGCCCCGGTATTTAAAGCAGCAAAGGCAACGGCCCTATACATTGCGCCGGTGTCTAAGAATTGGAAGTTTAGTGTTTTCGCAAGAAGTTTTGCTGCAGTGCTTTTGCCCGCACCTGCTGGCCCATCAATGGTGATTATCATGATCTAGTCCTCAAGCTAAACAATGATAAAAACAGTTCTGTATTTCATAAAAAAAGGCGACCGAGTGAAGGTCGCCTGATTCTTGGTGAAACCAAAATCAATTATCGGGGATAAATGTTGATGGTGAAGGTTTCGTTTGCAGCAAGTGTTCTCGTGGTTTGTTTTTGGATGATTCCAAACCCATCAGCGAGAACTTCATAAGTAAAATCACCCGCATTTTGATTGGGTACGGAAAGAGTTTGGTTTGCCTGAGCTTTATATACTTTCCCATTAATGATCACACTGGTGTTGGAGGCAGAAGTGTTGGCAATTTTAATGGTCCCGTTCCCCGTAATAGCAGGAGTGAACGATGCTGCAACGCGAGTAGCAGCAAGTTTGCTGATGGCTTGCTCCATTCTGCTGACTTGATCTTTAAGAATACTAATTTCAGCTTCAATTTTTTTCAGCTTGGTTTCGTGATCTGCACTTTTAATCGATTGAATGGATAGTTGAATTTCTTTGAGTTGAGTTTGAATGGAATCGAAGTTTGGAATTTCGATCTTTTTTTCTGGTGTAACAGGGGGCTCCGGTTTTTTCTCAGTAGTATTTTCGATGCCCCCAAAGCTGGCGCCATAAGAAAAACCGATGAGGGCAATCATCGTTATTGAATAAATAATTTTCATTGTTTCACCGTCTAAGTCCAGATTCTAATTGTGGAAAGAACATTAAATCTCCCTCCAGATTAGAGGTTATAGATCTTGTTAGCAATCGAAAACAAGGGAAAACACTTATAACAACTTGTTAAAATGTAACGATTGTAACGAACGAATTAGAAGAGGGGTAAACGCATAAAGCCGGGTTTCCCCGGCTTTTCGTTGTTTATATCAAAAATTGATCAGGCGTTTTCTTCGTATTGCGCAATACGATTGATCGTTTCTTCAAAATCTTCATCTGTATCCGATGGCAGTTTATATTGCATCAGATATGCGTCTTCATTGCTATCATCATAAAATGAACGAAGTACTCTGATTGCTTTGAATCCTTGATTTCTAAAAAATACTTGGCCCGATAGATTGGTTTCCCGGACTTCCAAGGTGATTCTTGTTCGACGATGGCTAGAAAGCTTCCCGATTAATTTTACTGCCATCTGTAATCCTACTCCCGATCTTTGATAATCAGGATGAACAGCAAAATTCAAAATGTGAAGTTTGTTTTTGTGGAGTTCATAAATCATGAACCCGATTACCTTGTCGCCTGCCTCTGCTACCATACCAATGCAATTGCGTTGCCTCAGGCAGCGAAGGAAATCCTCTTCGGTCCAAGATTGAGCAAAACATTGTTGTTCAGCTTGCAGCACTTCCTGCATGTCGCGCCTGATCATCCAGCGAATATGTACTTTAACTTGTTCTTTTTCAGTCTTATTACCGCTCATTAAAAACTCCTATTGTCCGTTAGCATGGCATTACAAGGTTCCGACCTGTAAATTTGCCATGTTCCTTTGCCGACCTGTTTGGCTAAAGGCGCCTCTGCATTAAATGAAAGAAGGATTTCTTTCGATCAGTTAAGCGGGCGGAATTTAGCAACGGTCGAGACAATTTACAAGACCAAGGTTCATTAAACCCACATAAATAAAATCGGTATTATCAAGCATGAAAATCAGCAAGTTTGTCGCTGTTTATGAAAAAATATTTAGAAATTTGGGAAGCAAGAAAAGTATGATAAAAGGGGGGATTCCCTTCCCCGTTAATCTGCGCTTCCTTGGCGATCCAAGATGAAATCTCACCTTGGGTTGAAGTGACTAAGATACAAAACACATGCTTGATGATCAACCAAATATTTACACAATGATAATAATTGTGTCAGGATAAAGGGACTGGTTAAGGTAGGGGGGAAATTAAAATAGAACATGAGCTGCTTCGCTTGATATTTCCCATCCCGTATTCAACGACGATTCGGAATTCTCCCGGGCTAAGGCCCTTTAAATTTACCGAATAAGTTTTATCAGCCCGGCTTCCTAAAACAGGAAGATCATCAAAATTCAAGTTCTGTCCATCGAGCCCCGCGATGGTTGGCCCATTCCAAGCCAAAGGTACAATCCCATCAGGAAAAAGAAATCTGACACTGGTGTTTTTTAAATCAATAGACCCACTGTTTTTAAGTGAGAATCGGATTTCGCTTTCGCTTCCTAAGTTGGCCTTTAAAGATGTGTTCTGGAATAGGCCTTGGATTTCAGAGGTGCCTTCAATCCGCACTAAAAACATCGAGGATGTGTCTGCGCTATTTTCCATGGAGGCCTTGGCGTTTAGTTGCCAATCGCCCGGCTTTATTGCTTTTAAGCGAAGCTTGGCAGACCATTTTCCTGCGGTGACTTGGGGATTGTTCCAGACAAGTAATTTGTTCGTGGAATCAGTTGATTCGTATCTTGCTTGAGGATTGCTGCCTACGATTTCAAGGCCTTCAGGAACAACAGTTTGAATTGCGAACTGAATTTGTCCGGTTTTTATTGATTCGATTTTAGCTTCCAGAATCATTTCGAGTTCGCCCTTGGCGGTATCTTCCCAAGATTTTTTCCACTGCAGGTTAATCTGCCCATCACTTACAGAGATATCTGACTGATAGAGCTTTTTTTCGCCATTGGTTGACGCTACCTGAATGTTCTGGGAGAACTTTCCATTTTCAACAGCAAGTGTTTCAAGGCGAATGGATTTTGTTTGTCCAGCGGGAATATCGCCTAAAGTGGCTTCGATGAGTTCGCCTTCGGGATGCCTGAGTCCCTGGGGAAGTTTGTCGCGAATGGTCACATTTTCTGCAGGAGTTAAACCAAGGTTGGCAACGACAATATCAAAGACGGCCCTTTGCCCTCGTCTCACCCATTGGGGCCCTTGAACTTGCACCAGCAAGCCATCTTTCTTTTCAGGGTTTTTCTTTAAGGTTGCTACTTTGTAAGCGACTGCAGGCTTAAAGGTTAAATTGTCTTTATCAGCAGCAAGAACTTTAAATTGAAATACTTTACCCGTCCCCGGTTGTAGTTCAGGAATCTCCCATGTCCATTTGATTTCTTGAATGAAAGGTTTTGGGTTCACCTCTAAAATCTCGGGCTTAGTTTTCCATTCCTGACTAAGAACGAGTTCCTCAAGAGGGAGGGCGCCAAGGTTTTTCAGGGTGATTTCCATGGTGCAGGGTTTTCCCGCTTCTGGGTTATCAACAAAGCGAGTGATAACGGAAACTTGGCTGCCTTCATCAGTTTTTAAAGTTGGTGTTTCCTTGTCGGTTTCGATGGGTAAATTGCCCGGGACCTGGGCGAGAGAAAAAAGTGCGCCTGCAAAAAGCATTAAAATTGCAAAGGTGTTTGTATTAAGCATTCGATTACTCATTAGAAGGTTTGATATTTGGGGCCTTGTAGTTACCGCGACATAGTTCTGCTGGGTACTTAATCTCGTTTTTCAGCATTTTAGCATTTAAAGAATCAGAAAGATCAAGATTCATGCAGTTGCACAATGCCATGATCAGGCATGTGACATCCGCAATTTCTTCAGAGACTTCTCTTCGTTTATCTGGATCCAAAACAGAGAGCTTGGAATTTTCAGGAGAGATCCAAAGGAAATGCTCCAGCAATTCTGCAGCTTCTGCACATAAAGCCATCGCAAGATTTTTAGGATCGTGGAATTGTTCCCAATCTCTAGCTGCGACAAAGCCTGCCATCTTTTTTCTAAGATCCAAAACCGTTGTATGAGAATCAGCCAATTTGTTGCTCCATGAAATTCTTAACTCAATCAAGAATCCAATGGAGTCTCCGATACATCAAATATTAAATGATGCAAGTCGGATTTCTGGGGCAATGGGAGGGCGAGGAGAGTTGATTAGGTGACGGAGAATTCGTGGAGTGCTTTTTCGGAAAGGCTCAAGCCTAAGCCAGGGCCATCAGGTGGTGTAAGTTTGCCTGCTTTGAACTTTGGGTATTCATTAAAAAGTTGCTCAAACCAAGGCATATATTCCACCGAGGTTACCTGAGCCAAGCCGCACCCAATTTGAACTGCTAATTCGGGCAATAGGTGCGGGCTGACGGGTATATTCTGGCTCTCACAGTAATGAATAAGCTTTAAGGTGTTGGTGATGCCCCCTAAGCGGGTAATGTCAGGCTGGGCAATGTCGAGTGCACTTTTTTCAACATAGTTGTGAAACTCTTCCCTGGAAAAAAGCATCTCACCTGCAGCAATCGGAATATCCAACTTATTTGCAAGATAAGTATGGCCTTTGATATTCTCGCAACTGATGGGCTCCTCAAACCATCCCACCCCAATTTCATCTTGGAAGAAATTGCCCATGGCAAGAGCTGTGCCTGTGTCGTAGCGTTCGTTGGCATCAACTGCCAACCAAATTTCTGCCCCCAGGGCTTCGCGTAAGTTTTCAATGCGTTCGATATCGCTTTGAGGGTTTGCACCAACCTTCACCTTAAGCCCCATAACGCCTTGATCAAGATACGGTTTGGAAAGATCGATTATTTGCCCGACGCTCATCCAAAGCCATCCCGTGTGTGAGATATAAGCGGGGATGGAATCACGAAATCCCCCCAATAATTTATGCAAAGGAAGGTTGGCAGCCTTGCCTTTAATATCCCAAAGGGCGATATCGATTGCAGAATAAACTTGCTGAACAAGCCCGGTTCTGCCAATGGTTTGAGTGCGCCAATAAACCTTTGCAGCTAGCTTTTCATTATCTAAAGCATTTTCATTGATGAGGATTGGCGCCAGATCTTCCTGCCCTAATGCAAGCATTGCCTTGCCCCCACCTTGCAGAGAATAAGCAAAGCCAATGCCTTCAATACCAGATTTTGTTTTAATCCGCACAACAAGGGTTGTGATTTTGTCGCTTCTACCCGAAGCGATTTCGGCAGCAGAGGATCTAGCAGGATTGGTAGGAATACTAAGAAGGCTGAATTTAATTTCTTGAATTTGCATAATTACTCAAATGGTATGAGGATCCCTTTTGCGCCAAAAATAAAAAACAGGAATCCCAGAAGCTACAATAATTAAACCAGGCCAAGTATATTCCGGCCTAACGACCAATAAATCAATCATTACAATGATACAGAGCACGATATAAAGTAAGGGCAGGAATGGATAGCCCCAAGCTTTATAAGGGCGAATTTCATCGGGTTTTGTTCTGCGTAAAACGAATAATCCGGAAACTGTAAGGGCATAAAACAGTAGGGCAGCAAAAATCACATAGTCCAGCAGTTCGATGTATGTTCCTGAAAAAACTAAAAGAATCGACCATGCACCTTGTAAGATCAACCCATATGCGGGTACACCTCTGGTGTTTAATTCGCCAGCAGCTTTAAAAAACAATCCATCTTGTGCCATTGCATAATAAAGCCTTGAGCCCATTAATATCATGCCGTTCACGCATCCAAATGTGGAAATCATGATTGCAATTGCCATCAGAATCATGCCATATTTTGGGGAAATTACTTGTAGAACTGCGGTTCCTACCCGATCATCCCGTGCTTGGGAAATTCCAAGTTCGGGTGTGCTTCGTACAATGCGCTCATTAAGCCTTCGGTTGGTTTCTTCACTAGCGGAAATGCTTGCAATCTGTGCAGCTTCAGCTTTGGTTCTGTAGGAAGAAGCCTCTTCAATTTTAGAATCCGCATCTTTGGAAAGTCGTTTTCCATTAGTTGCTTGGCCTTCTTGTTCAAGTAGTGCAGCCCTGGCTTTTAGAAAAACAGATTCACCTTCAAGTCGTGTTGCAGTTGCCAAAAGGTAATTAGATTCTGCAGCATATTCTTTTCTGATAGCGAGCCCTTCCGCAATTTCTGCTTTAAGTTGTGCGCTGACCAGGGGATTACCATTTGCCTTTAAAACACAGAGATAAGCAAGGTTGACCAAAAGATAAAGAAGAATCACAGATCCGGTTCCGAGAATCATACTCAGAGGAAGGTTACGGCTGGGATTGCGGATTTCGCCTGCAGTAAAGGTGACATTATTCCAAGCATCAGCACTGAACAAGGATCCAACCATGGCTCCGCCAGCAACCATGAATGCAACCAACCAAGCCGATCCGCCAACCAACTCTGAAACAGAATTGAAGCGTTCAGTAGAAAAAGATCCTGCCCAAAGGTCTGTAAAGTTAAGCTTTACGACCTCACTATTTGCACCGATGCTAAACCCAAGAATGATGAGAAGGATGAGGCTTAAAGTTTTGATGACCGTGAAAAGGTTTTGAATCCATTTGCCTTCTTTAACACCTCTGCAATTAAGCAGAGTGAGCAAAGCAATAATTGCAACCGCAATCATTTGGCCTGAAGTGATTGCGAATTCGGTGCGTTTGAAAATGATAAGAGGTTCTTTAAGCCAGGGTAAGGGAAGCGAGATTACAAGATTTATCCCACTCCAGTTTATGATTTGAGCTTCTTCCCCAGTACCAAGGCTAGGCGCTATCACGCCGAGGAATTTTGCGAAAGCAACAGCAACCGCAGCAATCGATCCTGTTTGAATAACGAGGAATAAGCTCCAGCCATAAAGAAAACCCCATAGCGGGCCAAAAGCTTCTTTAAGGTAGATATATTGCCCACCAGCGCGAGGCATCATAGCTGCCAGTTCTGCGTAGCTGAGAGCGCCGAGGATGGTCATGAACCCGGTTAAAATCCAAATTAATAAAAGGCTTCCAGGGGATCCAACATCGCGGATTATATCCGCAGAAACAATGAAAATACCTGAACCTATCATAGTTCCAGCTACAAGCATTGTGGAATCAAAAAGGCCTAAGCGCTGTTGGAATTGTTTGTTATCCATGCTTAAAACTTATTCGCAAGTTTGTTGTGATCTTCGATGCGGAGTTTACTATGGTGGAAACCATAAGCAAAGTAAATGGCCAGGCCGATTGCAAGCCAGATGAAAAGCCTAACCCAGTTTTCCCAACCTAAAGAGAACATGAGTACCAAACATAAAACAATGCCGCCGATCGGGCAAAAAAGGCCAAGAGGGGCTTTGAAAGAGCGAGGAGCATCAGGATCTTTGAATCGTAAAATAAGCACCGCGGCACAAACCACGACAAAAGCAAACAATGTTCCGATGTTGGTAAGTTCAGCAAGAACATCAAGAGGAAGCAAGCTGCCACCTAGGGCAACAATAAGGCCGGTTAACATGGTGGCGAGCCAAGGTGTTTGATAAACAGGGTGAACGCTTGCGAAAAACTTTTCAGGAAGAAGTCCATCACGAGCCATTGCGAGGAAAATCCTTGGCTGCCCGCACATCATAACCAGAAGAACCGAAGTGATGCCGGTTAATGCGCCAATGGAGACAAGTAATCTGGCCCAAGGCATGCCGACTAACGCAAAAACACTGGCTACGGGTGCTTCTTTTGGAATGTCTTTGTAATTAACCATGCCTGTTAAAACTGCAGCTACTGCAATGTATAGAACCGTACAAATCAAAAGCGAGCCAATGATTGCAAAGGGCATATCGCGCTTAGGATTTTTGGCTTCTTCAGCACTGGTAGAAACAGCATCAAAACCAAGATAAGCAAAGAAAATGAGGGCCGCTCCTGCTAAAACCCCGGAAGGAGCATTCGTAGCGGGGTTAATATCCCCCCAGACCAAATTACCGAAAAAGCTTAGCCCACCATACCCGAACGGCGCAAAGTTGTCAGTCCAGTTGGAAGTAACAATGTGCGGGATACCTGCAAAAATGACAAAGAAAACCACTGCCAGCTTTACCATAACCATGATGCCGTTGATAAAAGCACTTTCTCGGATGCCACGCACCAAAATAAGCGTGATGATAAGAGAAATAACAACTGCAGGTAGATCGAGTATTGACCCTGTTGAAACCACTTCGCCACCTTTGGCGATATCAAAAGGTGCGTTTGTAAGAGCTGTGGGTATATAAATCTCAAATTGTTTAAGTATATCTTGAAAGTATTTAGACCAACCGTGTGCGACGGTGCAACTTGCGACCGCATATTCGAGAACTAGATCCCAGCCAATGATCCATGCCATCAATTCGCCTAAGGTAAGGTAGGCGTAGGTGTAAGCACTGCCAGCCACAGGCGCCATGGATGCAAATTCCGCATAGCAAAGTGCTGAAAAAATGCAAGCAAGGCCTGCAAATACAAAAGAAAGCATGAGTGCAGGGCCGGTAACATCTCGCGCAGCTTTGCCCACTAAAACAAAAATTCCGGTACCAATAATGGCCCCGATACCTAGAGCCGTTAACGCCCATGGCCCGAGTACGCGTTTAAGATTATGCCCGCTTTCAGAGTCTGCCATTACTTTTTGAAGTGATTTTCGCCTAAACATTCCGTTTGACATTGTGCTACTCCAATTATTTAGCGCTTTTATGCATCAGCAATTAAGGTTACAGGCCCATCATTAACCAGTTCAACTTTCATATCAACGCCAAATTTTCCAGTAAGAGTGGTAATTCCCAGTAATCTTAATTTTCGAATGAAATGCTCGTACAAAGGTTCAGCTACCTCAGGCCTAGCTGCGGATATGAAACTTGGCCTCCTGCCCTTGGAGCAATCGCCATAAAGCGTGAATTGACTGATCACCAAGATTGCCCCCCCCGATTCCACTAGATCGAGATTCATTTTTCCGTTTGCATCCGGAAATACCCTCAAACTAGCTGCTTTTTCAGCGAGCCAAGCAGCTTTTTCTTCGGTGTCGCCATGGGTTATTCCTAAAAGGATGAGTAATCCATTTTGGATTTGCCCTAAAATCTGGTTGTCAACAGTGACTTTGGCCATAGATACGCGTTGAATTAAGGCACGCAAGGTAAAAACTCCGTTACCAACACCTTTAGAAACCAAGCGAAGTATACAATTTTATAGAAAAACTGGAAAATCAAATTTATCGCAAAAGTGTTTCTATGGTATATAATCAATCTAAGAGTTTAGGAAGGAATCCTTGAGTCAAGAAATTAGGTAAGGGAGTATTTAAAGTGGCACGCGATTTTAGCCCCTATCAGCAAAAAGTAATCAAACGATTTTACGATAACCAAAACCCCATCGCACACGAACGATTGGCTGAACTCGTGGGTGAATTGTATTTAAGTAGCGGTAAAAAACGAGAAAAGGTGTGGGGCACCATAATCGAAACGATGAAAAAGCTTGAAATTCCTGAGTCAAGAATCAAGCACTTGGTGGAACAAGATAAGCCAGAACTATTGGCTCAACTTGTTAAGGAATTAGAAGCAAAAGGTTAAGCCGCTTCAAGTCTGTTGGTTTCGAGGCTGATTCCTCTGGTAGCAGCACGAGTAAAAGCAATGAATTCTGCAACTTCAGAGATGTGTCCCAATTCTTTTTCAACCTTGAGAAGTGATTGGGGCAAAAGCAAGCCTTCGCGATAAATGATATGGAATGCTTTTCGTATCCCATCAATATTCGTATGCGAAATTCCCGCTCTACGCATTCCTATTACATTGACTCCAGAAACCACATTAATTCGCTGTACTATGATAAAAGGGGGAATGTCTTTAGTGGTGGCTGAAACGCCACTTAAAAGCGCCAACCTTCCAATTTTGGCAAATTGATGAACAGCACTATTTCCAGATATGAAAGCGCCATCCTCCATTACGCAATGGCCTCCCATGAGTGCGCCATTTGCTAGAATACAACCATTACCAACCCTGCAATCGTGGGCAACATGGCTGTTAGCCATCAAAAAGTTTCCGCTTCCAATAACTGTTTCATTTGAAGAGGTAGTCCCCCGATGAACAGTAACGCCTTCCCGAATAATGTTGTTGTTGCCTATGATGGTTCGAGTAGGTTCCCCATCATATTTCATGTGTTGTGGTGCTTCGCCAAGAATAGCACCGCTGTAAACGATGTTTTTAGAGCCCAAAGAAAGGTTGCCAAATAATTTTGCGCCTGGTTTGATGATGGTGCTGTGGCCAATTTTCACCGGGCCATCAATAATGGCTAGAGCGCCAATTTCCACATTTTCGCCGATCTCGGCGTCGGATGAGATAATTGCACTAGGATGAATTCTCGCGGTTGAAGAAACAGGCATTAAGATATCCCCCAAAAACCGAACTCAAATAATAAAGCAGAGTTGAAAATGAATTAAACTTAATAAAAGTTTAGATTCAGCTGCTTCAAGGAATGATCGTATAAGGCTTTTCGCCAATTCAATCTAGACCATTTTTATCGGACGATGAAAGAATAAGCTTAACTTTTGGTCAAAAGAATTGTGGATGTCTTGGGTAAAATAAGGCAAAGCGCTCAAATATCTTCGCTTATTTGCTCTAAAACCTGCTCAAAAACAAAAATAGGAACATTCATGGTGACCGCCAAGGCGATGGCATCACTGGGCCTACAGTCAACTTTCACAAACTTCCCATTTTGCCTGATCTTAAGTGTGGCGAAGTAAGTTTTGTCCTTAAGTTCGTTAATTTGAATTTCTTGAAGTTCTCCTCCAAGGTTTGTGATTGTTTGGCATAATAAGTCATGGGTAAGAGGTCTGGGTGATGGAATCTTTTTAATTTTGCGATCGATGCTAGTAGCTTCAAAAATACCGATTTGAATGGAGAAGCTTCTGTCGCCTTCTAATTCTTTTAGAACAATGACTTGTTGTTCATGAATTTCACTAATGATGATTCTTCTAAGTCCCATTTCGACAGGCATAATTATCCTCCTTGCTGAATAATAATACATCTTAGCAAGAACAATTGATGCATCGAACAATAAATTGGCCAATTCTTTTGTAAATTTGCTTTGAAACCGAGTCCTCACGAATAATAATTAGCAATAGTAATTTATCAATATTCATGTTAATGAATATGTTGGATACCATTGTTTTGTGGGATTATTATTACTGATGCCGATGGAGTTCAAAGTTTCTTCTGAATCAGTTCAGGGTCTTCGTTCCAATAACGAAGACGCTATAAAATGCATCAATTCTGATGGATTGTTTTTGGCATTGGTGGCTGACGGTATGGGCGGTCATGCCTCTGGCGAAGTGGCAAGTGTAGAATCCATGAAAAGTATCGAAGAAGAGATTTTTGCCCAAGGGCCATTTTTGGACGGTTCAGAAGCTGGGGACACTGCACTTATTCAACAGGGTTACATTTCTGCCAATGAATCCTTGTTGAGCTTATGCCGAAACAACCCGAAATTTTCAAACATGGGTACCACGATGGTGGGGTTGTTTTACCGTGAGAATAGCACGAATGTGTTGATTTCTAATCTGGGTGATAGTAGGTGCTATGTATTGGAAGATCAAAAATTATCCTTGATAACAGCGGATCATTCCTTTGCTCATGCGCTTTATATTGCAGGTACAATCACCCTGGCACAAGTTGCTACGCATCCCTTTCGAAACAGGATTTATAAATATCTGGGTTCAAAAGATCTTACGGGAGGCCCCGATGTCTTTATCCATCATCTTAAACTTGGGCAAAGGTACTTGATTTGCTCTGATGGTTTGTCAGGTAGTATAAGTTTTGCTGATCTTCAAAATTATCTAGCAACAGAACCTTTGGAAGGTCTCGCCCCTAAACTTTGCCAAATTGCTTTAAAAAACGGATCAACCGACAATACATCAGCTATCATTGTTGAAGTTGTTGAAGCCTGAACCGCCGTTTTGCAATCAGATATAAGTAGCTTTTGAAGGAATGATGATAAGTTCTGGAATCACCACATGCTCGGGTAATCTAGCTACAAATAAAACACTTTGCGCAACATCTTCAGGTTGCAAAATCGATTTTTTATGCTCTTCAGAAACAGGATTAGGCCTAGCTTCAAGAATAGGTGTGTTTACTTCGCCCGGAAAAATACTGCAGAAGCGGATGTTGTTTTTGGATTCTTCAGCAGCGGTTGCAACCACCAAACCATTAAGCCCGAACTTCCCAGCCACATAACCAGGCCCGCCCAAAGGGTTTCCTCGTAATCCAGAAATGGAGTTTACAACAATCACCAAACCGGTTTTTCTGGGTCTCATCCCTTTTAAAACTTCATGAAACACATAATAGGCACTGTCTAAATTCCCTTCCACCAAAGATCTCCAACTCTCCGGGTTTAGCTCTTGAAAGGATCGTTCTTTAACATTCATACCAACACAATGCACCAGAATATCGATGGGGCCAAACGCTTTTATTGTAGAACTGATTGTGTTTTCAACTTCTTTTGGTTGGCCAGCATCACAAACTAAAGGCAGAATTCTTTCCTTGGATTTTGAAATATGTTCAGCGGCTTTGTCTAGTTTGGCTTTGTTCCTTCCACAAATGGCAACCTTGGCACCAAGATTGTGAAATGATTGAGCAGAAGCCAGACCGATACCGCTGCCGCCGCCAGTTACCAAAATTGTTTTTCCTTGAAATTCCATTGCAGTTAACCTTTAGGTGAGGATCTAGTGGTGGTTCCTAATAGTATGATAATATGAGAACATAGATCAGATTCATATTACTTTTTGTTTAGGGAATTAAATTCCTGCATTATCGAAGGGCTGCAGTATGAATAGTGAATTGAAAAGGCGCGTAGAAAATCTTACCATCAGGTTGACCCAGCTACGGGACTCTCTTTGACATTGCAGGGAAAAAAATACAAAGACAAACTTTAACAGATCTTATGGGCACAGGTGATTTTTGGAACAATCAAGAGAAAGCCCAGCAAACGATCAATTCATTAAAACCGCTCAATGGGTTATTGAAGCCGTATGAGGAAATCGAAGCCGCCAATTTGGATATTGGTGCCCTTGCAGAGCTTTGCGCAGAAGATTCCTCATTAGAGGTGGATCTTGCGTTAGAATTAGATAAAGCCGATTCCAACCTTGCTGAATTTGAACTTCGATCAATGCTGAATGGGCCGCAGGATGCCAGCAATGCATACCTACGAATTCAGGCCGGCGGTGGTGGTACCGAGGCGTGTGATTGGGCGCAGATGTTGTTACGCATGTATTCCCGCTGGGCCGAAAGAAATGGTTATAAAACCGAGATTGTGGATGAACTTCGAAATGAAGAGGCAGGTATAAGAAATGCAACGCTTCATATTTTAGGTGATTTTGCCTACGGGAATCTTCAAAGTGAAGCGGGTGTGCATCGCCTTGTAAGGATCAGTCCGTTTGATTCCAACGCCAAGAGGCATACTTCATTTGCTGCGGTCGATGTGATGCCCGAGATCGATGGGAATATTCACATTGAAATACATTCGGATGATTTGGAAAGGCAGACTTTTCGAAGCGGTGGCCCGGGTGGGCAGCATCAGAATAAAACCGAAAGTGGTGTGCGATATATCCACTTACCAACAGGTATTGCTGCGGAAAGCCGTAGCGAAAGAAGCCAGCATAAAAATGATGATCTTGCGATGAAACTGTTAAAGGCAAAGCTTTATCGAATTGAAGAGCAAAAAAGAAAAGCAGAGGTCGAAAAGCTTTATGATGAAAAGGGCGAGGTAGCCTGGGGTTACCAGATTCGCAATTATGTTTTGCAGCCTTATACGCTTGCAAAAGATGTTCGAACCGAGCACCATACCGCACAAGTTTTTGAGGTTCTTGATGGTGCGATTACAGCTTTTATACAGGCTTTTTTGCGCTTGAAAGCTGAGAAGGTTAATAAAAAGCAAGCTTCAAGGCCTTTGCCCAAGATTAATGATGACGACCTTTAATTGAAATCTGAAAACTAAAACCTATCGCCTAGTAATCTAATTACTAAGAGATAGGTTCTTAAGTTTACAGCGATCCTTTTTACGCACCGTATTTCCCGAGCTTACCCGCATGGGCCATCGCAAGGCTCATCAAATATTTGGCTTCAAAATGCCCCAATCCCCCTTGTAGGCAATAGGATTCACCAAATTCTGTCACCCCATCAGTCCTGCAACTTGGCGAAGATATCAAGGTTGGTACTGAATGCCAACTATGACTCTTGAGTTTACTTGGCGTGCTGTGGTCTCCTGTAATGATAAAGACATCGGGTTTTAATGCTTTGATTCCAGGGATGGCTGCATCTAGCTTTTCAATCATTTCGACTTTGGCCTGAAAATTCCCATCTTCTCCGGTGCTATCGGTGTACTTGTAATGCAGGAAGAAGAATTCGTAATCATTCCAAGATTTCTTGAGCGTTTCAACTTGATCAGCAAGAGAGTTACCTGCATTTAAGATGTCCATTCCTACAAGGCGTGCCAAGCCTTTGTACATTGGATAAACAGCGATGGCTGCAGATTTAAGACCGTAAACCTGTTCCATGGTTGCTATTTTGGGGAATGTTGCAAAACCACGCAGAGTGATCATGTTTGTAGGGGAATCTTGAGCCAGTACCAAGCTTGCTTCGTGAGCAAACTTATTGGTTATTTCCGCAGCTTTCTGAGAAGCTGGGTCTTCTCCCTTGGCAGTTAAGGGTTTTAAACCAACTTGTTGTGGATCGGTATCGTTGACTCGGTCACCCAGGCCCGGGGCACGAAAAACTACAACAAAACGGTGTTCACGAACTGGTTCAACAAAAATCTCGACCCCAGGGATTTTGATCTGCTTGAGCTTTTTACACATCGCAACACATTGTTCGGTGGTGGGTCTGCCTGCTCTACGATCTGATATTTTGCCTTCGGAATCTACCGTGCAAAAGTTTCCACGAATAGCCACATCGTTTTTACCAACTTCAAAATTGATGCCCAAAGCTTCAAGAATGCCACGCCCGATGCGATATTTAAGGGGGTCATAGCCAAACAAGCCGAGATGCCCTGGGCCGCTTCCTGGGGTGATTCCGGGCAATACAGGTATGCTCATACCGCAAATGCCTTCTCTTGCCAAAGTATCCATATGAGGGGTGCTTGCAGATTCCAGTTCGGTTTTTCCGCCCGGAGTCATGGGTAAGCCGCCTAAACCATCTGCAACCAGTAGTACAATTTTAGATTTATTGACTTCGCGTAACTCTACGATCAAATCATGAAGGTCCATTTAAAACTCCAGCATTTTGGGGTTGTATCTCACTCTTTTTAAGTTTTATGGAAGCTTACGGGCCATGGGTATCTTACTTTTTGTGCATAAATGCAATTAGCATGGCTTCAACTGCCCAGTCTTGAATATACTTTCAAAAGTGTATGGAAACCAATTAATAAGGATGTAGTTGTGGAAAATCAAGAAAACAGCATGGAAAAAGAGCTGGTTGCGGAGCAAATATGGCCTGCCTTGGATATACTCGAACGAAGAATCCTAGGCGTTTTAATTGAAAAAGCCAAAACGACTCCCGAAGCGTATCCTCTTTCGTTGAATGCCTTGGTGAATGCTGCTAATCAAAAATCTAATCGTGATCCGGTTATGCATCTTCAGGATTATCAGGTTGAATCTGGGATTCGCAATTGTATCGCAAAGGGATTGATTTCGATGGTGCGCGGAGGTCGGGTCGAACGCTGGCAGCATGAACTGTATGCCAAATGGAATTTGAGTAAGCGCGATATGTCGATTTTGGGCGAACTTTTGTTGCGAGGGCCGCAAACGGAAGGGCTGTTACGCACTAGGGCGGGGAGAATGGAAAATTTCGATTCTCTTGAGGATTTGCGCGAAGCATTGGATTCACTTGCAGCACGAAAGCTGGTTTTTTGGGTCGATTCCAAGGGCGTTCGTGGGGCAAGAGTCACCCATGGGTTTCATTCCAACGATGAAATAGCTAGAATTAGAAGTACTGCGATTCAGGTTGTTGCTGATGATGAGCCTGTTGGTGTTAGTTCTAGTAGCAGGCGCAATAATGACACAGTAGAGTTGCGTGAATTGATTTGTGGTTTGCAAGAGGAAGTAAAAACCTTGAGAGAAGAGCTTGTTGCACTAAAGACTCAGCTAGGTGTTTAATCAAAATTTTTAATAGTATGAAAAGTGGAAAATAAGATGAAAGAACCTGCAGAACCCGTTGAAAAAGCGAAAAGATTAAATCAATACCTTGCTCATGCAGGCATAGATTCCCGTAGGCATTGCGAAATTCTTATCCAGCGAGGGAAAGTTAAAATCGGAGGCGTTGTCGTGCGCGATCTTAGCGCCCGGGTTCGCCCAGGCGAAGTCGTCACCGTGGATGGCCAAGATCTTAACTCCGAGCAGCATGTATATTGGCTTCTTAACAAGCCGCAGGGCTATCTTTGTACTAATCATGACCCTGCCCGCAGGCCCTTGGCGAAAGATCTTTTGCCCCATGTTAGTGAAAGAATTTTCACGGTGGGCAGGTTGGATGAAGATAGCGAAGGGTTACTGCTTCTTACCAATGATGGGGAATTCGCACAGAAACTGATGCACCCTAAATTTGGGGTCGAGAAGACCTATCATGCACAGGTTGCGGGCCTTCCTAAAAATGAAGATATGCAACAATTGGTAAAGGGGATTTGGTCGAGTGAAGGGAAACTCAAGGCGAAAAAGGTTCGTATTTTGAAAAGGCAGGGCGAAAGCTCTTGGCTTGAAATCACCCTTTGCGAAGGAAAGAACCGCGAAATCAGAAGAATGCTCGCCAAGTTGGGTCATAAGGTCATCAGGCTGAAACGCGTATCTATTGGCTCTATCAGGCTCGATAGATTGCCCAAAGGGAAAGCGCGCAAGTTGAAAAGTTGGGAATTGAGTTCGCTTATCAAAATTGCAGATCAAGCCATTGTGCAGGAATGATTTTATGTTTCAAGAAAACGCCAAAGTTGTTGATCATTTCACGATTGCAAGCAAAACCCATTTGATAAGGCTGCAGTGCCCTAAAATTGCTTCACTTATCAGACCAGGGCAATTCGTGATGATCAAACTTCCTGGAGGGAATGATCCCCTTCTAGGTAGGCCTTTCGCTCTTTACGACACGACACTTGATGCTCTGGGGCAGGTTTCAGGAATTGAAATCGTTTACCTTGAACTTGGGAAAATGACTTCTCTTCTGCCTGCTGTTGTTCCAGGCCAAACAATTGATATATGGGGGCCTTTAGGCAAGCCCTTTCCCATTTTTCCTAACAAAGATCATGTCGCTTTTATTGCAGGAGGCATCGGACAAACTCCTTTCCTGGCCTTTGGAAAACAATTACTCGGCATCAAAGCCTATGGCGGTGATGCACTAAAAAAATCGCTTAATAAGATCACGATGATTTACGGGGTCCGCTCTGCGCCTTTTCTTGCAGGTATTGACCATTTTGAAGGTATTGGTTTGAATTTGTTTTGCGCAACCGATGATGGTTCCAAGGGCTTTCATGGTCGCGTAACAGAATTACTTAAAACATTGCCCATGGCTGATCATTGGTATGGGTGTGGCCCCGAACCCATGCTTCATGCGCTTTGCAAACTTGCCCTAGAGCAAAACATGCCATGCCATGTTTCGCTTGAATCCCCCATGGCTTGTGGTTTGGGAATTTGTTTTAGCTGTGTTGTAAAAGTAAAGGCAGAGGGCGGTTGGGATTATAAAAGAATCTGCGTGGATGGTCCGGTCTTTAATGCAGATACTTTAGTTCTTGATTAAACAGTCTTTTTTATGTTTTTGTTATAATAATTATAAATCTTGAATCAAAAGTTTGTCGTTCACCGTCTTAATATTAGAGGTTATGATATATACGGCTTCTGCTCTTGATATCAGGAAATGATTTCCTGTTTTTAAAGGTTTAAAAATGTCTACCGCTATCAATGCCACTTGCCCTGGTTGTAAAAAAGTTCTTAAGGTTCCGACCCAATGGGTCAACCAGGTTATTCGCTGTAAATTTTGCAACATGGCTATGCAAATAAAGCCAAATATTCCGCAACCGCAATCGGGTGCAAAAACAAACCCAACCCGGCAACCTCCGCAACCTCCGCAAACCCCGGTTGTACCTCCGGTGCCTTCTGCTGCTGGTCGTAATGGTGTTCCACCTATGCCTAGCGTTCCGCCAATACCCGTAAATCATGGGGGATCTCAATCTGTGACAAATCAGTTTGGGTTAACTGATGTGAATTACGACTCATCGTATACTTCGAAGTACCGCAAGAAAAAAGTGAACTGGGTTATTCCCATCGTTGTCTTGTTGTTTATGGGTATTTTAGGTGTAGTTTTGGTCATGGCGGTGCCTTACCTTAAAGATAAATTGAAAGAAAAAGACGGGGATATGGCTGTTGTTGATGGTAAAGGAAAGCCAAAGGATGCAGATCAAATTGACCAAACCAAAGATGGAAAAAAGGCTAAAAGCGCAGGGGAAAACAAAAAGAAGGGTGATGGTGCAGTTTCAACTTCACCCTTCCCTAGGCGGGCCTTGGTTGTAAGCATTCACAATTACCTTTACGCCAACCCGACCCAGTATGGTTTGATGGTGCAAGGCATGAAAAATATTCCAGCTATTTCTAAATATTTGACAAACCAGATGCGGGTGCCTGCGAACCAAATCATGCACCTTAGTGATGCTGCCAAAGATAACCCTACACCCCCTACAAAATCTGTTGTTGAAAGTACGATTACAGAGTTTTTAAAATCATCTCGAAAACAAGACCATCTAATGCTGGTTTTTGTTGGGCATGCTGTCGAAAATGATGGACAAGTTTACCTCGCACCTATTGAAGGTGATCTTACAGATCCAACAAGCCTAATCCCATTGGCATGGCTTTATAAGGAACTAGATACTTGTGCTGCGCATCAGAAAATTCTTGTACTGGATGTTTGTAGATTCAGTCCCACGATTGGTATTGAGCGCCCGGGCGGCCAACCTATGAGCGCAAAAATGGAAGAAGTCATCAAGGCTGTTCCTGCTGGCCTTCAGGTGATCACCGCATGTTCTGCGGAACAGCGATCAATGGAAACAGATGGCGAACCATTGGGCGTATTTTTGGATGGTTTTGTGGATGCTTTGCAAAAAGGTGTTCAAGGTCAGATCCAAAGGCAGGGCGATAATATTCCAATTGATAAGCTTTTTGAGGCCACTGTTAAAAATGTTGATGTCCTTGCAGAGGAACAAAAATTCAAGCAAACTCCTAAAATGTATGGGGTGTTTAAAGATAATGGTGCAGAGTTTGACCCTTCTGAACCCATGCCTCCCAAACTTGCCATTGCTGGTTTTAAACCTGTTAGTAAAGAGGGCATTGCGCTTGTTAAATCGGTGCTCGAGGAAATTGGAACTCCCCCGGTAAAAGCTTCTGAAATAGATAATTCAATTCGTTTGGAATATCTTCCCCCGATTGCGGATAAGATCATCAAAGAATATGCAAAAGTAAATGGACCTGATACGGAGTTACAGCAAAATGTTAAAAAAGCACGCATTGAGCTTTGGGTGATCTCATCTCTGCCTCCTCCCGATGATATTAAAAAAGAAGTAAATGAAAAAAGAACCAAGTCCAAAGTAAATCTCAGCGTTCTTAAGGATGGATATCGGGCACCTGCCAATGAAATCAGCTTTAAGGCAGGTATTGAAAATGATGAGAAAGAGGTCGCCCGCATGTTTGTAAACTTACTGGAAGCTCTTGATGACCTTAAGAAAAGTGAAGAAATGAAAGACGCTGAAAGTAAGCGTTGGCAGGCGAATTATGATTTCATTCGCGCACGCCTCGAAGCCCAGATCGCTTACCTTTACGAATACCAATCAATGCTAGGTCAGATGCGAAAAGAACTTCCTGCAAGGGATGCCAAGCTGCATGGCGGCTGGAAATTAGCCGCAACAGCAAAACTGCAAGGCGATAGCGCAGGCAAGAAACTTGCAAAAGAATCCACGAAAACTATGGAAGCACTGGTTAAGAATACGGCTGGCAGCCCTTGGGAAGTGCTCGCTAAGCGCGAAAAATTCACCACCTTGGGGCTTGAGTGGCAGGGAACAAAATAGCTTTTATACTGACTTATAACCTTGGTTTAAGTCTGCGCTCTCTGGGGTTTCTTGCCAGCATTTGATTGTATCAAACGGAATTCTGTTTGGTGCGTTACCCACGATATCAGGTTCCACCCCTGCATAATAAAGAGGCCATACATAGAGGCTGTTTGCAGATCGATCCCAACCTTCCGACCATTCCTGCCAGGTCAGTGGTTGTCTGCCGAATAAAAGTCTTTCTGCATCGAGTGTGTTTAGTGTGCATGCCTTTTCAAGATTTTTAACTTGAAGTTTTAGCAGGGGTTCGCCTGTATTAATCGGTACGAGTATCGTGCTTTGGTTTTCAGAAAAGAGTACGAGATTTCCTTCAGATATTTTCCAATCTGATACCCAGCTTGGCAGATTGCTGGTCACTTGTTCCTTCGAAATTTCAATACCAGCGAACTTGTACAATCCCGCGATGCCCAAACTTAGGCACCGATTTTGCTGTTCGTTTAAAGCAAGTGTGCCACCCGGTTTGGATACACTTCCCATAAGTATTCCATCGACCAACTCTAGGGAAATTTTGAACGAGGCGTAACCGTTATCATCCATACCCGTCATTTCTGCTTCAATCCGATTTAGCCCTAAGGAAATTTCTGAAACTCGAAGGGGTTTAATAAATGATTTGTTGTTTTGTTGCATCGGTATAAGCAGATCCCGTTCAATAAACCGTGCTAGTCTTTCTTTGATGGTTTGTAAATCAAGCCTCAGCGTTCTTGCTTTGCGCCAATCGCTTCTTGATACTGCTTCCAATTCCGCCTTTCGTAATTTCATAAAAAGTTTGGGTATTGTTCCAGAGTGGAATCCTAGTTTTAGAAGTTGCGGGATGGTTTCGCCATGAGTTCCTACCGCCATCGGCCGAAGTGATTGCGGCCTATTAGCCCTGTATAATCCCCAGTTTTCTTTGGTTTCCCAGAAAAGAAAGCCGAATAAGTTGGGCATGAGCCAGATGGTTGTGCCAAAGAATAAGTTTGAAATCACATCGCCAATGAAAGGCGAGAAGAAGTGAACGATTGCTGGAGTGAGCGGGATGATAATTGGGTAGGTGAATTTTGCAGCTACGGAAGAAATGGGAAATTTGATCGGGTTGATACCCGGCTCAATCAAAACAACGGTATAAAAGCGCAGGAAAAATGCGATAGGCGACCAAAGCAATCCTAATATGCCACGCAATGCTACCTGCCATGGTTTTGCCCGCCCTCTTAACCTTAACCAATCATTAACCCATTGCAGTACAAACTCAAGCCCTTCAATGGTTTTCTTGAAACTTTGGACCATGATGGTGAAGAGGATGGAAATCAATCCATCTTGGACTAATTTCCCCAAAGTCATCACCCCTGAGATTGCAAATTCTGACAATAATCGTCCCGGCCTTGAATTAAGTAACAAGGTAAACCCGATGAAAAGAACAATCTCGCCTACATGATAGGGGTAGGATTTAGGTAACCAAAGGGCGATGGCTTCGGTAAATACAAGGGGTTTGAGTATCAGTGAATAAATAACCTGTACCGGTAAGCTTTTCCAGATTAATAAAAAAGGATTCCAAGTAAGAAGGGCTGAAGGGATCTTGTAAAAGATAAACTTTGCAGTTTTCCAAAAGGACAAAAGTACTTCGAGAACAAAAGTTCGGAATGAAAGATTGTTGATGATGCCAAAAAAGAATATGCCAAGAGCAATAAAAGCTAATGTTCTTGTCAAATCAGGGATGCGTTCCCCGGAAATTTTATCATTAATTAAATCGGCAGATTCGATAAGTAAAAACGAACCACCAAAGGGAAGAGTAAGAAATTTGGTGAGAGTTCTGCCCGTTGCGGTACCGAAGTTTAATGCAGTGGATTTTTCAAGCCAGCGTAGATAAAAATCACTGCGCCTATAAATCCCATCTAATTGTACGGAAAGATTTTCATCTAAAGTAAGAAGTGCATCTCCCTTAAAAAAAGATGAAGCATCTCTGACATCTTCAAGTTTAAGGTGATTTCTGGAAATCATATCCCGTAACTCAGAGTAATTGAGGTACCCTTGTTCAATAATAAGGTCGAGAAACTCCTCGACCAATCTTCGCCTGGCTATTTCGCCAAACGCCCCCTCACCTTTTAATCCAACCAATTGCAAATTGTTTTCAATGATTGGGCGGATTTCATTGCGCAGCTTTTTTTCATTTTGCTTCCAAACCAATTGGAGCAGGGTTTCCAGTTTTTTTCGGTCTGAAAAGGCCAACCTGGTTGTGATGGCATTAAGGCTTGCTTCTTTAAGCCTTTGGTGGATTTTTATTAATCGTTGAAAACGCAATGGGCGTTTCATTGACTTTTTCCCCAACGACATTGCCCAGCCTAAAATATCAATTCGGTATATTTCCTGTTCGTAATCTTCGCACGCACTTTGTAGTTCTGTAAGCAACCTAGCTTCTACGGGAAAAGATCCTTGATCCGCTTTATCTAAAAGAGGCAGAAGTGCTGATTCCCAATTTTGGAAATCATTTGAATTGAAATTTAGTGCAGATTGAAGCCTTTTAACAAGTTTACGGATTTCCTTGTGTGCTTTTTCGAGGGTGTCAGGCGATAACTCCGCTGGCGCAACTCGATTTGCCTGAGTCCATAATATTGCAGATTCGGTTGCATTGTTAAGTAGAGATTCTTTTTCTGCCTGTTCTGAAAGCCTTTTAAAATATTCGCTCGATTCTTCTGCGTGGGTTTCAGGAGTGGGATGGGGGTTTTGAGTTCCAGTTAATCGGGTTTCCTGGAAAATGACATCCTCTGAAACATCATCCTTAATAATTAAGAGCAAGGATTCGTAATCCTTGATCGAAGGGAAATAGTTTGTAAGAAGGTTTTCTGAAAAGCGATAGATTTCAGCAAAGCAAGCTGCAAATGAAATATATTTGTCTGTAATGTCTTGTTCAGGAAAAATCTTATGTTCTTGTTCCAATACCATCAAAGCTTCAGAAAAAACGGTCCGCCCTATGGTTTTGATTTTGTTTTCAATCTTTGTGCTAGATAAAAGCCCTTGCTCTTTAAGCTCGAAAAATTTAAGTTTTACCTCTGCATGAAAAATTCTGCGCCAGTACAAAATGTTGCGTTGTTCGGTATTGAATTTCCCGGACATTTCGCTTTCAACTTTTGCAAGGAGTAATATTCTTCCAAAAGGCAGAGAGCCGATTTCCAATTCAAATTCAATTTCTTGAGCAATTGCGTTGAGGGTTTCAAAATCTGTCCAAACGGAATCAACATTGGAAAACTGGCCAGAAATCAAACCCAAGATTGCTGGAAGTTTGCGTTGGTGCAAAACAACCTTATCCACGACTTTTCTTGGGACAAGTAAAAGTCTTGGTTCAATGTTCTTTAATTCGAGTTCGATGTCGCTTCTGTACATAGGTTTCTACATTTTTAAAATTACTTATCACAATATAAGAACAGGAATTCAAACGATTTTCGAGAATTCTTTTTAATATTTGTTTTAAAATTCATTTCTAAATTACAATAAGGTTGGGTTATGAGTTTAATCTCTAGAATTATGGGTCAATTATGAATATGTCAGAACTTCCAAGCAATCTTAAACAGCTTAAGGCAACAGATTGGAAATCAAAACCGGTTAAGGAAGAAATTCGGGGCAATCTTCTTAAGGCACTCAAAAATAATAAGCCCTTGTTTCCTGGAATCATCGGGTATGAGAATACTGTTTTGCCTTCTTTGCAAATTGCCCTTCTTGCTAGCCATGATATTCTTTTTCTAGGAGAAAAAGGTCAGGCTAAAAGTAGGCTTATGCGTTCCTTGATTCAGTTTCTTGATGAGTACATTCCTTATATTGATCATCCCTCGATTCCCGTACACGAAGACCCTTACAACCCGATTACCACTGCGGGTAAAAAGTTTCTTGCCCAGCATTCTGATGATCAGGTTCCGATCGGGTGGTGGAAGCGTGAAGATCGATATGCTGAAAGATTGGCTCCAGGTACAAAATTCGCTGATATCATTGGTGAAATTGATCCAGGTAAGTTGGTTTCTGGTGTAAGCATGGCAAATGAAGATGCCTTGGCT
>Ga0209597_1000367_pt1 | contig 30203 bp, 15 predicted proteins | sample M_140625_MF_Meta_FD_187316 | JGI IMG/M metagenome (GOLD analysis project Ga0209597, IMG submission 187316) | Freshwater microbial communities from Lake Montjoie, Canada to study carbon cycling - M_140625_MF_MetaG (SPAdes) (version 2) | ecosystem: Environmental > Aquatic > Freshwater > Lake... | reverse complement strand
CGTGGCGACGCGCCGCCTCGCCCACTGCCAAGCGCCGCACCGGATCATCTAGCAAACCAAGTAGCGCCGTCGCGAACGCGTGATCGTCACCGACCGGAACAACCATCCCGGTCACTCCTTTGATGATCGTGTCATCAGTTCCAGCCACATCGGTGGAAACTACCGGCACCCCGGACGCGCCCGCCTCAAGGGTGACGAGACTGGTGCCTTCATACCACGATGTCAGCGCGTAAATGTCAGCGGATGCCATCGCCGACGGTGCTTCCGTCCCATCGATCACCCCGGCAAACTTGACGGCATCGCCAATGCCAAGGGCCCGGGCTTCCGACTCAAGCCGCTGTCGCAGCGGTCCGACACCAACAACAATGAACCTTGTTCGCGGCCTGACAGCAATGACCTGGGAGGCCGCGCGCAGGAGCGTCGACAGATCCTTCGATGGCACCAACCGGCACATGGTCAGGACCAAGGCGTCGCCGCCCGTCCCGTCGACCCACGATCGAAAACCATGATTTGGCGCCACATCCGTGAAGCGGTCAAGGTCTACCGCGACTGGTGCCACCATGATCTGGTTGGGGTCAATACCCCAACCAGAATAGATCTTCCGTTCCCGCGTGGTCCCCACCCGCACCGTCTGCGCCTGTCGCACGATCCAGCGGGCAAAGGGGAAAAACAATCGGTGTTCCAACCGTTCACGGCGCCAGAATGGATGCCCGGCGAAGTCGAAATGCACCTGCACATTCAATGGACGGCGAAGAACGCGAGCGATTGCCAGGGCGGCAATACCGGTTGCGAACGGATCCTGTGCCGAGACGACATCAATCCCCTCGCGACGCCCAACGCTGATGCCGATCCGAATCGCATCAGCAATGAACGCGTACCGGTTGACCGACCTCGTCGGGTGCACCACCAATCCGGGCGCGAGATCAATGCGTTCCGGAATGCTCCCACCATCCGGTCCACGCTTGCCGGTCTTGACAATGACATGGAGCGAACCGAGGTTCCGCGCGTAGTCCACGTGTCTCGCAACAGTGTCGCCGAGGACCGGATCTCCCGGTTTGCGGACTAACGAAGTGTCAAGGCTCACCGTCAGGACACGAGGCAACCCCCTCCCCGCGTCGGGAGGGGGGCCGGAGGGGTAGTGGTGACCGACATCGGGCCGGGACGCCCCCCTCTCCGGTCGTAACGGGGGAGGGGGTGTGGGCCCAACCCCCGAAGCGAACGTGTCCGGGGGCGGAATCGTCACGCAACCTCCCGGAAGACAGCCGCCACGCCCGCAGCAAAATCCGCCGTCGACCGAGGCCGCCCATTCCCCGGATGTGTGCTGCCGTGCGTACGACTGCTCCCCATTCCCGCGACGGGAGAGGGGGTTGTGGGGTTCGCAGCCCCACAGGAATCCCGTGGTTGGTCACGCGAGACACCCATTGCCGCATCAAGGGCCATGCGCAAGCCCGTCGCATCCCGAACGCTCACCGTCGTCACGGTATCCGTTTCCATGGCGTACTCCGCAACTGACCTGCGCGAAGTAATTACGACCGGGGCACCCATCGCTAACGCATCCAGAAGCACCAGCGTCCCCGAGCAATCAGATCCAACTGGCGCATCATCATCACTACCCGTCGGGATCACCACGACCCGCGCCGCCGCGTACAAGTCGCGGAGTTCACGAGGTGGCAGGTCGTAGCGGACCGTCACGTTCGGAGGCACCGAAACGCCCTCCATGTTGCGTGGACTGCACACGATGGTGACTGGCCACGAAGCGCCGGTTGCCGCCAAGCACAAGGTTGCATAGTCGCGACCGGCATCGCGACCAGCGGCGAGGACGAACGGAATGCCCCCATCCACCACGGGCGACGCCAAGGCCTGATCAAAGAAGCGAATATCCGTTCCCGACCGTACGACTGGCAACCGTGACACCGGCAAGCCGAGGCGTCGCGAAAGGTAAGCCTGCTGATCTGACGAGACACACACGATTCGATCAGCCATGCGGGCTGCGATCGCGATCAGGCGTGCGCGGATGCCTCCCGCGCGAAGCAGGTTCGTCAGCGTCATGTTCAGCCACACCAGCCTCGGGCGGCGGGACGCCGGGATGAGCCTCGACGCCAGAAGCAACGGCCACCCACCCGTCAGGAAGACCACATCATTGCGCGTGAATTGGGGCAGCACCCTCAGCTGCACCACATCCGGTCCGAGACGCCCGACAAGACCCATCAACGCACGGCCCAGGGGCCCGTATTCCGGTTCGTGGACGTCCACGTGCACCGGGCGTCCCCTATCGGTCAACGACCCCGCCACGGCTTCCAGTCCAGGCCGTGCCTGCAACCAGTTGTAGCCGAACAGGAGCGTGTCGGGATCGCTCATCGCTCCAACTCCCTCGGCGAGGCGACGCTTGCGGGCAGTGAACACATAGAGAAGCCGGATTGAGCGAAGCGTATCTGAATCAGGGGCAATGGGCTCGGGTTGCATCCCCTCACAGTCCTCCAACGACATCCGCAACGCGGTCTGCCCAGTGGTCCAGGCCATGACCCGAAATCACGGCGCCCCGAAGTGCCCTCCCCACGTCATCGCGCTTGGTTGCGGACCATCCCAGAACGGCGCGAAGCCGCTCGCCGAATGTTCGGTCATCCGTTGCAAGCAATTCGTCACCAAACGGGCCGAGGACTGCCCTCGAAGACGGCGCAGTACTGACAACGGGCACACCGCAGGCCGCCGCCTCAAGCACCACCTTGTCGAGGCTTCCCGTCCGGCTCGTGTGGGCCAATACCCACGCCGAACGATATTCCATCGCCATCCGGTCAAACGGAACCGCACCCACAAGCGTCACGCGGTCCGCGACCCCCAGTGAACCTGCCTCGGCTTCAAGGCGTACACGGTACGAAGCGTCGGCGCTGTGCAAGGGTGCCCCAACCACCCGCAACGACCACCGATCAGGCGTGATCGCCGCGAGTTCCCGCAATACGACCTCATGGCGCTTGACCGGCGACAGCCGCCCGGCACTCACCACGAGACCGGGGACCGGGTCGGTAAGGCCATCGGGCGAGTACCGCGCCGTATCTATCCCATGACCGATGCACGCGAGGCGCGCCCGCACGTGAGGGTCAATCGCTCCATCGATCGGGAAACTATCCCGTGTCGGCGTCAGGATACGTTGGACGAGCGGCACGGCCATCCGTAACGCCCGGTCGACATTCCCATGTGCGTACCACAGGACCACTGGTACCCGAAAGATCCGGGCCAGCGGTGCTGCCAACACGGCATAGCGTGGAACCATGTGGATGAACACCGCGCGCGCCCCGGGTAGTGCATGAGCAAGGGACGCCTGCATCGCCAGGAACTGTCCGAGGCGACCCGTACCGGTTTCCTTGCCCATCGTCGCGACACGGACCCCGACCCCATCCCGCGCGCGAAGTCGCCAACCCACCGCCCCAGGGGCACGTTGGGCAATCACATCGACGCCGTCAAAACGCCGTGCAAGTGCCCCGACCCAGTCGCCCACGACCCCCAGGAGGGGATCAGACTGGTCATACGCCTGTGTGACGAAGACGATCCGCCCATTCATCCGGCGTCACTCATCGCGCCCACCGGCGCAGTGGTTGAGGCCAAAGCGGCAAGCGAAGCGTATCTGGTCCGCGGGCATCCCTGCCCGCCCACTCTCCCCTCTCGCCACAATGGGGAGGGGCCAAGCAAAGCGTATTTTCATCAGGGGCGATGGGGTGGGGCTACGGAGGCGGGATCTCTGCTTGCGAATGCAATCAGGCTGGGCGACGCACACCCGCCGCCTCCTCCAGGGTCCTCGCTGTCTGCTCAACCAGTACCGGCCAGCGATACGCCTTCACATCCACGGACGCTTGGCGTCGCATGCGTTCAGAAAGTTCGCGATCCCCAAGCAATCGGGCCATGGCGTGGGCGATGCCTGTGCGGTCATCAACCTCGAACAAGAGCCCGTTCTCCTCGTCACGGATCACTTCCGGATTCCCGCCGACGTTTGAGACCGCCGATGGCGCCCCGGCCCCCATGGCTTCCAACAGGACATGGGACAGGCCTTCATACCGCGTGTTCAGCACGAATGCATCGGCCGCCATCAGGTACCGCTGGGTCTCGGCGTGGGAGATGCCACCCGTGAGGACCACACGACGTGAAAGGCCCTCGCGCTGGATGATCATTTCCAGCCGCTTGCGTTCAGGACCATCCCCAATGATGATCAGCGTCGCCAACGGGGGAAACTTCGGCACAAGCCGGATCATCACGTCCAGGTTTTTCCACGGATACAACCGTGCGACGGTGACGATGAACGGGCCGCTTCGCCCAAGTTCGTACTTTACGGTCGAGCGCGCCTGCAGCCGTTCCGCTTCGCTGGCTACCCGGGTGGTCAGTGCATTCGTGACGACCCGTACCGATGTGCGGTCCACGCCCCATCCTTGCACCAGACCACCCAGGAAGTGACTGGGAACGATCAGCCTGGTCACCCGCCTCGCGAACCACCGGACCATCGCGCGCACGGCCGAAACCTGCCAGCCATACGAACCGGTCTGGAACTCCACGATCCCGTCGTCTGTCAGCTGCAACCGGATGGCGTACTCCCAAGCGTTGTCACCGACAGTCTTGAGGACGACAGGGCGCCGGAGCACCCACGCAAACAGCACCGCCACCATCTCCGGACCGGACAGGCCTTGGACATACAGGCAATCTGCCCGCCAGGCGGTCTTCAGGAGCACCCAAAGCGCCACAAGCAACCGGATTGGCAAGGCCAGCCCCCGGGAAACGCGGTGCACCGAAAATGGCCACGCATCACGGTCAGTCCGCGGATCGTGGCCCGGGGGCGATCCGCCTACCACCGTCACAAGATGGCCACGCGCCTGAAGTTCCTGGGCAATGCGCGGAACGTACGTCGCTGGTCCGCCGATATCCGGCGGAAACAGGTTACTGACGATCACAATCCGCACGAAACACCCTTTTCGTCCACTATCTGGTCCCCATCAAGACCGTCCGGTCCGCAGGCATCCTTGCCCGCCCACTCTCCCCCAGCGTCGCACTTGGTCCACGCTTGATCCCCGGTTCAGTTCGAGGACGGCATCTCCATCGGCCCGTTCTTCAAACCAGTCGCCGTTATCGTGCCCGTGAACCCGTTACGCGCGGCCGCAATCGACGCGACCGTCTGCGGTCCCAGTTCCGCCGCGTGAGGCGAGACGTGAGCCTCACCAGCCGCTGGCGCCGCGATCGAAGTCATGCGCCCGGTCGGCAACGACGGGGGACGGATCTGCTTCTCGATGGCGTCGAACAGGGACCAAGACGGTGTGTCCTTCTGCCAAACAGCGTCACATCCGGCGCAGAGTGGCGCTTCCTTGTACCGCCCCTCCACCTGCAGGGTGCGAAGCTTCACCATCTCCGGCCCGTTCCACACGTCCATCAAGGAGCTTGTCTTCAAGTTGCCAATCACCTGGTCGGCCGTGAAATCGGCGCAGCACGAGGCGACCCGTCCATCCCAGTAGATGGCCAGACTCTTCCACAGCCAGTTGCAGGGATGATAGTTCTCCCCGTACGGCTGCGCCTCCACGACCTCGTTCTCCTGCATCACGCCAGCCCAGCCATGGGGCCAGATCGGATCCCATTCGTCGACCGGAAGGTCAGCGAAGAGGTCCCGCATATGTTGCGGCAGGTTCGGCCCCTTCTGCGTGGCATCGTAAGGAAGGATCACCTGCATCACGGTGTACGGCGTCGGGCGACCGTTCTCACGATACTCCTTCACGAGTGAAAGGAACTGCCGAACGTTTTCGAGAGTGACTTCGTACTTCGCACCCTTGCGCATGATCTCGTACATCGCCTTGTCAGGCCCGTCGAACGAGATTGTCACCTTGGATGCCCCATCTTCCACCAGCATGCGTGCCTGGCTTTCACGGAGGATGGTTGCGTTGGTGTTCACGTGCAAGCGGACGCCCTTCGAGCGACCGTACCGAAGGAGTTCCGGGAGTTTCCGGTGCAGGAGTGGTTCACCACGGAAGAACAGATTGATCTCGAGGGCGAACTTCGAAGCCTCGTCGACGATCTTCCGGTAAAGATCCATGTCGATGTAGCCGGTGTCACCCTTCACCGCATCAAGCGACTGCGGGCACATCGGACAGCGCAGGTTGCAGACGCTTGTCGATTCAAGATGCAGTTTCAGCGGCGGATACGGGAGCGTGGTCGTCCCCCGCATCCAGTGGTACATGAACTGCACCGTACGTGGGTGGATGACCGCCTTGTGGCGACGCCAATTCTTGACGAGTTTGATGGCTTGGTCGACGGTATTCACGGACCGTTCCTCTCTGCGCCGCCGGAACTCCCAATCGCTCACGCATCACAACACACGAGGGGCGAGCGAAGCGTATTTAAATCGGGCGGGGTGGTTGGTGGGAGCGAAGCGTATTTAAATCAGGCGTTGCAGGGAGCGAAGCGTGGGGTGTGGGGGCCATTTCCCCGGAAATCCGGCTGAAACGCCCGCACCGGTTGACGCACTCGATGCCCGAGAACGCGCTCCTGCTCGTGCACCATGCGATTCCGGTAACGGCGGCCCCGCCACCGTGGCACCGCACGCCACCCCATCCCCGCTCCGCAGTACCCGAGAAGAAGCGAAGCGAATTTTAATAAGTGGGGATGGGGTTGGCGGTCGCCGCGGGCATACAAATCAGGCGGGCTTAGCGAAGCATACAAATAAAGGGTGGCGAAGGGGCGGGGTGGTGTGAGAGCGAAGCGAGGGGTGTGAGGATGGCGTCCCCGGGACGTCAGCGACCAGCGTGTGTCAGGGCCGCGATCACCGCATCGGTGACCTGACCCGTCGTCGCCGTGCCACCAAGATCCGGTGTCAGCACGGTACCCGCCTGCGTGACCGCCTCGATCGCCTGCATCAGGAGCCTTGCAGCTTCCGTCTCCCCCAGGAAGTCGAGCATCATCTGGCCTGCCCAGATAGTGCCAAGCGGGTTTGCGATCCCCTTGCCGGCAATGTCCGGTGCCGAACCATGAACCGGTTCAAAGAGCGACGGGTGACGGCGCGTCGGATCGATGTTCGCCGACGGAGGCATCCCCATGCTTCCCTGGATCGCTCCGCCGAGGTCCGTCAGGATGTCGGCAAACAGGTTGCTCGCAACCACGACATCCAGGGACTCCGGATGGGTTACGAACCGTGCCGCCATCGCATCGACCAAGTACCGTTGCGTCGCAATCGCCGGGTATTCCAGGGCGACCTCATCAAAGACGTCATCCCAGAAGACCGCAGAGAACTGCATAGCATTCGACTTGGTCACACTCTGGACACTCTTCCGACCGCGCGTGACTGCGTACTCGAAGGCGTAGCGGATGATCCTTTCGGTACCCATCCGCGTGAAGACGATGTCCTGGATTGCCACCTCATGGGGCGTTCCACGATGCACTCGCCCGCCCACACCCGAATACTCGCCCTCGGTGTTCTCGCGCACGCAGACGAAATCAATGTGTTCCGCACCCTTGCCGACCAACCGGCCCCGCAGTCCTGGCAAGAGACGAACCGGCCGCACGTTGGCGTACTGGTCGAACGCCTTCCTGATCGGAAGGAGCAATCCCCAGAGACTGATGTGGTCCGGTACCGTCGGCCACCCAACCGCACCGAAATAGATCGTCTGGAAGGGTTGGAGAACCTTCGTCCAGTCCGCCGGCATGTACGACCCATGCTCGAAATACCGCGCCGTACTCCAGTCGAACCGCTCGTAGTCAAGACGGAACGTGCCGGTCACGTCCGCAAGGTGGTCAAGGACCCGGACACCCTCGTTGATGACATCGACACCGATCCCATCTCCCGGGATTACGGCAACTGAATAGTGATTCGGCATGGTCAACCTCCGAAGTTCTGGGTCTGAGCTCCTCCCCTCTCCAGTCGCAACCGGGGAGTGGAGAGCGAAGCGTATCTAAATCAGGCGGGGTGGTGGGGCCAAGCGAAGCGTCTACAAATCAAGGGGCGATGGGGCGGGGTTTGGCGGGTTGGGGGTCTCCAGGCGTACGAATGCTGGCGGTCGCATCCAGGGGCAGCCCAAGCGAAGAATATCTAAATCATGCAGGGAGAAGGGGTGAATGAGCCATGCACTCTCCTGTCGCTATGTCGACCAAGCGAAGCGTATCTAAATCTGGCGGCGAGGGGGTGGAGTTGCGGCCCGGATACCCTGCACCTTGCGACGTCCCACAACAAGTACCCACACGGTCGCAGCCCACAGGATGCCGCACACAGCGGCCAACGTGCCGGGCAACCAAGCCGTACCCGCCAGTACCGGCATGGCCCGGGCGAGGTTCGCGACCGCGCGTCGCACCCCCGCTGCCACTGTCTCATCCCCCGCAAGGCGCAGCAGCAGAGTACCGCGCGCTTGGAACGCATTCACATACAGTTCCCCACGGGTGTAGCGGTTTGGGAACCTGGCAAGCGTGGAGACCCGGTTTCCCGCCGTTTCGGACCCACTGGGATACGCTAGCGTCACCAGGTAGGTACGCCCTCGCGAGGCTGGGATTGCCTCGAACCTGACCGGAACCCACGCCTCCTCCGGAGTTCCCGGCCCAACCCTCCACGCAGGCCCGATCGGCAATGCCGAAGCGGCAACGGAAGACTTTCGGACGACCCGACGACGGTCGGGTGCCGGCAGGATAGGTGGCCACACCACACCTGGGAACGCACCATCCGCCACTTCCTCAACCGTGAGCTCAACCATTCCCGGCAAGCCATCCATCTCGGCCGTCAGGACCAGGTCAACCTGCGCAAGCCCGTCCCGGTCAGGAACCACCCACTGCGCAAGTGTCGATGCACCACCCAGTTTCATTTCCAGGGACGCCGCCGATGCCGTTTGGTGGTCAGCCACTACCGATGGCGACTGCCACCACTGCCTCGCCCCGAAGACGACGGCGATAGTGCCAACGCATGCAGCGAGCGCGGCCGCCGTCCACCATCGGGTGTTCACGAAGCCGCCAACGGGACCACCACGATCTTGGTCACACCAGTACTCCCTCCGGCCTCACTACGCGGTCTCGAAGCAAAGTGACTGCATAGGAAGCGAATGGACGTGACCGGGTATGAGAACCGACCGGCATCGCGCCACACCACGCCCGTCGGATGCGTTGTGAAAGTGTGACGCCCTCACGCGACGCGGGTCGTCGCACTTCCCCCGAACCCACCGGCAAGGATGCCTCCAGGCGACGCCAACTTGACGCGAGCCCCGGTCCCACGCCGGCGGTCGCGTCCGGGAGTGGGCGAAGCGCATCGAACTCTGATGGAACGATGGTGGTTGATCGGGGGCGATTTGCGCACCCGGCCACGCCCGCCCCACCTGATGAAAATTCGCTTCGCTTGGCCACGCCGACACCCGAACGGGGCGAGGCGCTGGGCAGGGATGCCCGCGGACCGAATGCGCTTCGCTTTGAACGACTGATCACGTTGGTTTTCCGCCACGCCACCTTCGCCAGTTGGATTGTCCTGCCAGTCGTGGCAACCATCCTGCGCCTGGCATACGTCGCAACGCTTCCCCCGACAAATATCGTCACCTTCGAAGCCGACCCGATCACCTACGACCAGATTGCCAGAAACATCCTGTCGGGTCGAGGCTACTCCGGGGCGTCCTTCTATTACCCGCCGGGTTCCGACACCCTCACATCCTTCTGGGACCCACTCTACCCGTACTTTCTCGCCACGATCTACGCCGTGGCCGGTCAATCCATCCCCGCAGTACGCATCGTCCAGTCGATCATCGGCGGCGTCACCGTTGGACTGATCGCGCACGTCGGAACCCGTCTTGGTAGCACGGGCACTGGCCTGATTGCCTCGGCGTGGGCAACGATCTACCCGTTCTTCTTCTACTACACCGGTCAGTTGCTCACCGAGACCCTGTACATCGGACTGATCCTCGCGACCGTTGCCCTCGGCATCGAGGCAATCCATCGCCGGCACGCCGGGTGGTTTGTCGCCCTTGGCATTGCCGGTGGTCTCGCCTCCCTCGGACGGGCCGAGGCATTCGCGTTCACCATCGCGTACGTGGCGTGGTGTGCCATTCGCAGCGCATCGCAGCCAGCGTCGATGGGGTCCGGTAATGCAGATGCGGGCGGGAACCGATCGCCACGTGAAGGCCAAGATTCCTCGTCCTCGGGCTTCCAAGGCCGCATCTCCAACTCCACCCCACGCCACCTGATGTCCATACGCTTCGCTTCCCGGTGGGTCCCCCTGATCGCAGTCGGATGGTTGGCCATGGCAGTTCCGATCGCTCCGTGGGCAATAAGGAACTACCTCACATTTGACCGGCCTATCCTCACTACGACCAAGCTCGGCTACAACTTGTACAAGTACTACCACCCGTTGATGACAGCGGATCAGACGGTCCGGACCGTGCCCTTCCCTGATTTCGGGACGATGACCGAACCCGAACGTGCCGACCTCATGCAACGGATCGGTATCGGGTACATGCTTGAGGATCCGGTGCGAACCGCTACGTTCATGGTGTCGAAGTTCTTCCTGCTCTTCAAGCTGACCCCATCGAACGATGCGACCCGGGGCTACGCGCTTGTCAGTCTCCTGAGTTACGGCATCCTGCTCCCTTTCATGGCCGCCGGGGCCGCACTGGGCCTCTTGCGTGGCAAGGCATGGTGGCCCCTTCTCGGGTATGTCGCTTTCAACATCGCGTCAAAAACCGCGGTGTTTGCGGGAATCCGGTTACGCATGCAGATCGAACCGTTCCTGCTCATCCTCGCCGCCTTCGCGGTCGTTAGGACTGCCGAAGCGGTGCGTGCCAGTCAGGCACCGTGGTTACTTGGTGCGAGGCACCGCCTTGGGTTCGCCTCGCCACCCCGATGAGCGGACAGGCTTCGCCAAGTGCCTACCCCATCCCAGTACGGCGTGCTGAAGGCAGCGCATCTGCTCCAGGCAACGGCGGTAAGGGGCAAGCACCAGGAAGCCACCGGGGGCAACCGTCACCATGGCGATTGGCCGGGATCGTGTTCCTGTTCTTTGCCTGTCTCTACGCGTCCACCACCGGGGCCATTGGGTATTCGGTCGATGGCCAGTTCTCATACCGAGTCGCTCGGGACATGGCAAAGCGTGGTGTGGTTGCAGCCTTCGAAAAGGAACGCGACCTCTTGCGCCGGTGGGGCCCGGGCCTGCCTCTGATTGGCGCGCCATTTGTATGGATTGGCGAGCGTATCGCCCGCGTCATGCCCCCCATGGATAGCCTGGTTCTGGCGGACCTTCCGGGCGAACCCGGTCCCTACCTCGTCTTGCTCGTCAACGAACCTCCGATCAGTCGGGACCGCGTCAATGCGCCACTGGACCAATCCTCACTGACCCTCCCAATCCCGGCAGGGACCGGACAGATCACTGCATTGACCCTGGTGTCCTACCTCTCTTTCGCGCGCGACGTCCCGACTGGTACGCCGATCGCAACCGCCACCTTCCTCGATGCCGATCAAAGGGCTGTTGGCGAAGGCATTCCCATCAGGGTCGGCGTTGACACTTCGGAATGGGCATACGACGACCCAGTGCAAGGCCCGCCACTCCATTCGCGGGCCAACGTGGCCGGAATGTGGACCGGCAACCCGGATGCAGGGATCTACCGGATGACTGCCCAGGTTGCCCAACCCCTCCCCATCGCCCCTGATGAAAATACGCTTCGCTTGGCCTTGCGGACACCCGAACGGCGCGAGGCGCTGGGCAGGGATGCCGGCGGACCGGATGCGCTTCGCTTGAGCGATCCGTCATCGAACCAAGCGGGACGGGCAACCGAACAACGCGAATTGCAATCAGGGGCGATGGCGCGAGGTGGAGTGGTCGCATCATCAATCAGGTTCGACGCCATCAACGGGACCGGGCGCCTTCACTTGCGAGCCGTCCTAGTCAATGGCGAACGTGGCACGAGCGCAGTGACCGAAGTCACGAGCGGCTCCTCTGACGATACCGCTGACTGGGTGACTCGAGCCGCCTTCGGGTTTGCAAACGTGATCCCGGGCGCGGCAACCGTCGGGCTTCTCATTCCGATCGCTGGGTGGTACGGAGCATCCCGTCGGACCGCCCTGACCCTCGCAATGATTTTTGGGGGTGCAACCCTCGCCTGGCCCTACGCCCGCTTTGATTTCTCGGAAACCCTTGCCGGCGCGTTCGCCACGGGGGCATTCGCCGCCCGGATCTCATCCATCGAAGCCATTACGACCCGCCGGGCTGTGGTGTTCAACTTGATCGCCGCGCTCGCCGCCGTCGGTGCCGGCATCACCAAGTACACCGCCCTCTGGTTCATCGGCCTGGTTGCGATCGACGCCATCGTGCACCCTGGTCGCATTCCACGGATCGTCACCGCAGTCGCCATTGGACTAACGGCAGCCCTGGTTGGGATCGTCGCCCTGGCCGGTGGCGCGTCAGCGCCCATCCTGATCACCCAATTGTGGGACGGACTGATGCGCGGTTGGCTTGGCTTCCCGCTGTGGGCAGGGCTCGCCAGCCTCGTGCTGTCAAGCGGCAAGGGTCTGTTCTGGTTCGCACCTCCCGTGCTTCTCGCCGGTGCCGGTGCCGTTTCGTTCGTGCGTAGCCACCGACTTCGGGCCTGGATCCCGATCACGGTGACACTCATGTATCTCGCAACCTTTGGCAGCAAGGGTGGGTGGCATGGTGGTGGCTGGGGGCCCCGCTACCTTGTGCCGATGGTCCCCTTCCTCATGCTTCTCTCACTTCCGGTAATCGGCGCGGCAGTCGGGAAGCGAAGCGCATGTACATCAGAGGCGTTGGGGTGGGGCGGCTCCCAATCCGTCCCTCGCAGCGACGAGCGAGGAGAGGCGCGTGGTTGGAGCCGACTAGCCCGGTGGGCGACGATCATGACGGCACTGGCAGGACTGGCAATCCAGACCGAGGTCGTGTTGAAGCACCCCAACGCCTACTCGATCATGTTCCGTGACCACATATCCCCTGAACTTGACGACTACGGAATTGCCATCGGCGGAACATTGGCATCGACGTACGCCGACTACTACCGAATCGAGAAGGCACGGTCAGAACTGGTGTCCCCACCTGGCGCACCAATGGACATCCACGGCAACCCGCTTCCTCAGCGTGGCCTCGGGCATGTCATCGACCGCGACAGTCCCATGGTGCTGAAACTTTGGCCGGAACGTACGGCACGCTTTCGTCTCACGGTCTACGTATGCAACTACGACGGTCTACCCGAAGAGGACCGGTTCCAGAACATGACGGTTGTCGATGCCGCTGACACCCAGTCAGTGATGGTGACGGACTTTGCCCGGGGTGAATACATCACATGGACGGTGGATTCGCGCTTCGGCGACCCAGTCACCATTCTCGCCTACGATTCGGGTTCGGCATTCCCGGTCATTTCCGCTCTCTTCTTTGACCCGGACACCGAGACGAGCGGGCCGGTATCACCCGTCGTGGACCGGGCGACTGGCGGTGACTGGGTCGGCCGATACGGCCGCGACGGTTCACTCCTCTTTGCCTGGGAGATGGGACCCCGCGACATTGGCAAACTCCCGTCCTATATTAATGCAGTCACCGGGGGCGAGCGGGTCTGGGTGGACACTGGCGAGGCCGAGCGTTCGGAGATTGCCATGCTCTATGCACCCGGCTTCAGTCCCTTGCTTGCCCACGCGTGGTTGCTTGGCAATGACCTGATCCACTACCTGCGCCCCGCCGACGCTGCATTGCAGCAACGTGCCCTGGCCTCTCCTCCGTGGCGCTACGTGCATGGATTGGAAGTGCATAGTCCGCATCCCGAGTACGGCCTCGGTATCGACCTGTGGCCTCTTGCGGCGCGCCAGATGTTCGCCTCGCACGCCGGTGTGATGTCCGCGGTCTGGGTCCTTGAGGGGCTGTTTCTCACCGGCCTAGCCATCGCGGCGGGCATGGTGGTCCGTGCGTGGAAACAGAGCGGTCCGATCAATCCCATCGCTTCCGAGCCAGAGTTGGGCAGCGATGTCCGGCTACCACACCTCCAGCCCGAAACCGACAGCGCCATCCCCCACCACCCCTGATGTATGTACGCTTCGCTTGCTACGGGAGAAGGGAGAGACCGCGCGTGATTGCCTTCATGAGATCGCGACTGCCCGGTCCCGCTCAACCGGGCGGGATGGGGTTGAACCTGACTGCCATCGTCCTCGCGGTCTATCTGATGACCGGGGGCGGGCACGGGTACAGCATTGACGGCGCGTTTGCGTTCGAGATGGCCAAGACTGCCTTCCTCGATCCGGATCACCAGTACTTCACCCGGTTCAAGACCGCGTTTGCCAGGTGGGGGATCGGACTGCCGATCATCGGGCAACCATTCATCCTTGCCGGGGCGGCTCTGGGGGCCGTTGCTCCCGAACGCGACGAATTGACCGTCGATGGCCATCGGTTCCGGGTCGAGGAGTGGCCAAGCGTGACGGCCGGGAAGACCGAGACCTTCCCGGTGCCAAGTTCCATCATTCCGGGGTCGCCGGTGACCACGTTCAAGATAGTCAGCTTCCTGGCCAACACGGTCGCGGTGCCAGACGGGACGACGATTGCCGAACTGCGACTCGTCACCGCCACGAACACGGTGGCCATCCCCATTCGCGCCGGAATTGAGACCGCCGAGTGGGCATGGGACCGACCGGATATCCTGGGAACGGTCGCTCACTCACGCGCACCCGTCGCCGGACACTGGATCGGCCAGCCGAGGGGAAACCTTTACGTAGCCTCACTGCCGGTGCCGGTGCCGGTCGCAATCGACCGGTGGGAAATCGCCGGTTCCAGTGGCCTTGGTCAGGCCGGTGCCTTTTCCCTTCGCGCGGTCGCAATCGGCACGTCACAACCGCCGCCAGTCAGTCCCATCAGCGCGAGGGCGCCAGCACCCGTAACCTGGCATGATGCACGAACCGGCGAGCGATTCTGGTCCGAACGGCAGACTGGAGACTTCTTCGCACACCTCGGGTTCAGCGTCACAAATGCCGTGGTCACCGCCGCTACGGTCTGGGCAGTGCATCGCATCACCCTGAACTTCGGCTACCGCCCGATGGTCGCCCTCATCGTCGGCGCCGCGTTTGGCCTGGGCACCCTCGCGTGGCCGTACGCGAAATATGACTTCGCCGAACCAACCGCGTCACTCGCCCTGTCTTTGGCGGTGCTGGCGATCCACCGGATCTTTCCGCCGAACATCGGTCCAAGCACGAAAACTCCATCGCCGGGGGGTCCAACGTTGAACCCGCCTACCCCCCCACCGGCGCTGGTGGGATTCGCAGACCCTCTATCGCCGCGTCGCAACGTACGCCTGATGGCCTACACGACGATGCTGGCCCTCATCTTCGCGATCGGGGCGAAATACACCGCCATCCTCGGGGGCATCGCGGTGATCACCGAACTTCTCATCTCGTCCCAACCATGGCGTCGTGACCGGCGAAGCGATTTCTTTCTATTTTCCGGGATTGTCGCGTTGCCGGGTGTCGCCGTCGCCACGGCAGCGATCGGTGTCGGCCTCTGGAGCACCGGCGAGACCCCGATTGTCCTCACCTCCGACCTCTCTCGCCTCACCAGTGACTGGCTGTCCCTGCCATTCTGGATAGGCTTCCGGGGCCTAGTCTTCAGTTCGGGGAAAAGCCTCTTCCTCTACGCCCCGTGGCTCCTGCTCGCAATTCCCGGGTCGGTACTCTGGGTCTGGCGCCATCGTTTCTCAGGTTCCGCACTGACGGTGGTGTTTCCAATCGTCACCATATTGCTCTACAGCATGAAACTCGTCTGGCACGGCGGTTCGTGGGGCCCCCGCTACCTGCTCATGACCGTCCCGTGGCTGACACTCGCCACCGCACCGGTCATTGACATCCTCATCACACGTCGTTTCGGGCGCGTGGTCCTGAGCGCGCTCGCCACCGTGTCTGTCGCGATCCAGGTGATCGCCATCGCCAAGCATCCCGAGCAATATCCGGCGATGGTCCGCCGCCATGTCGTGCCCACCATGACGCAGTTCGGCGCACCGTATGGGGGCCAGGACTACTGGGATGCGCGGGAAGGTGACCGGCTCGTCCTGGCACTCCGCGACCCGGATGCGGAAACCGGCCGGTCGCGCAGCCTTGGCTACCTCTGGGGCCTTCCCGATGCCTCGGTGACCATCACCGCGCCGGAGAGCGAGGCGCCGATCCTCCGCGATGTCAATCTGAGCCTGTATGTCATCGACTGGGATCGACAGGGTCGGACGGAAACGATGACGATCACCGACGCGATTGACACGCGCCGGATTGAACTCGACAAGGGACTTGACGAAGGTGTCTGGGTCCGCGCGGTCATACGCATCGACCCGGCCAACCCGGTCACCGTGGCAGTCCGGCAGACCGGACCAGACACCGCGGTCGTCTCGGCAATGGCCTTTGATCCCATCACTCCAGGCATCGCCGGGTCCTCGCGGGAGGTCCGCCTTGATCGGCATACCCGGGGCGAATGGCCCGGCACCTACGGGCGCGATGGATACGCCTTCTTTGGGTTCCGAAGCTTCAACATCGATCAGGCGAAACTGCCTCCGTACGTCAAGGGATACGAACTCCGCCACGTCGGCGACCGTGAACACCCCACCATCCACGTGGAAGTCCCCGAAGACGACCTGCTCGACACCGCAATGCTGTATGCCCCACCGTTCAGTCCCATCCTCGGAAACATCTGGCTGCTCGGCGCCGACGTGTTCCACCTTGTGATTCCATCACGCCCGGACTTCACCCAGGGTGTCCTCCTGCGCCCGCCGTGGTCATGGTTCGGCATCAGTGCGCCGGTCCCACCACACCCGGAATACGGTCTCGGACTTGACTTCTGGCCGAGCATGATCTGGACGGCGCATGCATCACACACTGGCGTGGTTGTCGTATCGGGCATCGTCCTCCTTGGCCTCCAAGTGGTGATCCTCACTTGCACGAACCAGTTGCTAAAGGCACTTAGCGAAGCGGACATACATCAAGGGGCGGCCGGGAGCGAAGCGAGGGCAAGCGAAGCGTCTATAGATCAGGCGGGGTTGGGGAGCGAAGCGAGGGCAAGCGAAGCGTCTATAAATCAGGCGGGGTTGGGGAGCGAAGCGAGGGGGGTTGTCCGTCGCTCCCGCCTGACCGCCATCGGGGTATTGGCGGGAATCCTGATGATCTTCGACTGGCTGCAGGTGCAGGGGTGACCACCGTCCGGGCCGCGGGCATCCTTGCCCGCCCACTCTCCGTCAGCAGCGTAGCGTCGATGCATCAAGGGGCGATGGGGTGGGGAAAACCGGGTCTCGCCTGGATCCCACTCGTCGTTCTGGCCGCGTGGTACCTCTGGGAAGTCGCCGGGCCAGATCGGCTTCCCCAGAACCTTGACCTGATGCTTCAGTACGTGCCGAACGCCGCGCACATTGCCCGCGGCCTGTCGCAGTGGCACATCCCCCTCTGGAACCCATGGCAGGGCGGCGGGATGCCATTCGCGGCCGATCCCGGCACCGGTGCCTGGTACGTCCCGAACTGGCCACTCCTTGCAGGCCTCAATCTCTGGAGTGCCGTCCGGATCTCGATCTGGTCACACCTTGCCATCGCTGTTGCCGGCACGTGGTTCTGCCTTCGGCATGGCGTCCGCGTCGGCCCGGTAGCCGCGATGGCAGGCACAGCCACATTCACCCTGACACCGTGGTTGCCCGGCCTCGCCGGGATGCCGGTCGTACTTACAAGCCTCGCGTGGATGCCGTGGGTTGTCTTCGCCGGTCTGCAACTGGCGACCCTGTCCAGACCATCAGCCCCCCTGATCGGCCTCCTCGCGACATCCACGGCACTCCAACTCGCCAGCGGGTGGCCAGCCGGTGCCTACCTGTCATGGTTGACCATTGGTGGTGCGGTGCTGCTCGGTCATGGACGCGCCAATGACCGATTGACGCATCGCCTGCGCCGCATCGTCCCCGGTTTCGCCGCCACAGGGTTGCTTGCCACCGCCATGTCTGCCGTGGTCCTGTTACCAGGCGCCGAGTTTGTCGCGGAGACCACATACGTCTCCACAAGGCCCCTGGAACGCCTCGCAACCGACGGATACCTGACCCTCCTGTCGTGGCTTCGCCCCTCATCGGGGGTGGGCGCCGTCGAAGGTGGACAGGTCTCAGTCGGGATAGTCGCCCTCTGTCTCGCCATGATTGCACCGGCCATCCTCTGGCGAACGAGCCACCGCGACCGGTTGATCATCTGGGGTGGCTTGGCCGTGGTTTCCATCCTTCTGTCATGGGGTACGAGAACCCCACTCTTCGGGCTTCTCTACACCTGGCTTCCGGGATTTCGCATCCTGTATCTGCCGGCACGCCTCGGAATCATGGGCGCTTTCGCGCTATCGGTACTAGCAGCATCAGTGGTCGACGCCTTGGACCAGCCACCCAGCGCAGGGCGAGACCAGCCCTCTCCACCTCCCCTGATTTACACACGCTTCGCTACCACCTGCGGACTTCTGGCAGTCCTTCCAGTCATGATGATTCTCCAGTTCTGGCATTCAGAGGGGTACGACAACTTCCGTCGCCTCCTCACGAACCTCTGGCGCATCACCGGGACACCCTTCCTCTCCGTCGGTCAGGAGGTCCATGCGTTAGGGTTCGGGCTGGTCGTCCTGGCGATCCTGACTTGGAACCAGCGCCGACACCTCCCACAGGCCGGGGTTCTCTTGGCGATTGCAGTGATCGCCGATCTCGGATCGCTACGACTGATGACCCATACAGAGCCATTCAACCCTGACGCGTGGTACGCACCGGCCTACGCGACTGCACGAACGCTTTCACCTCGAATCGGACACGACCGGTATCTCGGACTGGTCTGGCACGACGATGACCTTCCCCGCCACTTCCTCGGTGACTTTCCGGACTCCACACGAACCGGTCAACTGCCACCGAACCTCGGACTCCTTACGGCTACACGTGACGCACAGGGTTACAACCCGCTCATCCTGCGTACTGCAGCCACCGCCTTCGCGAAGGTTGGCAACGACGACGACCACTGGCTATGGGCCAACCGGTTCGACCCTGCAGGCCTCATGCCCCTTGCCGTCCGCGCAATCGTCATGAGCGGGCAGCGAAGCGCAACCGGTCCGCGGGCATCCCTGCCCGCATCTACATCAGGCGGCGTGGGCGTGGGGTATCAGCACAACGCCCCATCGAGCAATCCGCCGGAAGCGACACGCGATTGGCGGGTGACCACCGTTGACCTCGGGCAGGCCACCGCGGATTGTTGTTCGGAAGTGCCAATCTGGACCGCGACCGGCAACCCGGTACTCACTGGCCACCTCGAGGCGATCACTTTTCTTGGGGAAGGCACCGGGGTTGCGCAGGGGCAGACCGCTGCTGAAATCCGCCTGACCGGACCGGACGGCACAACGGCGACCTACCCACTCCGTGCAGGTATCGAAACCGCCGAATGGGCATGGGACCGCCCCGACGTCCGTTCGGTCGTGAAGCATGGCCAAGCGCCGGTTGCCCTGGTCACCCGCATGGTCAGTGCCGTCGGCGGACGGTTTGACACCTTCGAATACCGATCCACGATCCCGGTCTCACTCCCGGGAGGCATCGCGAGTGCCACGCTGCGGTCGACCATCCCGGGAGTGCGCGTCTACCTGACGCACCTCGCCATGCATCCTCCGGCGGACCGCGAGATATGGGTTCGGGAAGCGTGGGCAAGCGATGCGTCTGTCAATCAGGCGGGGCTGGGGAGCGGAGCGTGGGCAAGCGACGCGTCTATAAATCAGGCGGGGCTGGGGAGCGCAGCGTGGGCAAGCGAAGCGTCTGTAAATCAGGCGGGGTTGGGGAGCGCAGCGTGGGCAAGCGAAGCGTCTGTAAATCAGGCGGGGTCGGGGAGCGCAGCGTGGGGCATGATTGCCGTCAGTCCGTCCCGACCACCCGCATCCGGTGACGACCCGCCCTGGCCAGCGTCGCGACTACGCGTTGTCCCGCCCGAGGCTGGAACTGCAACCTGGGTAACCGACGATCCGGAACGTCTGGTCATATCGGCCACCCTTGTTGCCAATGCCACGATCGTCGTCGCAGACAGCGCCTATCCCGGATGGCGCGTCTCGATAGACGGGACCCCGGGTGCGGGAGGCTTCTCTCATAGTGCTTACAGCAAAGCGTCTATAAACCAGGCGGGGTTGGGGAGCGAAGCGTGGGGCAAGGAGCAGGGCATCCGTTCACCCGACGTGCTGTTCGGTCGGCTGGTACCGGTGCCGGCGGGAGACCATCTGATCGAAATGACCTTCAATCCGCCTTCCACGCGCCTCGGCTTGATCGTGAGCAGTGTCGGTGTCATGGTCGCCGCGTTTCTGATCGCCATCCGCCCCTCACCAATGCGCCGTGTCTAACTCCGTGACGCTCGGCTCCCAACCTTGCACCGTCGGCAGGGGAACTCACGCGGGTTCAGTGGCCTGCGAAAACCGGGATCGGTCAAAACCGTATCCTGAAAACAAATGACAACTACTGAACACTCTGCCCCGTGGGAACCCCCCTACGACACGTTTTCGACGAAGTGGAACCACTATCCACGCGACGTGATCCCGATGTGGGTTGCGGACATGGACATGCCTCACGCCCAAGTGATCACCGAGGCGGTCATGCGTCGGATGACCGAAAACCGGATTGGGTACCCCGGCTATGGCGGCAAGCGCCTCGCGGAAGCCCTGGTTGCGCGACTGAGCGACCGTCACGGGCTGCACGGTCTTCCTGCGGGGAACGCAATCTTCATGTCATGTGTACCGGGCCTCCACGCCACAGCGCGAGCCCTGGCGTCACCCGGTGACGCGATTGTGGTGCAGACGCCTCTCTATGGTCCGTTCCTCGATGCCATCTCAACGGCACGCCTCCAACGCCAAGACAATCCCCTGGTCCCCGGCCCGAATGGGTACGAGATCGATTTCGATCACCTCGAATCCGTCATCACGCCGGCAACCAAGGTCCTGATGGTCTGCAACCCGCACAATCCGACCGGCCGGGTGTGGCGTCGCGCAGAACTCGAACGACTTGCCGACGTGGTCCTGCGCCATCGCCTCTGGCTAGTCAGCGACGAACTGCACAATGAACTCGTCTTCGACGGCCCGTATATCCCCTTCGCAAGCCTCTCCCACGAACTGGCGATGCGCACGATCACGCTGACCGGCCCGGCCAAGACCTTCAACACCGCCGGTCTGAGCACCGGGATCACGATCAGCCACAACGAGGCGCTGATCAGCCGTGTACGCGCCATCACGCATGGTCTGGTTTCCGGATACCCGAACGTCCTCTCCGAGGCCGCGTGGCTCGCCGCCATCACCACTCCTGAAGGCGATGCGTGGCACCAGGCAACGCTTGCCGACCTCCGTGCGAACCGTGACCAACTGACGGCATTCCTTCACGACCATGCCCCGCGCGTGGCCTATCACCCTTCTGAAGGGACCTATCTGGCGTGGCTTGACGTGCGTGCGTACGACTGGGGCAAGGAGAAGCCGGGTGACTACCTGCTTGAGCACGCAAAGGTTGGTCTCAGCGATGGCCTCGGCTACTCGCCGACTGGTGCGGGACACGTGCGACTGAACTTCGCGACGACCCGCCCGGTCCTCGACGAGGCATTGAGCCGGCTCAAACCATTCCTCGCCTGACCAGTCCCGGAGGGACACTTGCTGGCAATGATGGCCCGGGCACGATCACGTGACCGGGCCATCACCTTCGTCGGCCAAGCGTTCCACCTGCCATGCCGCTGCCCAGGCAGTCACCGACACCACGAGCAATCCGGCCATGATCAGGGCACCGGAAATCGCAGGCGTGCCATCGGATGCACGCAACCAGTGGATGTCAAGGCTGGCGTCTCCACCGTGCAGCCACAAGCGCGCCAGTCGCACATGTGCCGTGATTCCCGAGAAGTACGGCACCCACGTCGTCGCCAGGTAGGTCGCCCCCAGTGACCAATGGTCCTGCCATCCCCGGCTGAAGTCGACCACGATGGCCAAGGCATTTGCCACGAAGTTCAAAGCCCACGGAAGTCCGATTGCCAGCCACGCGAATGGGTTCCCGCCCATGCCTTCCTTACCCCTCGCTTCGCTCTCACCCCACCCCACCACGTCGCCCCCTTGATTTATATGTTCGTTCCTCACAAAGCCCGCCTGATTTATATGCCTCGCTAAGCCCATCGCCCCAAGGCGAAGCGCATTTTCATCAGGGGCGTTGGGGTGGGGATGAATGACGCCTTGCTTCGCCCGCCCCATCCGCTTCACAATCGCCGCGATGGGGAGATACGCCAACGGTGCGACCCCCACCAAGTACCGCGGGCCCCACGTCGTCTGGGCGCACCACGTTGTCTCGAGGCTTCCGTAATACAGGCACGCAAGTCCAACCATGGCTGCAACCGCAACTGCCGTATCCGGGGCGTCCTCCCAGAGCCAGACGAGCCCCGCAAGACCAACGAACATCATTGGCGCGTGCACGGCGACACCACATCCCGGACTGAACAGAAGCCCGAACCACCCGTACCACGGCTTCGCCAGCAACGACGAGAGGAAGCCTTCTCCGCCATAGCCGAAATCCAGGGCGTGCCCGGTCCGTAACAGGTTGTATCCAAGCGTTAGTGGCAGGGCGGTCGCGCTGCCCGCCACCACGGCAAGCCCTCCCAGGAATGCCCCGCCTGCCAGTCCCGAACGTTGGAACACCACCCAGGCGAGCAGCGCCCACAGTGGCAAGGCGAGCACGAGATATTCGTACCGCGCCGCCCCGGCGAGACCCAGGAGGGCGCCGGCGAGGGCAGCCATTCCGCCCCCCCATCGCCACCCCTCCTGACTTATGTGTGCTTCGCTATTGGCACTGAAACCAGGGCGAAGCGCAGAGACATCGGGCGGAGTGGCGGTGGTGGGCGGAATGGGTTCACTGTTGCCTTGGTCAAACCCAGCGGCGAAGCGTCTTGCAATCAGAGGCGTCGGGTAGGCGGAGACACCACGCAGGTATCCGATCACCGCCAAGGCCGCCCCGGTCAGGACTGCGGGAAGCGCCATGTTGAGAAGAGTGCGCGAGTACGGCCAGACCAATGACGCCGTGGCAACCGCCATTGCCGGCAAGAGCGACGCAGCCCCGCGATACCCGAGTGAACCAGCCATGAGATAGGTGACCATCACGGTCAAGGCGCCGAGGAATGGCCCAAAACCGAGTGTCACGAGGTCTGGTGCACGGCGGGCAAGCGGCCCTTCCCCGGCGATGCGCGGCCCAGGCGCCCCAAGTAACCGCGCGACGGCCTGAAAGGGAGAAATCGCCAGCGACGAAAGCACCGGGTACTTCGACATCAGGCCAGACGCCTCTTCCCCGGGATGATCAGGCCGACGCACGATTCCGACAACCGTGAACGGATAAGGTTCGCCATCGAAGACGGCTAGACGCCCATGTTCCACCAGCCCGACCGCCGCGCCGTGCGCCGTCCATTCGTCAGGTGTCACCAGTTCACCGGACGCCGTCGCCAAAAAGAAGGCAAAGGCACCGCCTAGCACGAGAAGGGGCACCGTGGCCCGATCTCCGGCATTCCCCCTCCGGCGAAGCACGCCGTCATCCGTGATGGGTGATCCGGATTGCCGCACGCTCCCCTCTCCAGTCGCAACGGGGGAGGGCCAAGCGAAGCGTATTTTCATCAGGGGCGATGGGGTGGGGTTGGGAGTGGGGGTCGCACTCTCCACAGCCCCGATGGCCAGTCGTGAAACCACCGCGATGGCTGCAAGCAAGGCGGTCACTCCCCGAACGCGGGGCAAGGTGGCCCACGCATGGTTGAGATCGTCACTGACCCAAAGCGAACCGAGCAAGAGTGCAATCGCACCCACTTCCAGGAACGGAAACGCGAAGCGTCCATCCATCAGGCGGGGTGGGCGTGGGGTCCCGATTGCGGTACCGTTACCTGGAAATACGGTCACCAAGCCATCCGGGCGCGTGTCGCGACGCTGATGAAGCCACCTCGCAGCGACAACGGCGAACCCGCCACCAGCGCCGACGATGATTGCTGGCACAAGCCATGCAAAACTTGCGCCAATCCCGCGTTGGCCAGTCGCAACACTGCCCCCAAACCACCCGGAGAGGACTGCTGCAAGCAGGGCAGTCCACGGGGCCCGCCATGTCCACCGCATCTCACGCATGCGGGTTTTCGCCCCTCACTCCCCGTGCCCGCCCGCCAAGCGTCCGGTACCCCCCTCTCCCGTCGCACCCGGGGAGGGGTTGGCCAAGCGAAGCGTATTTTCATCAGGCGGGGTAGGCGTGGCGCCCGGGTCCACTGACCCGGTCTCCACGACAAGGCCCAAGCGTTCCACGATCCGCTGCAACTGCATGGCAAAGACGTCCTCGCCAAAGTCCCGGCTTCGCGTCAGGGCTCCCGCCCGAAGTCGGGAGGCGAGTGCCGGATCATTCGCAACCTGGACCGTCCTCGCCTTCCAAGCGTCTCGTGTCGTCCAGGTGAACCCGGATATTCCATCCGCCACAATCTCGGGTTGGGCACCCTTTCCGATCACTACTGGCACGCACCCGGCGGCCATCGCTTCCACCGTGGTGATCCCGAAGTGTTCGAACAGGATCGGATCCCGGTTCTCATCGTTACCGAACCCGGTGGCGTGCCAGAAGACCGTGGCACGTTCGTACAGGTCGGCCAGCATGTCCGCCGGCGCGTCAACGTGAAGATGAACCGGCAACCCGGCAGCTAGTGCCCGGCATCTGGCGAGGTACTTCTGATGGCGCGCCTCCGGCATTGATCCACCAACAAGGTGGAGTTCCCAGCCCGGTAGCACGCCATCCCGCACCAATTCACCAAATGTGCGGATCATCTCATCGTGCTTCTTGTTATGGCTTCCCTGGAAGAACCGGCCAACGCCCAGGATGATCCGATCCCGGGACTCCCGTGGCGTGAATTGCGTGACATCGACCGGCGGATAGAGGATGTCGGTCCCGCGCACCGACCAGTACTTCGCCAGCCACGTATCGGTGAACCGGGAAATCGGGAGGACCGCATCGTAGGTCGACAGGTATTCCATCGCCCGCGGATCAGGCAGGCCATGCAGCCTGCGCGAAAGTTCCGGCACCAGGCGTTCGAACAGGAGTTCATAGAGATGGTGTCGCGGATGCCGAACCATCACCCGCGCTACCGCCACCCCCAGTTCACGATAATCGTCGGGGTCAGACGCATCGCCACCATTCTCGTAGGGGCGGTACACCGGTGAAGAGATTGTTACCTCAACCGATCCGGAGACCGTCAAGTGGCCCGGGATGCGTGCATCAATCGTCTGGTAGTTGCCGGGAGTCGTCGCAACATCGCCACTCCAGAGGGGCGATGGGGTGGGGTCGAGGGGGGTCTCACCTGCCCGTCGTTCTGCCAAGCGAAGCGTATTTTGATCAGCAGCGATGGGGAGCGAAGCGAGGGGCGGCACGCGCGCAGTGATCGTGACCCTCACTGGCGCTGTCCCCGCCGGACGGAAGCTGCCAAGCACGATCCGCGCATCGAGATCACGCCCCGGCCAAGGGGTCTCCAGAACCACTTGTCCGTGCCCCGCGGTGAACCGGTAGCGGCTACCAGCGAGTTCCTGCGGGCCGAAGAAACCGGTTCCATAGCGCGGGATGAGAAGTTGCCGGTGCAGGCGTGCCCCAACCCATGCCTTGAACCGGCCAAACGCAGTCGTATCCAGCGGAAACGGAAACAGGACAAGCAGGATGGACCGATGCGCCACAGTCGGAAGGCACGACATGAAACTTGCATTGACGAACAGGTCGTACTCCGCCGTCAACTCGCGTAACTGATCAAACGGGAGCAACGGCGTCGTCCGGACCGTCACCCCGGCAAGATCAAGACCAAATCGTGCACTCAGGCGGTCAATCGAGACTGGCACGTGGGTGATGAGTTCCACCTCAAAACCCGCCTTCGCGAGGACCTGCGCCGCCATTCCCATGTGGCGTTCACCGCCACCCATCGTCGCGAGGAACTGGTTGTAGATGCCCACCCGTCGTCCCGACACTGAGCGAAGCGTTTTTACATCAGGGGCGACGGGGAGGGGATGCGGACTACGTGCGACATCGTTCAGCCGTGGCATCAGTCCAGGTGCCCGGACCGCACCCATCCACTGAGTGATCACCCCATCAGGGACCCGCCGGGACGCCTTGATGGCACGTCGATCCCGCAGCACCCCGGGCAGGTCACGCAACCAGGACCACACCACACGTGCCTGCATCCGTGTCCGTGAGACCAAGCGAAGCGCATTTTCATCAGGGGGCGATGGGCTTTGCGAGGAACGAGCGTATAAATCAGGCGGGGTTGGGGAGCGAAGCGAGGGGTGTGGCAGGGGACCGCGTTGGCGGTGACGGATGGCCCAGTAGGCAACGCGGGCGACATTCAAGCCCAGTTCAGCAACATACCGGCCAGCCTCGGTCACCGCGAGGCGCCACGGCGCCAGCTTCATCAGCATCAGGGGCCGGTTGCGCTCCACGTTGTAGGTGAAGAGCGGCGACCACTCACCACTGCTTGCCGCATGTTCGTGCTGGACCACGGCATCAGGCGCGAAGACCACGTTCCACCCATGCATCCGCAGGCGCCATGACAGGTCCAGGTCTTCGTAATACATGAAGTAGCGTTCGTCGAAGTAGCCAACCTCTTCAAGCGCCGACTTCCGCAACATCACGGCGGCCCCGCAGAAGAAGAAGACCTCTTCCCGGACGTCATACCGACCGTCATCCGGTTCGTGCGACACCCGTCCGGCGTCCACAACGGTCCCACGGTCACGTCCACTGCCATCCGGCAGGAGCATCCCACCAGCGTTCTGGATCTGGCCACGCCTCGGACCATCATCAGGAAAGAGGAGTTTTGCGGTCGCGGCGCCCGCGCGAGGTTCGGCGGCCATGGTGTCCACCAAGGCCCGCAACCAACCCGGGCGAACTCGCGTGTCAGAGTTCAGCAGCACCACAAACGGACCCGGTGCATCACGCATCGCCGGGTTGTTGCCCCGGCCGAACCCCCAGTTTCCGGGATTGCGCCGCACGCGGACCCACGGATGGTTCGCCTCCACCCACTCGGCCGATCCGTCAGTCGAGGCATTGTCAACGACGACCGTCTCCCAGTGACCGGCCGGATAGTCCGTCTGCGCAACCGCCTCGAGGCAGGGCGGAAGCAGGCGCAGCCCATTCCAATTCAGGACCACCACCGTCACGAACGGCGTCACCGTACCGGTCTCGCCCGTGGTCGTCATTCGACCCAGACCTCACGCACCGCAACGCCAAGGATGCGTCGGTCGGTCCCGGCGGGGTCAAGCAGGACCGGCCTCTCCACCTCAATGGTGACCGTGATCTCGCGCGGGGTGTCCACCGGTTCGATCGGGAACGTATACGGTTCGAGGAGCGCCGCGCCGAGGGTCAGTCGTCCGACCGGTCCGCCGTCCACCCGGATCGTCACGATCACCGGATCGGCATCATCGGCCCGCGCATGGGGTCTGCACAGGGTCACTCCAAGCGCCGTTGCCCACTCATCCTGCGTCAGGAACACTGTCCCGACCGGCAATCGCCGCCTACCATCCACCGATCCCGCGTCGAGAGGCGAATAGGTGGCGTCGGCGGGGTCGGCGGGCGAGGCACCGGCATCAACGGAGCTACCCAACGACCCACCGTCTTCATCAATCCAGCCGGTCCATCGGATCGCTGGCGGCCAATCTTCGGGTGCGTGCCATCCCGGCCCCAGGAATTCGTCCTCCCCTCCGCCAACCGTCAGCCGGGATGGTGCCGGAAGGAACCGCCCATGAAACCCCCGTCCCATCCGCGGTTCAGGTGTCGTCACGGATGGAGCCAAGCGAAGCGTATTTTCATGGGGGGCGATGGGGTGGGCCAAGCGAAGCGTAGTTGCATCAGGCTGGGCGATTGGGTGGGACTTTGGCGGGCCAGTCCGGATACGCGCATCTTCCGGCCATTCCCAGGCAAGGCGTGGAGCAAGAAGCCCGGCAGTCAGGATCCTGGGCGTCTCGACGGCGACACTGGCCGCCCGCGTCAGGCGGTGATCCGGCGGGTCGCCATCGTCCGGTGACGCGCCATCCAACCAGAGCCCTGCCGAAACCGAGTAGAGGCCGGGTGCCAGCGGGAGGCCCTCCGTCGTCACGATGACTGCGCCATCGCCCACCGGGAGGTCATATCTTGCCCCACTCGTTCCGGCCCCGAGAACGTACGTCCCACCGTCACGATGCACCGCCACACCGAACGACACCCCAGAAACCGGTTCGCTGACCGAGTACCGCAGTCGCATCCGCCACGCATCGCCCGGCGCGCGGACCGTCCGTGCCTCTCGGAATGGCGTCTGCGTGCCCTCCCCTTTTTCGAGGAGGTCGACGCCGGTAAGCGCGATTGGTCCGCGCGGAGTCGCGTACGGATCGGTAGGAGGCCCCTCCGGAACAACACCGGCGCCGTGCGTCGTTGTCGTTGCGAGGTACGCCCGCAGCACATCAAGGGCGGGTCCAGCCGCCTGCACCTTGCCCCGTTCAAGCCAGACCGCGTCGTCGCAGAAGCGGCGGACCGCGCCCGGGTCATGCGTGACGAACAGGATCGTGCGTCCCTGCGCCTTCGCCGTCGCAAGTGCCGCAAGGCATTTCTGACGGAAGGCAGCATCCCCGACGGCAAGGACCTCGTCGACGATGAGGATGTCCGGTTCAACCGAGAGGGCAACCGCAAACCCGAGACGCATGTACATGCCCGATGAGTAGTGCTTGACCGGTTGGTCGATGAACTGCTCGAGTTCCGAGAACGCGATGATCTCGTCAAGGCGCTTCGCCATGTCGGCATGCGAACGTCCCAGGAATGCGCCATTCAGGAACACGTTCTCGCGGCCCGACAGATCAGGATGGAACCCGGCCGCTAGTTCGAGCAGGCCGAAGACCTTGCCGTTGGCGATCATCCGGCCCGACGTCGGTTGCATCGTCCCGGCAAGCAGCTTGAGCAAGGTGCTTTTCCCAGCACCATTGCGCCCGATGATCCCAAGGGTCCGTCCCGCCTCGACTGAGAACGAGACCCCGTCCAGGGCCCAGAACTCGTCACGTTGCCCAAACGCCTGTCCGCCCTGGAAGAGGGCCAAGGCAGCTTCCTGAAAGGTCCGGGCCCGCCCGCGCCGGATCACAAACCGTTTGCGGACGTCTTCACACCGCACTGCGACACGCGCCATGGTGCGGTCAGACCTCCTCGGCGAACGCTGGGGCAACCCGGCGGAACGCCCACCATCCTGCACCAAGCAATGCGATGCCGATCAGGAAAGGTATCAGCGTGTGGCGGATGATCGGCGTCTCGTACAGCATCACGTAGCGGTAGTCGGTTACCAGCGTCGCCATCGGGTTCAGCGTGTAGACCAGCCGCCAAACGTCAATGCCAAGGAATTGGTTCGGCAGCAGCTCTAGTTCGTAGAAGACCGGCGTCAGGAAGAACCACGCGGTCAAAGCGACCTCAAGGACCTGTTCCGTATCCCGGTAGAAGACGTTGAGCGCCGCCAACATCATGGAGATGCCCGTGACGATCATGACCTCGATCAGGATCACCAGCGGCAAGGCGAAGATCCACCCGTTCCACCGCGCCCCAAGCAGAAGCGCCAGTGGCAGGAACACGGCCAAACTCAGCAGGAAGTTGACGAGGTTCGCGATCACTACGGAGAGTGGCAGGATCTCCCTCGGGAAATAGACCTTGTCGATCAGGTGGGCATTGCCGGTCACGCTGCGGGTGGCGCCACTGATTGCCCCCGCAAGGAAGTTCCACGGCAACATCCCGGCGAGGACAAAGAGCGGATAGTTCCGTACCGACTGCGGCTTCACCACCTGGAAGACGATCGTGAACACAAGCATCATCAGAAGTGGGTTCAGCAGCGACCAGACGAATCCCAAGGCGGATCGTCGGTACCGCACCGCAAGGTCACGTGAAACGAGACTTCTCAGCAGGTCGCGATAGTGCCAGAGTTCGCGGAAAACCGAGACCACATCGCCCAAACGCCCCTTATTGGAAGGCGCTTCGCCGGATATCGGGTCCGACGGCATCCCTGCCCGCCGGTTGGATCGACCCGACCCTACTGATGAACCCGCCGTGGTCACATGAGCAAGGAGTCCATTCGGACCACTGTCGGATGTGGAGAGCGCGGGCGGGGGCACCAACGTCGGGATCCCACTCATTCGCCGAACCCCGTCGCCCCTGACCTACCTGCATTGCGCTTGGTCGTACTCGCCACTCGCATCTAACGGTACGGCAGATGTCCGGGTACCGCGAAACGCACCCTGGTCA
>Ga0209597_1000366_pt1 | contig 30242 bp, 26 predicted proteins | sample M_140625_MF_Meta_FD_187316 | JGI IMG/M metagenome (GOLD analysis project Ga0209597, IMG submission 187316) | Freshwater microbial communities from Lake Montjoie, Canada to study carbon cycling - M_140625_MF_MetaG (SPAdes) (version 2) | ecosystem: Environmental > Aquatic > Freshwater > Lake... | reverse complement strand
TTTAATCCGTTTTTCGGATCAATGTAATTATAAAGGGCTTCAATTGTTTTAGAAAAAGATTTAATTGTGTTTTTATGAAGATTGCTTACTGCAATTCGAGAGGCTAATTGTGCATAGTCAGGATGGCGTGAAGTTAAACCTGCTGCAGTTTCTGCCGCCAAGTTATCTAACTCACTAGTAGTAACACCATCATAAACACCATCAATAACTTTTTTAGCAACTAAAATGGGATCCACATGAGATGGCTCTAAACCATAGCTGAGTTTTTGAATACGGGCTGTAATTTTATCGAACTTTACCGACTCGCGAGTACTATCTCTTTTTAATACGAACATATGACTTAATAATTTTTATTGTTTCTAAGCTTCTTTTATTAAAGTACAAAATACTTTCAATTTTATCGTTTTTAACTTTATAATTTTAAATGTTTCAACAATTTGATGGTTAATTATTTTTTAGCATTAAAATTCTACAAATAAGGGGGTCTTTTCCCTTTCAAGACCTTATCTTGATTATGTATTATAAGAAAGTTAATTATTTTTTTAACCGACTGTTGTTAAATTAAAAATCTTCGTCTAGGTTAAATACGTTATTTTCTTCTTTATTGTTCATAACGCCAGCTTTTTGATATTCAGCCACACGTTTTTCAAAAAAGTTTGTTTTCCCTTGCAATGATATCATCTCCATAAAATCAAAAGGGTTTGTTGCATTATAAAATTTGTCGCAGCCAAGAGATTGTAATAAACGATCGGCACAAAACTCAATATACAAACACATTAAATCTGAATTCATTCCTATCAATTTAACAGGGATGGCATCAACTACAAATTTTTTCTCAATACTAACGGCGTCAACAATGATTTTAGTAACCTGCTCTTTTGGCAACTTATTTTTAATGTGCTGCGAATAAATGGCACAGGCAAAATCACAATGTAAGCCTTCGTCGCGACTAATTAATTCATTGCTAAATGTTAATCCTGGCATTAGGCCACGTTTTTTTAACCAAAAAATAGAACAAAAAGACCCAGAAAAGAAAATTCCTTCTACTGCTGCGAAAGCAATTAATCGTTCTGCAAACGAACCATTATTTATCCATCGTAAAGCCCAATCAGCTTTTTCTCCTACACAAGGCATTGTTTCTATAGCATGTAATAAGTAGTCCTTTTCAACAGGATCCTTAATATAGGTATCTATTAATAAAGAATATGTTTCTGAATGGATGTTCTCCATCATTATTTGAAATCCATAAAAGCAACGAGCTTCGGGGTATTGAACTTCATTTAAGAAGTTAATCGCTAAATTTTCGTTCACAATACCATCGCTAGCTGCAAAAAAAGCTAGAACATGTTTTACAAAATGTTTTTCGTTATCGTTTAGCTTATTATTCCAGTCTACCATATCTGAAGCCAAATCAATTTCTTCAGCAGTCCAAAAACTAGCTTCTGCTTTTTTATAATATTCCCAAATGTCTTTATACTTTATAGGAAAAAGTACAAAACGATCTTTGTTTTCAACGAGTATTGGTTCAGTCATAACTTAAATTATATCTTATTAAATATTAATTGATTTTTTTCATAATGGTTTCTACAAATAAATACAAAAATTAACCTAAACAATAAACAAATGAATTAACAGCTTGCTAAAGTTTTAAACAAATAAAATGAACAACTATTTGTTCATTATTTTAAATTATATTGATTAACAGCCGAGTAGCAAATTTCAACAAATAAATCTAAAAAATGTTGTGAGTTTAAATTTTTTTTTTAAGTAAATATATTTAAAATGCCAGGCATTAACTTTGAGTGGTTGATATTAATAGAATTGAGGCGTATCAAATACCATTTTTTAAGCTTACATTTATGCTTCAAATCTCAAGAACAAAAATTTAAGAGATTAATGAGAAAATTAATTTAATATAAATAATGTCTCTTAACGCGTTATCGGATTTAATTCAAAAAAATGATAAAACCTTAATTCATCAGGTATTTGAATTGTATTATGGAAAGTTAGCCGGAATTGCCATGCGTTATGCTAAAGATGATACTCAAGCCGATCTTGCTTTTCATTCGGCTTTCGAAAAGGCCTATGCTAAGCTATACCAATTTCGTAATCAAAAAAATTCTGAACCTGAAAAAATATTAATCGAAGAATTTATTATTGCTAATGTAGCTTTTATTAAAAGTATTCGAAGTGAGTATTATGTATCTAGCACTGTATATGCTATTGATAAATCTATAAAAAACTATGATTTGTTTGAAAATAACGACTTAATCGACTTTAATAAAACAGACATTGAAACAATTATAAAAGCTTTACAAATTTTAGTGCCTTCTCAACGGCTGATTTTCAATTTACATGTGATAGATGGTTTTAGTATTCAAGAATCTGCTTTTATTTTAGAAACGAGTGAAGAAACCATTAAAAGTAATCTTGAAAAAGCCCGATTTAATCTACAGAAAAATATAGAAAGAAAATTGAAAGGTATAGCCAAATGAGCAATCACTTTACATATGAAATAGACGAACGAAATTTAAAGCAAAAGCTGAAAAATTTTGAATTAGAATATAAGCCCGATGCCTGGCTTAAATTTCAGAGTCAAGGTCTTTCTCAAATAAAAGTAAAAGAACCTAATGCGTTTATAAAAGGAAAAGTGCATTTTAATAAGAATCTAGTTTTGGGGTTAATTTTTTTATTAATCATTATTAGTATTTCTTCGGTATTATTCAAAATAATAAATATTAAAAATCCCATAAATAAAAATATAATTAGTCCAAAGCCGAAAGAAATATCAAAAAAACAAAATAAAATAATCTCTCCTGAAATTAAATCTAAGATTGAGTTGAAGCCAGTAATTTCAAAAGTAAAAAAAGATTCTTCTTTAAAAATATCTGAAAATGATACTATAAACCCAGATACTATTAATAAAATAATGCGAGTAATTAGTAAAAATGGGTCGAAGCAATCTGATAAAAACCTAAAATTAAAAAAATCAGATAACGATACAAAAAACAAACAAAATAAGTTGAGTGAAAAAACGCTAGAGATTAATAACTTGCCTAATATTCTTCCAACATTAAGCGCCGATACACTAATACCAGACTTAAAATAATAAAGGGTTTATTCAATTTAGAATTATAACATGCAAGATATTCAGTCAAAATTAGATATTGAATTATTAATCCGTCAATTTTATTTGAAATTATTAGAAATTGATGGTATGAAAGAAGTATTTAAAGATATTAATTTCGAAAATCACCTTCCTCAAATCGTTTCTTTTTGGGCTTTTGTTTTGTTTGATGAATCAGGATACAAAACCAATGTGTTTGAAAAACATTTGCATTTGCCAATTCAAACTTATCAATTTGATGTTTGGCTAACTTGTTTTTTAGAAACCACCAACAACTTATTTATTGGCGAAAAGGCAGAATTAGCAAAACAACGCGCAACAGTTTTAACGCAAACTTTTAAAAGTAAATGGCAAAACATAAAGAATATATAAAGAGCGAACTTATTAAAACAAATAAGCTAAATAATCATTGCTAAAAATATCCTTTATAACTAATTTTATACCTTATAAAAACAATAGCTTAACCTGTGCATTTAATAAACAATTTTAAAAACGACATTCATTCTGCCAAAAAAATGGATGATACCGATCCGTTAAAAAATTATCGTGAAAAATTTATAATACCTCAACATCACAACCAAGATATAATTTACTTTACCGGTAATTCTTTGGGTCTACAGCCAAAAACAACTCAGGATTATCTTTTACAAGAACTAAATGATTGGGGAAAATATGGTGTTGAAGGTCACTTTTTAGCAAAAAATCCATGGCTTTCATACCATGAAACACTTACTGATAAAATGGCTAAAATTGTAGGGGCTTTACCTCAAGAAACGGTAATGATGAATCAACTTACAGTAAACTTACATTTACTAATGGTTTCGTTTTATTGCCCTTCTCCTCAGAGATATAAAATTTTATGCGAATCAAAAGCTTTTCCAAGTGATCAATACGCGCTTCAATCACAAATAAAATTTCATGGTTATACAATAGAAGATGCTTTAATTGAGGTAGAACCCAGGCAGGGGGAATTTCATGTTCGCGAAGAAGATATAGAAGCGGCAATCGAAAAAAATAAAGATTCTTTAGCTTTAATCATGATAGGCGGCGTTAATTATTTTTCGGGGCAAGTTTTTGACATGAAACGAATTGCTGAAGCAGGTCATAAAGTAGGCGCAGTTGTTGGGTTTGATTTGGCTCACGCCGCAGGAAACATCGAATTAAATCTTCACGATTGGAACGTAGATTTCGCTTCTTGGTGCACTTACAAATACTTAAATAGTGGTCCAGGAAGTGTAGCAGGAGTTTTTGTTCACGATAAAAATTTAAAAAATTTAGATTTACCCTTATTTGCAGGATGGTGGGGTCATGATAAAGCCACCCGATTTTTAATGGATAAAACTTTTGTTCCAATGCATACTGCCGAACGCTGGCAATTGAGTAACGCGCCTGTTTTAAGCATGGCTGCTTGTAGAGCAAGTTTAGATATTTTCGAAGAAGTGGGTATGCCTGCTCTAATTCAAAAAAGTAAAAATTTAACAGCTTATTTAGAATTTATTATTCAAGAAATTAATCTACAAAAAAATAATTGTCTTCAAATTATTACCCCTCAAGTAAATAGAGGAAGTCAAATTTCGATAATTGCTACTGGCTATGATAAAGAATTATATACTAAATTAATTAAGCATGGCGTAATGCCTGATTGGAGAGAGCCAAATGTAATTCGTTGCGCGGCCGTTCCTCTATATAATTCGTTCGAAGACATTTATCGGTTCGGACAAATCTTAAGTAGCTTACTCTAAATTTTTTTATTTAATAATTACACGAACTCTATTAATTTTAGTGCAATAAATTAAAAAGCATTTATAAAATTAATTAATTCGTCGCGCTTTAAAACAAATTGATTATATAAATTTTTGTCTTTTAAAATACGCCACATTCCAAAAGTTTTTGCTTTAAACGTATGGTAGTGTAGGCTAAACCAACCAGACATAATAAATAGAAAACAAATAAATAATGGGAAAAATATATTTGCCGAAAATAAATAAATAACAAAAAACCAAACTAAATAATTAATTAAAAAGAAAATCATCCCAAGTGCAATCGCAATAGACGAATAAAACTCTTTGTTCTTTACAATTTTTCTTGTCAGCTTTTTTGTGATTAAATACGGCAAATAATTGCCGATTATTCCAATAACATAGAAAGGAAAAAATAGTGTTAAAATAAAAAAATAAAAAAATAAATTATAAAAATTAACTCGCTGATTAAGCTTTGGATTAATTAGCCAATCTTTAATTTTATGTTTTTTTAGTTGATTAAAATAATCTCTCGCCTTTAATTTAAATTCATTTAATATTGTTTGATTATTTTGTGCTACTGAATTTACTTTTTCTGTAATTTGTTTTGTTACGAAAAAATCATCTTTTAAATTTTTATAATCTAACTGCTGTTCTAATAATAGGTGACGTTTACATAAATTTTCATAAAAATAAACCACTTCATCATTTTCTTTTTGATTAATTTGATTTATCAATTCTTTCATTTTAGGCTCTAGTATTTGTAAAAAATTACTTTGCGCTTTTGCTGGATTAATTTTATATGCCTCTTTAAATTCTTTTACATTTATTGGTTCACCAATGTTATAATACAAATTGCTTCTAAATTTATCTGGTTGGTTATAATTAAGTCCAACTGGCAATACAATAAGGTTGTCTTCTTTTAATGCCTCAAAAGCACCAAAAACCATTCTAGCAACTCCTTTTTTTAATGGCCTTATCCTTCTTTCCTGAACACAAATTCCTTCAGCAAAAACAATTAATTTTGCATTTTTTTGTAATAAATGGTTCACCTTACGAAATGTACTTTGGTTTTTTATCAAGCCTTCTTTGCCAGCATCTTGTAATCTAAAAATTGGGACTATACCTATTTGTTCTAATATCCACGAAATAAGCCCCGGCTTAAATACATCGCCTCTAGCTAAATACTTCGTTCTTATCGGATGTGCTATAAATGTAAAAGCAACTGCATCGGTAAAGGCATTTGGATGGTTCATTGCCAGAATAACAGGCCCTTTTACCTTTAAATGTTCTATGCTGTTTACCTGCACCCGCTTATAAAAGAATGGAATAAAAAAAGTAACCCAATATCTTACAATGTGCCAAACCATAATTTTAATTAATACACAAAACTAATAGAATTTTTAGTAATTAATTTTTAACATTTTGTTAGTAAAATAAGTATATATTTTTAGTGTTAAATCAACAATTTTTAAGTAAATTTAAAGGATTATAAAAAAACGAGAAAGAGATAATTATGTCAGAAGTTACAACAGATAAACAAAATTACGGGGCCGATAATATTCAAGTTTTAGAAGGCTTAGAAGCAGTTAGGAAAAGGCCTTCAATGTACATTGGTGATACTAGTTTTAGAGGATTACATCATTTAGTTTATGAAGTGATTGATAATTCTATTGATGAAGCGCTCGCCGGGCATTGCAAAGAAATAACAGTTACTATTTTAAAAGGTAATTCTATCAGAGTAAAAGATGATGGCAGAGGCATTCCAACTTCTATTCATCCAAAATTAGGCGTAAGTGCTTTAGAAGTTGTTATGACTGTTTTGCATGCTGGCGGAAAATTTGATAAAGATACCTATAAAGTTTCTGGAGGTTTACATGGTGTTGGCGTAAGCTGTGTAAATGCCTTGTCAACCCATTTAAAAGCTGAGGTACATCGTGATGGAAAAATAACTACTCAAGAATTTAACATAGGCAAACCATTATATCCTGCAAAAGAAACTGGTGTAACAGATTTTCGTGGCACCATAGTAACTTTTACTCCCGACGAAAGTATTTTTACAACTTTAGAGTATAATTATTCCACTCTTGCTAATCGTATTCGTGAGCTTTCTTTTTTAAATAAAGGCATTACGATTATTTTAATTGATGAGCGTGAATTAGACGAAAATAATCAACCAATAACAGAAAGTTTTTACAGCGAAGGAGGGCTTCGTGAATTTGTTTTATACCTGGATGCCGCAAAAGAAAAATTAATTGAGGAGCCTATTTATATCGAAAATGATAAAGGCTCTATTCCTGTTGAAGTTGCAATGATGTATAATAATTCATACAGCGAAAACATTCAGAGTTATGTAAATAATATTAATACCCACGAAGGCGGTACACATTTAGCTGGTTTTAGAAGGGGCTTAACTCGTACCTTAAAAAGCTATGCAGATAAAAATGGCTTGCTTAAAAATGTAAAATTCGAAATTAGTGGTGATGATTTTCGCGAAGGATTAACTGCAGTTATTTCTGTAAAAGTTCAAGAACCTCAGTTCGAAGGGCAAACTAAAGGTAAACTCGGAAATAACGAAGCGATTGGAGCTGTTGATCAAGCTATAAGTGAAGCGCTTCAAAATTATTTAGAAGAACACCCAAAACAAGCACGTACCATTGTAGATAAAGTTATTTTAGCAGCTACTGCTCGCCATGCAGCTCGAAAGGCCCGAGAAATGGTTCAACGTAAAAGTGTGATGAACGGCTCAGGATTACCAGGAAAATTAGCCGATTGTGCTAGCGGAGATCCTTTAGCTTGCGAATTGTTTTTGGTAGAGGGCGATTCTGCTGGCGGAACAGCAAAACAAGGCCGTAATCGTGAATTTCAAGCAATACTCCCATTACGCGGAAAAATTTTAAATGTTGAAAAAGCACTAGAATATAAAATATACGAAAACGAAGAAATAAAAAATATTTTTACAGCACTAGGCGTTTTTCGTGGAACGAAAGAAGATGATCGCGCTTTAAACATTGATAAATTACGTTATCACAAAGTAATTATTATGTGTGATGCCGACGTAGACGGTTCGCATATTACCACTTTAATTTTAACCTTCTTTTTTCGTCATATGAAAGAGTTAGTTGAAAAAGGACACATCTACATTGCTGCGCCTCCTTTATATTTAGTAAAAAAAGGTAAAGAACAAGTATATTGTTGGAATGAAGCCGAACGTGACGTGCAAATAAAATTATTAGGGGGAGAAAAAACAGACAGCGTTCATGTTCAACGCTATAAAGGTTTAGGTGAAATGAATGCAATACAATTATGGGAAACTACTTTAGACCCTAGCTATCGTACATTACGTCAAGTTACTATTGATAGCGCTGCTGAAGCAGATAGAGTATTTAGTATGTTAATGGGCGATGAAGTTCCTCCTCGCAGAGATTTTATTGAAAAGAATGCAAAATACGCAAAAATTGATGCTTAATTAATTTTTAAACTCAATCTATATCATTAGATTTATATAGCACCTAAATTATTAATGTGGTTTGAAGAAGGATATAAAAAGCAATTTAAAATAAAATTAGATATTAGAAATACTTGCGTTCGATTTAAAAAATTAAATCAGATTCTTTAAAAATTAATTGCACAATTAGCAAGAAAAATTTCTCCTGAAAAATGGATAAACTTATATCAAAGTAATTTATAAATTAATCGTTTTGAGAATTTACTTTTTTAATTTAAAATCCCATTACCAAATATTTAGAGTAAATAATGCATGCCATAAATAATAAAATTATTTTTATTGCACCCTTAGATTGGGGAATGGGACACTCTTCTAGATGTATTTCAATTATAAGAGGTTTAAAAAAACAAAACACAATTATTATTGGAGTAACAACAAAAAATATAAAAATCTTTGATTCTTACTTTCCTGAATTAAAAAAAGTTTACGTCCCTTCCTATTCAATTAATTATTCAAAAAAAATACCACTTTGGCTTAAACTAATTTTTCAGTTTCCAAAAATATATTTTAAAATTCTCGAAGAAAAAAAACAGCTCCGTGAATTAATTAAATTATATACTATTGATTTGGTAATTAGCGACAATAGATTTGGTTTATCCAATAAAAAAATTGAATCTGTTTTTATAACACATCAACTTAATATTCAAGCGCCTTTTTTTTCTAAGTTAGCGAATATAATTAATCGAAAATATTTACATCAGTTTAATCAAGTTTGGGTTCCTGATTATGAAAAATTAGATAAAAGATTGTCTGGAAAGCTAAGCGAGTCTTCTCTCATCAATATTCCAACTATATTTATTGGCCCACAAACAGCTTTAATTCCATCGAACTTTGAAGAAAAAATTAAAATTGAATATGATTATTTAATTCTTTTATCAGGCGAAGAACCACAACGAACGCTATTAGAAAAATTATTGATTAAATCTTTCACAAAATCAAATAAAAATATTGTTTTAGTAAGAGGAAGCGATTCTAAATATGAAATAATTAACTCTTCAAAAATAACTTATTTTGATTTTGCTTTCGGAAACGAATTACAGAATTTAATACTAAAATCAGATACCATTATTTGTAGAAGTGGGTATAGCACATTAATGGATTTGTACTTATTAAAAAAAAATAAAATAATTTTAGTTCCAACACCAGGACAAACAGAACAAATTTATTTAGCAACTTATTGGCAAAGAAATTTTGGAGCTAAAACATATCATCAAAATAAAATCCCCTTTTTTGATTAAAATTCATTCACTCCCTGAACGGTAGTATATTTCATGGTATACTTTATACCTGGATTGATGTATTTATATACACTATGACTCATTAAGGCCGCTTCATGAAATCCGCATAAAATCAATTTCAATTTATTTTTATAGGTATTAATGTCTCCAATTGCATAAATTCCAGAAACACAGGTACTATAATCTTCAGTATTTACTTCAATAGCATTTTTATCCAAATTCAAGCCCCAGTTTTCAATAGGCCCTAATTTTGGACTCAAACCAAATAAAGGAATAAGATAATCGGTTTTTATACTGTTTTTTTCTTGGGTTTTTATGTTTATTAATTCAACTTTTTCTAAAACCTCATTTCCTGAAACCGATAGAATATTTGTATTAAGCAATAATTTTATTTTCCCCTTTTCGGCTAACTGCATAACTTTATTTACACTATCAGGGGCCCCTCTAAAACTTTCGCTTCGATGAACTAAGGTTAATTCACTACAAATGTCGCTTAAAAAAATAGTCCAATCTAAAGCGCTATCTCCCCCTCCTGCAATTACCATTTTAGAGCCTTTAAACTTTTCAGGATCTAATATCATGTAGTTTACCCCTTTTCCATTTTCAAATTTTTCTAAATCAACTACATCTGGCTTTCGTGGTTCAAAGCAGCCTAATCCTCCGGCAATAATAACTGCTTTAGCTTGAATTTTTGTACCCAAATTAGTCAATAAGACAAAATCTCCTTCCGCTTTTTTTTCTAGAGTTTCTATCCGCTCTCCAAGAGTATAACTTGGCTTAAAAGGCTCTATTTGTTTTATTAAATTCTCAACCAATTCTTGAGCTAAAATTGATGGGTAACCGGGAATGTCGTAAATTGGTTTTTTAGGATAGATTTCGGATAACTGTCCGCCAACTTGAGGCAAGTAATCAACTAAATGACACCTCATTTTTAATAGTCCAGCCTCAAAAACTGCAAATAAACCAACGGGACCAGCTCCAACAATCAACAAATCTGTCTGAATCATTATTCCAATTTAGTTTGCAAATGTAGGGATTTAAGCTCAAAAAAACCGGAAAATGTCAACTAAATACTGTTAAATTTAACGTAATTCTGTTTTTTACTTTAAAAAAAATTATGCTTTTCTTGTAATATTTAATTATAATAATTACTTTTAAAATCTATATTTAAAATTCATAAAATGAAAAAACAATTACTTTCTATTTTAACAGTGCTTTCAATAAGCACTCTTTTAGCTCAAGTTCCTAGCCCTAGCTGGACAATTTCTCAAAACGCATCTTTTTCTATAACAAGTGCCGGGCATAAGTTTTTAGATGTTGTTAATGCCAATGTTGTTTGGCTTGCTGGTTATAATGGAGTTGCTCCGGGTCAAAATGTTAATTGGTTTTCAAGAACAATTAATGGCGGTACCTCATATAATTCAGGAAACATTTACTCTGACACCAATACCTATCAATTAGCAAATTTAGAAGGGGTTGACGCTAATACTGCATGGGCATCTGCATTTATGAACGCAACTTCTAGCATGGGAGCTATACATAGAACTACAAATGGAGGTGCAACCTGGACAAATATGACAGCGCCAGGAATGTATACTAATTCTGCATCATTTACTGATTTTGTGTCGTTCTTAACTCCTAATAATGGAGTTACAGTTGGAGATCCAGTTAATGGTGAGTTTGAAATTTGGAACACAACAAATGGAGGAACTTCTTGGACCCAAGTTCCAGGAGCAAACATTCCAAATCCAATTGCCGGAGAATATGGTATTGTTGATTTATATTGCAAACAAGGCACAACTAATTATTGGTTTGGTACTCAAAAAGGAAGAGTTTATCGTTCAATTGATGCTGGCCTAACATGGAACGCAACTTCACTTGGAGCAATCACTTCAACAGTTGTTGAACTAGCTTTTGCTGATGCTAATAATGGAATTATTTATGCTCAAGGAGCTAGTGGCTTAGAAGTTTATAACACTAATAATGGGGGCTTATCTTATAATTTAATTTCTCCTACTCCTGCTAATTTAGGAAGAAATGATGTTTGTGGCATACCAGGGACAAGTTTTTTCGCTTCAGTTGATAACCAAAACATGTTGATTTCATATTCTACTAATAATGGTTTAACCTGGACGGATTGGGGTAGCACAGGAATTGGTTATACATGTATTGATTTTGCAAGTTCTTCAATTGGTTGGTCAGGTAGTTTTAGCAGTCAAACTACTCCATCTGTTGGTGGTTTATGGAAATACAATGGAGCTACATTTAACTCTGTTTTCTCAATTCCTGTAAACGTATGTAAAACAGCTGCAACTGTTACAATTTCACCAGTTAATGGCTCTACAGGTACTGGAACATTGTCTTACGCTTGGTCGGCTTCACCTGCAGGAGTTGTTTTCACTACTCCTACATCATCTGTTCCTGTAGTTACTTTTTCAAACACAGGATCATATACCTTAATACTAACAGTTACCAGCGCAGTTGGAACTAGCACATCCTCTCAAATCATAAATGTGTTAAATTGTATGGCTCCTGTCCCTAGTTTTACAACTCCATCAAATGTTTGTAATAATGTACCATTTACTATAAATAATACAAGCACAGGATCACCAATGCCTGGTATTTCTGTTTCTATTTTACCAGCAACTGGCACAACAGTTTCTCCTATTGTTGGAAGTCAAACAGTTTCTATTAAAGTTGCAGCTCCAGGCATATATTCTATTACTCTTGTTGCATCAAGCATTACTGGTTCTGCTGCTGTTACTCAAACAATCTTAGTTAAAGATTGTAGTCCAGCTGTAACTTTTACTGTTCCTCTTCAGGTATGTAGCCCAACTGAAACTATACAAACTGTAAATACAACAACTGCTATAGGTGCTTTCAGCTATACCTGGAGCATAAATCCTCAAGCAGGTATTACTATGTTTTCAAATGTTGGTAACAATAAAAAAATCAGTTTTGATTTTACTATTTCAAGTTACACCTTAAGTTTAACGGCAGCTAATGCATCTGGAACAAATTCAGCTCAGCAAATAATTACAGTTGCTCCTTGTGGTGGAGTTGGGCTTTCTGAAAAATCAAGTTTAGAAAATTCTTTCTTTGTTTTTCCAAATCCTGCTCATGATCAAATAAATTTAACATTACCAAATTCTAACGAAACATATAAAATTAAAATGGTAAATGTAATTGGTGCTAAAGTTTTTGAAGAAAAAGTATCAAAAAATTCTAAAGAAAATTATTCTATTAATGTTTCAAATAAATCAAAAGGTGTTTATTTTATTACCGTAGAATCTGCTACTGAAAAAGTAACTAAAAAAATAATTGTTGATTAATTTTTTCTGATTTAATTAAAGCCGCTTCAAAACTGAAGCGGCTTTTTTATTATAGTAAATAAATATGCGTATAGTATTTATGGGAACGCCTGAATTTGCAGTTTCCAGTTTAGAAATATTAATAAAAAGCGGGTTTAATGTTGTTGCTGTAATAACAGCCCCTGATAAACCTGCTGGTCGTGGGCAAAAAATAAAACAATCTGCCATAAAAGAATTTGCGGTTAAACAACAAATAAAAATACTACAGCCTACTAATTTAAAAGACTCAATTTTTATTTCAGAATTAAAAGCACTCAAAGCCGATTTGCAAATTGTAGTTGCTTTTAGAATGCTGCCCGAAATAATTTGGGATATGCCAAAACTAGGCACTTATAATCTACACGCCTCTTTATTACCTAAATATAGAGGGGCCGCTCCAATTAATTGGGCCATTATTAATAACGAAAAAGAAACTGGCCTTACCACATTTAAAATAAAGCAGACAATTGACACAGGCAATATATTATATCGAGAAAAGATAAATTTAAGTTCGGATATTACCGCTGGAGAACTTCATGATCAATTAATGAAAATTGGGGCTGAATTACTTCTTAAAACAGTTGTTGAAATTAATAAGAATTTGATAGAAGGAACTGAATTAAACTTTATTTCTCAAAATGACGAAAATACGTATCATGCACCAAAAATCACGAAAGAACTTTGTAAAATTAATTGGAATAAGTCGGGAGATGAAATTTATAATTTAATCAGAGGGCTTAGTCCCTATCCAACAGCGATGGCTTATTTAAATAATGGCGATGATAAACAATCAATTATTAAAATTTATAATTCTTCGTTCAAAATAATTGAACATGACTATGATAACGGCTTGCTAATTACCGATAATAAAACGTTTTTAAATGCCTATTGTAAAAATGGCATAATTCAAATAAACGATTTGCAAATAGAAGGAAAAAAAAGATTAATAATTGCAGATTTTTTAAGAGGAACAAAATTAAACGCTGGTGCTAAATTAGTTTAGTCTTTTAATTAATTCAAAAGATTTCATTTCATACCCTCGCTAAATGCTTATTCTCATTCGAAAATTTAATAAATTTCTTGCTTAACCCTCTAAAATAGTAGCTGTTCAGCCATTATTTATTAACAAATAGCTTGTTTATCAACAAAATCAGGCTTTTTTTTGCTACAACTCTTGTTAAATATGGTTTATCCATTAAATTTGTTGCATAATTATATTGTTTAACCATTTAAAATCAAAAACAAAATGAACAAAGCACAATTAATTGATGCTATTGCATCTGGGGCAAAATTAACAAAAGCAGACGCTGGTCGTGCTTTAGATTCTACAATTGAAGCGATTCACAAAGCCTTAAAAAAAGGAGATCGTCTTGGTTTAGTAGGTTTCGGTTCTTTTTCAGTAGCTAAACGTGCTGCTCGTATGGGACGTAACCCACAAACAGGAAAAGAAATTAAAATTGCTGCTAAAAAAGTAGTAAAGTTTAAAGCTGGTTCTGATTTAGCTGGTGCAGTTAATAAAGGAAAATAATCTTTATTTAACATTAAAAAAAAGAGTCGTCATTTATGTCGACTCTTTTTTATTTTTAAAGTTTTTGAAAAAATTATAATATTTAATTTAAAATTAATATATTAGCGAAAATAATAATTGAGTGCTATTTTGCTCTAACAATTATATAACATTTAATAATAATAATATGAAAAAACAATTACTAATCGGCGCTTCGTTATTAATTACGATCGCTTCTAATTCGCAAACTAAATTTCAGCCTACTGGAAAAATAGATTTTGCCGAAAAAATGTTAAAAAAAGATCAGTTTTTAATGCGAGCAGAGCCTATTTCTTCTCAAAATGCAGTAATTACTCCTTCTAACGATGAAAGCAGCGCCTCTCAATCTGCCAACAGCTCTCAACCAATTAATACTTGGGGAGTTATCGGTGGATCTCAAAATATTTATGGAGTATTAGTAAGTGAATCAAGGCCATTGCAATACAGCGATAATTTAAATGCAGTATCTTTTATTCATAGAAAAAGTGCATCTTATATAGCTTCTCCAGCTCCTGCTGCAACAGCAGCAAGTGGGGTAATGGTTGCAGAAATATCAAACGATTGGGGAGTAAGTTGGGATAGTACTTGTTTTTGGTCTAACAATACAAATTGGGCTCGATATCCTCAAGGAGCTATTTATAATGCTCCAGCAACCAATACTTCAAACGCAATGTCTTCTGCATATATAGTGGGTTCAGGCCCTTGCACTTCAGCAGCAAGTTCTTGGGTTGGAAACTGGTATGCAAGTAAGCAATTAGGTGGATTAAATTATAATAATGCACCAAGTACTGCTGTTGGCGCCCAACAATTTCTAACAACTGTTCCATCTAATACCGCAGTTGGCAAACATTCTTTTTCTCGAATTTCATTCTCAAGTACAGATGATGGTAAGGTTAGATCTATCGGCGCAATTAATACAGACGATGCTGGTACTACTTTTGCTACTTTAGGACGAAAAGGAGCTGCAGTAGTTAAAGGTACGTTTAATTCTGGTGTTTTTTCTTGGACAAGTGATTCCATAATTTGTGATGCCGCAGTTAGAACTGATGGTGGAAAATCAATGGGAGGACAACCTCAAATGGCATGGAACGAATCTGGCACTGTTGGTTATGTAGTTTTTATTGGCTCTAGAGCTGGTGCAACTAATTCTAATAAAGGATGGCAACCCATTGTTTACAAAACAACAAACAGCGGAGCAACATGGGCAATAGTAAACAGTATTGATTTTAATAGTGCTCCTATGGCTCAAATTAAATCACGCATCCCTGCTATTTGGAGTTCTACGTTAGCTGCTACTCCTGTATTGCCTCAATTTAACACCTCAGAAGGTTTCGGATTAGTAGTTGACAATGCTAATAAATTGCACATTATTTCTACTATAGTTGGAACAGCCTATTTTTCTGTTGATTCAGTAACAGGTGGTTATTCTTTTGATTCAAACGAAAAATATTCTTGGAGTCATACTCCTGGAGATCGTCCATACGTTTATGATTTTATTGGAGATGGAACAACGCCTTGGACATACATTACTGTTGACTCTCTTTCTTCAGAAGGTCCAGGATCAGCTGCTGCAGACCCAGGATACGATGAAAATCCATGGGATGCTGATGCAGGAACTAAAGTGACTTCAGATTCACGTATACAAGCTGGAAGAACTCCAGATGGAAAATACATTATTTATTCTTGGGCAGAGTCAGACACTAACTTTACAAACAATGCTAAAAAATGGAATTCATTACCAAATTTACATGTTCGTTGTTTAGATGTTACAACTGGTTCATTAAGCGCTACAGAGCCAATTATTTCTACAACTTCGCCAGGTGTATCAAGTCGTGCCATGTTTCATTATATGTCTTCTACTTCAGGTTCAGCTGCTGTTTCAAGTAATTCAATTAATATAACTATGCCTTTTACTGTTTCGAATAGTTTACCTTACGCTCAATTAACAAACAATAAGCATTGGTATATTTCTTCAGTTTTAAAATTTAAGGTGCCAGGATCTGGTTCTGGTAGTGTTAGTCTTTTGAATAATGGATCTGAAAATTCTTCAAACAGTGTAATCTTTCCTAATCCTGCAAAAAATAGCACAAGTTTATTGTTAGAATTAAACGAGAACACTTCAGTTGATTTAGTTATTTTAAATACAATGGGTCAAGTTATAAAAGCCATTCAAATTAAGGGTCAAATTGGTGAAAACAATATTAATTTGGATTTAAACGGAATGTCAACAGGCATTTATATAGTTAATGTTAAGGTTGGTAATTCTTTAAGCGCTAAAAAATTAATTATTGAGTAATTAATTTTCAAGTCGAAAAAATAAAAAACCGCTGTAAAAATTACAGCGGTTTTTTTTATTTTATAATACTCAATAATTTAAATGATTCTCGATGACTTTTTAGAAGCAGAAATAAAACATAATTATTTGTTTGATCGAACTATCTAAATAAATTTATAATAAAAATGGAATTAATTTTTTAATTAAAATCTATGTTGCATAAAGTTTATATTCATTTAATGTTAGTCTACATTTTTTATATTACTTTTACATAATTAATATAATTTATATAATTCTAACTTCAGAAAAATGTTTAAAAAATTTACTCTAGCTGATAAAATGCTATTTATTGCAGCTTTTCTTTCATTAATTTTTTCAGAATTTCTTTATTTCAATGGTGAAAAGCAGGATGCCACCTTTTTAGGAATTTGGGTGCCTTCAATTTTGGCATTCGGAATTTATTTAAAACTTATACAGAATAGTAAAAATGATTAATATAATTCCATATTTCGCAGGATTAATAACCTTGTTATTTGCAATAGCATTTTATTTTGCTGTTCAATCTCCAAAAAATAAATAAAACTAATTTATTAATACATTTTATTAGTAGTGTATTTCTTAATATTATTATAACTAAAATTTGGATTAATTTAAAATGTAAATTTAATTTATTTAAAAAACACTTATTCATTATGGAAAAAAATTCGCAAAACAAACCAAAAGTATGGAAGATGATGCTTATCTCTTGGTTATTTGTTTACCCAGTAATAAACATCATGTTTGCATTAATCTTCCCATTAATAAAAGATTTGCCTCAATTAGTTAAAACTCTAATTTTTTCAATCATATTGGTTCCAATTATGGGCGTGGCAATACCCGCTCTTCATAAGAAATTTTGGCAATGGATTATCAAATAAAAAACTAATATAATTTATAACGATTTTAAATTAAAAAAATGTTCTTTAAATTTATAAGAACTTTTTGTAATCATAATAATTATTGAGATTTTTTAAAAATCAAATCTGTTAAAATATAATTATGATACCCCTTTATAGCCTTCCAATACATAAAAAAAGTAATTGCCAATAAAAAATGGCCAATGTCGTTTCGGTCTAACCAAGGATAAATACTGATTTTAAAATATTGAATTATTGCGGCAGGAAACATAAGCACTAGCACAATTTTTAAACTTCTAAAACTATTTGTAATGATTTTTTGATACTTGTGGCTTATATAGCCAAGACAAAAAATGAATCCTATTCCCGAATTGATTAATGGCACCCATAAACCTAGCTGAGGATCGTTTGTTAAATTAACAAATACAAGTACCCCTATTTCTAGAATAATTGCTACAAACATTTTTATTTTAGAAATTACAAGAAGCAATTTTCCTTTTTCGGTGTATGGATGGATAGAAAGAATAGCAGCCTCCAAATAAGTAACTGATATTATAGAGAGTAACCATCCAGAATATTTTCCATAAACACCAAAATAGAGAAACATAGAATGTCCTATACCTCCTAAAAAAAAACCAGTCCCGAGCGTGACAAAAAAAAGTTTCCAATTTTTAAAAAAAGGCATTTCCGAATTTAATCGATTTATTTTTATTGCTAAATAAATAGAAAAAAAACCAAGAATAAAATCGCCAATAAAAGCATTGGGTTCAGCCAGATTTAACCCAAACATTTGAAATTCAATTTTATCGAAGTCGGTTCCGATTAGCATAATATTATTTTAACCCTTGATTAAATTTTTTACTCGTTTTAATTATAATTCTTTCAACAAGCATTGGAAAAAACGATTGCATAAATAAATTTATTTTTCCAATAGTAGATAGCGTTGTAATAAATTTTCTTCTTTTAATATTTAGAAAAACTTTTTTAGCAATGTAAGCCGCGGTTAAAATATTTTTACTAGCCCTGTCTTTTAAAATAACCAAACTGCCGTCGGCGGCTATTGATTCCTTATTATGCTCTATTTCTGCTTTACCCGCATACACAAGCCCAACATGTATGCCTGAAGCGAACTCTTCAATGCGGATGGATTCTGCAATTGCGCGAAGCGCCATTTTAGAAGAACAATAAGCGCCGAGAGAAGGAAGCCCTCTTATACCAGCTACACTCGAAATAAAAACAATACTGCCTTTGTTATTTTTAATGTGTGGCAATGCGGCTAGTGTTGGGTAAATACTTCCGAAAAAATTACTACTGAAAACTCTACGAAAAACTTCGGGATTGGTGTTAGCAACTGTTCCTCTGTTAGAGACTCCAACATTACATATTAAAATATCTAAGCGCCCAAATTGTTTCAAGGCAAAATCAATCAATTTTTTCGATTCTAATTCTTCAGTTACGTCGCAGCAATAACACAAAATATTTGTGTTTATTTTTTCGATTTCCAGTTTTGCAGTATCCAACCGTTCTTGATTTCTTCCATTTAAAATAATTTTCAATCCCTCTTGAGCGAATTTTATAGCAATAGCCTTTCCTATTCCACGACTTGAACCCGTTATAATTGCAACCTTGCCTTCTAAAGAACTCATGATTTAATAAAGTTTGTAGCTGGATTATATTTCAATGCAGTAAAAGAATTTATCAAAGCTATTGCAACGTGAACAAAAAAAGCAATCCAAATTGTTCCCGACAAAAGAGTTAATACGCAGAAAACTATTCCGATTGGAATGGCAGCGATTGTCTCATCAAGTCCTTTAGGAATGTGGGTGGCGGAATACAGCGCAATATTTATAGAAATAGCTGGCCAAACACCAATAACACCGACTAATGAAAATAATAAAATTCCTCGAAATAAAAATTCATACCCCAACAAATATAAAACCCACCCAATAGCGTCTATACTTAGTATTTTTTTGTTCCAGATTTTAGACCGAATTTGTGGATAGTTCGAAAAGTTCTTTGGGTTTTTTGCGCTGATATAAATAATTGGGAAAACAATTACCAACAATGCTAAAAATGAGACAAATGAAAATAAAGTTGTTGCCGGAATAAGTGTCAGGCCATAATCTGCAAGCGAAACAGAGGGTAAAAACAATACGCAAATACCACCTGGAATAACTCCTAAGATAAAAAATCCTGAAATTTTTGTAAAAAAAATATGCTTATATGCCGCTTCATCAAACTTGTATTTTGTATAGTAGTAGTTTTTTATACGAGATGAATGAGAAGTAAACCAATAAACAACAAAACAAATTAATCCCAAAGAAATTGGTAAGACAGAAAACAAATCGTTTGCCCTCCAAGAAAAATCAACACTTAACGATTGAAGCATAACCTTGTTGTTTTTTTAAATACCCGTTTTCCAAAAACCATTCAAAGCACTCTTTAATAGCAACCTCAACCGGTGTTTGCGGCAATCCTAATTCAGCTCTTGCCTTTGCTGATGAATAATAATGAATTTCGCTTGACAAAAGAGTTAATTCGTAGGGCATTTTGGTTGTATAATTAAATGTGATCGCTAAAATACTATTCATTTTTCCAAAAACACGTACAACTTTTGAAGGAAATTTTAATCGTGGTGGAATAACCCCAATTGTTTTCGCAATTTTTTCAAACGCCTGTTGGTAAGTTAAATTTTCATTACCTAAAATATAACACTCCCCGTTTCTTCCTTTTGTAATTGCATTTGTAATTGCTACTGCTACATCTTTTACGGCAATAAAATTTTTGCCTCCTAAAGTATAACCAGGTATTCTTCTTTTGTATACACTTAAAACCATTTCCCCTGAACTTGGTCTAGAATCGAAGGGGCCAATCATAAAAGTAGGATTAACAACAATTGCATTTAAGCTTCGATTTTTTGCATTTTCCAAAACAATTAATTGGGCTTTATATTTAGAGTCCATATAATCTAAACCGTAATGTTCAGATGAATATAAATTTTTCTCAGTTCCTAAATTATTTAAATTGCCAGAACCAAAAGAATTTGCTGTACCAACATAAATCAATCGTTTTACTTTATTTTTCTTACACGCATCCACAATATTTTGAGTTCCGCCAATATTAACCATATTAATAATTTCCGATCTAGCAGGAAACATACTTGTACTGGCAGCACAATGTATTACTATATCTATACCAACAGTTGCGTTAATAATATCTTCAGCATTCAACAAATTACCAACAATTCTGTGAATTGGCAAGTCATCAATAGTTAGCGATTTTTTATCATTTTCCGTCATGGCCGTTACGGAATATCCCCTACTCAAAAGTTCTCGAATTAAATTACTTCCCAAAAGGCCATCTGGACCTGTAACAAGTACTTTCATCTTAAAGTTTTTATTTAATATGGACTAAATGAGGAAAAAAAATTATTAATAAAATGTAATATACTAATTATTATAATATCTATAAACCAATTTTTTTTAAATTAAAAAATATAAGAAAGTTTCAATTTTAAAATTATTTTTTTTGGACTTTTTATTTGAGTTAATCAACTTATATCAACCTTTGGACTTTGGAAACTTTTAGAAGCTTTAATGAAATAATTTTACTTAATGATATTATTAAATTTTATTTCCTAATTTCATATTATATACTATTTTTAAAATATTAATACAAGATTTTGAAATAAATTAAAGTTTTTAATTAAATAATTTTTATTTAAATTTAATTTTGTATTAAATTGAATAAAATAATTAATTTTAAATTATGAGAATATTATTTTATTTAATTTTATCTTTTATTTTTTTATCAATAAGGGCACAAACCGATTATTTTAATAAATATAAACCTTTAGCTGATAGCCTTTGGGATAAATATGGAGTTCCTCCTTGCTTAATTTTAAGCGTGGGGTTTTTAGAGTCGGGAAGCGGTAAAAGCAAAGTGGCAACAATTTTAAATAACCATTTCGGCATTGTTGGCAAAAATAATCTTCACAAGAAAGGTGGCTTTAAAAGTAAATATAAATATTTTTATTCTGTAAGAGACTCTTATAATAGCTTTTGTAAATTAATTGCCTCTAAATCCTATTATTCTACTTTAAAAGGCAATAAAGATATTGATAAATGGGCAATTGCAGTCGCATCAAAAGGCTATGCAGAAAATGCTAATTTATGGAGTAGCTATATAATTAAATTAGCTAAAAAACAATGTAAATAGTTTAATTTATGATAATGATTTTTTTAGTTTATTTTGATTAAATTAAGATGTTTATTATTTAGTAATAATAATTTTTTCTCCTATTTTTAGAATAGATTTTTTACTAAGATTATTTGTATTTAAAATTATTTTTTGACTTATTTTGTAAATACGGCATAATTTACTTATTGTATCTCCTTTTTTTACGATATGTATTCTATTTGTTGAATTCTTTGAAACTATACTCTGTTTTTTATTATGTGCTTCTAAAATTTTAATTAAACTGTCGTTTTTGCTATTTCTTAATATAGATACCATCGTATCTTTAACTATGCTTCGAATTTGATTAAGATTAATAGAGTCATTAAAATTTATTAAATTGTAAGCTTCTAGTAAGGAGAGAGTGAAAAGATTTGCCTGTAATGAATAGCCTTGTTCTGTGAAATGTAATTTATCTTTAAGTGTGAGCCCTTTGTTATACCAAGTATAGATTGATCCCCATCCTCCCATCGCTTCATTTAAATCAAAAATAGAATAATTTCCACTATCTACAATTTTTTTTATTAGGCTATTAACACTAATTTGATTTGAAGGTATTCTATTCTGACTTCTTGTATCAGGAGCAGTAGTAAAAATAAATGCCGTTTTAGGAGATGCGATTTCTAGATCATGCATAAATTTAATTATTGAAGATTTATAAAAAGAGGTGTCTAAGTCTTTGTTATAAGCTTCGTTAGTGCCAAAAGAAAAAATAATAAGGTCTGGATTCAAATGAGCTATTTGTTCTATTGACCATGGTGCGTTGTTTATAAGGTGCGTAAATTGAGCTCCAACAACGCCGCAGTGATGATAATTCACTCCATATTTAATATCAGAAATTAATTCAAAACCATAAAATCCGAAATGATTTTGTTTAGTATTTGTTTTGAAAGGAAAAATGGAAAAGGTGTTAGTTGAAGTATTACAATAAAATGAACTTATCCCCCAACCAGAGGGATTTAATTTGTTTTCTGAAAACTTAAATTCGTTATTTAATTTAAAAGCATAAGATGTCGAATCTGAACTATGCCAAATGTTTATTTTTTTAAAAGGCGAGTCCTCAAAATTTTCTGTAAAGTTTAAAGCTATACTGGAATTGCTATCATTTGTAAAAGCGGCATACCCTATAAAACCTAGTTTATTCGAAAGATTAGGAGTTAATGTTTTCTCCCCTATCCATTTTTTATTTGTTTTAAGAATTGTGCCTCTTGGGCCAAAACTTTTTGCCAAAGCATAAGGAAATAAAACACCTCTACCGCCATTTCCAAAATAGGATTGCAACTGTTTACGGATTTGACCGCTAAAATGATCCCCTTGAATATGACTATCACCAATATGAATAATTGTGAAAATAGAATCTCCAGAAGAATAATTATTTTTTGTTTTATTTTTATATATTTTTTGAAGTTTTAAAAAAGCTAATTTTAATTTAGGACTATTATTAATGGGCAAAATAGAATAATCAATTACCGAGCTATCTTTTAAAATCTCTTGAGAATTTATTTTAAAACAAGTAAATAATAATGTTAATATAATTATAACTCTCATATTAAATTAAAATTGAAAGTATATAAAAGGTTGTACGATATCGTCTTTAAATTGAATGATTATTTGTAAAGATATCATAATCCAAACAATCCAAGTTAATGTTGGCAACCTATTTAAAAGAACAAAGAATTTTTTCTTTATAATAGGGGGGATAAAAACTATAGAGCAGGCAATTATTAATACATAACAAAATTCTTTACGAGAAAACCAAAATCCATTAAAATCGATTAAATGAATATTAAAAATAATTTTATTTATGCTAGTAAAAGCATCCGCAAAAGAATTTGATCTAAAAAGAATCCAACATAAAGCAACAAAATGAAAAGTAATTACGATGCCAAGAAAATCACTAAACACATTGTGCTTTAGATTTGGAAATAATTTTGACCAAACTTTATGAATAATTAATGCTAGTCCATGAGCTAAACCCCAAATTAGAAATCGCCAATCAGCCCCATGCCAAAATCCACCAATAAGCATTGTTGCTAATAAAAATAAATAGGTATTAAACTTTCCTTTTCTGTTACCGCCTAATGGAATATATATATAATCTTTTAGCCAGTTGCTTAAAGATATGTGCCATTTTCGCCAAAATTCAGTTATGTTTTTTGAAAAATACGGGTTATTAAAATTTTCTTTAAGCCGGTAACCTAATAAGAGTGCTATTCCAATTGCGATATCAGAATAACCTGAAAAATCAAAATAAATTTGAAAACAATATGCATACATTGATAAAAGATTTTCAACTCCTGAAAAATTTGTAGGAGATTGGTGAATTATGTCAACATATTTTCCTAAATAATCTGCAATAAATAATTTTTTTAAAAGCCCAATAATAATTCTTAAAACACTTTCTTTATACAAAATTTTATTTAAAACATTTGGATTTATTATCTGGGGAAGAAAATCTTTTGCTCTTACTATTGGTCCGGCTACTAAATGAGGGAAGAAAGTCATGTAGAAAGCATAGTCGCTCATTTTTTTTGCAGGGAGGATTTCGTTTCTATAAACATCAACTAAATAACTTATAGATTGAAATGTATAAAAAGAAATACCGATTGGTAAAAAAAGATTATGCTTATTAAATGATGTTCCTAAAAGTTGATTGAAATTTTGAATAAAAAAATTAGAATACTTAAAATAAAGTAAAAATGAAAGGCTAAATAATAATGATATCCATAAAAATATTTTTTTTGAGATACCTTCCTTTTTATAAATTAAAAATGCTAAGAAATAGTCAATTATTATCATTAAAATAAATAGTAATAAAAAAGGGCCGCTTGACTTATAATAAAAAAATAGGCTGAAACAAATAATATAAAATTTTTTAAAATTGTTTTGCTTAATAATAAACGTATAAAAAATCAAAAAAACACTAAAAACAAATAGAAAACTAAATTCAGTAAAAAACCAAGGCTCTTTACAAGAATAATCAAATGCTTGTTTTAAAAAGCTATTAGAGGTAATTTCTTTTGAAATATTATTTAACCAATTAGTATCCACGAAAATTTACTGCATTAAGATTAATAATTCTTGATTTGAAAGTGTATCTTGATTTAGTAGGTTTTTCCATTGCAATTTTATATTTTGCAGATATTTTTATCCATGTTGCGATGCTATCCATCCAAAGTCGATAGCCTTTGATGTTAGGATGCCTTCCGTCATCTCCTCTAGGAAGCTCCATATTATTGGTAAGAAAAAAACAATCTGTTTCAGCTGCGCTTTCAAAAACTTTATTTATTCCATAATCATTCATATAATTTGCGGGACCAATCCATAAATAAGGTATGCCACCAATCTTTTTAGCAAACTGGTCGGCTGCTTTTTTTCGCTGCTCCAAATCTCTTGCTGGCAATTCATTTAAACCAAAAACAATAAATAAATAACTAGGTTTATACTTTAAAATAATTTTATTTATTGTATCTGAAAATGCGAAATTAAAAACCGTAGCAGAATTCCAAGCCAAAGTAAGCAGAAGTTTATGTCCGTTTTGTTCACAATAATCGTTTAGAGGGAAGCATAGACCTCCACATTCAGAATCGCCAATTAGTAATATTCTATGCTTAATTGTGTCAGAAATTTCAATTGAATTATTTATTTGTTTGTAATCTGAAATTGCCCCATGTTTGTTTGGCAATAAAGTATCTATATTTTTTATTATTGGATTATTGTCAGTTGCTGTTATTATTATTTTTGCAGAATCACTTTTATTTTTATTTGAGTTTAAAGCCTCTGACTTTAAAAATAAATCATTTTTTTTAGTTATAAGTTTTTTTATTTCATAGCCTTTTATAATAAATGTATGGTCGGAATAACTGTAAGCGTAAATTATAAAAACAGGAATAAAAAAACTGATGCCAGCCCATAAATTTAAAAGTCGAGAAGGTGTTTTGTTGTCTTTTTTTTTAAATTTCATTTGGAGTGTTTAAAAATTTATCGTACTTCTTTATAAACTACCTTCAGTTAAATTATTAAATTTTTATTGTTTTATTATTTTTTGAGATAATTTTAATTGCTTATCTTTTTCTAATACATTAATTAAATAAACTCCGTTTACATAATTTGTTAAATCAATCTTTAGTTGCTTTTGAAAATTAGATTGTAAAATTAAAATTCCATTTACATCAAATACCTCGGCAAATAAAATATCCTCTGTGTTTTTTTCTATATTAACTAATCCGGTGCTTGGATTAGGGCCGATAAAAATTTGACTGTTATTTGTTTGTAAATCTATCGATTCCATTGATGTTGGATTAATACCTAAGGTTAAATCTCTCGAGGGACCAACTACCTTATTAATTATCCAATTATTCGGATCGCATGAAACAGATGAAACTGTCCCGGTTAAAGCAAAAGAAAAATTCTCAGTTGCTTGAAAATGATTTAGTCGGATTGTTGTATCGGCTTGGCCAACTCTTGAAATTTTATACTGTAAAGGAGTTGTAAAAAACGGAGTTACATTTGGCATACTTACACTTTGTGTGTTTTTTAAATAAAAAAATCCATTATAAAAATTATATTTAACATTAAATGTTGGATAGCCCTCGCCATAATACCATTGGTTAAAAAATTGAGTGGCATTAATACCAGTTTGAGTTTGATAATAAATTTTAAAGTCTATTACTGAAGCTGTGCTATTTTTGTAGGTGTTTTGAAATCCTCTTAAGGTATTAAACCAAACAGAATCGTTATTGGTTAGAAATTGCAAACTTCTGATTATGGCTCCGCCTTTATCATAAGTTAGGCGAGAATTAAATATTACGTTAGCATCTACCGTGTCGTGATTTGTAAAAAAAACACTTCCTCCAGGCTGACTCATAACGCTATTATGAGCTGAATTTAAGTTTGGTAAAAAATTAGTTGGGTCTAAATATTGTGCTACTAAATGTTCTGTATAAGATGCAAACCCTTCGTTTATCCATATATCTGCCCAGCCTTTGCAGGTTACATTATCGCCCCACCATTGATGGCCAAGTTCGTGAGCATTAATATAATATTCGAAAAAACCTAAGCTTGTCATGGTTTGGTGTTCCATTCCGCCACCAAATGGAGCCATACAATGCCCATATTTTTCTTTGTAAAATGGATACATGCCATACATTTTTGATTGAAACTCTAAAACTTGAGGCATTTTATTTAATTGTACTTTTTGTTGATTAATCCAATTTGGATTATTAATAGCTCCATCGTAAATATAATTTTGAATTAATATTGAATCGTTTGGCAAATAAAGTGGGTGTGCGTATAAATTATATTCTTTATATTTAGCAACGGCAACAGATATTAAATAATAAGCAATTGGTGTTCGCGACTTCCATTCATATCGTTTTTTATTTCCTATGGTTACAACATTTTTTAATTTACCGTTTGAGCCAACTTTGTTTATAGAATCTGTGGTTACAAAAACCCAACTGGAATCTATTTTATCTGTTAAAATTTGTTTAGTAGGCCACCAATGATAGGCCACCAAGCTTTCACTTAAACTCCAGGTAGCCTGATTTCCCCATGAGCCTGAAGTTCCATTACTAAAACCGCTTCCAATAGCCGAACCGCCAATTGGCGGAGTACCTTTATAATAAATAGAAACGGTAAAACTTGTTCCGTTATTCAAAGTTGAAGGGGTTTTAATTTTTACCATGCTATCTTGCCTTACAGCTGAAAGAAGCGCGCCGTTAAAACGAATAGAGTCAATTATCAAGTTTTGATGTAATAAAGTCATGAAGGTGTCTAGTGGCGATAATGTAACAGTGGCAATTGTTTTAACTCCTCCAATAATATATTTATTAATTCGCTCTAACTTTAAATCCAAATGAACAAATTTTACATCGTATTTATATTCGTGTGATATTTGGGCAGCAGGTGAAGACGCGTTTCTGGCTTGAAATAAAATGCGCGAGGATAAAGATTGTTTTTTAGCTCTAGAACAAGAATGGTCTTGAGAATAAACTAATACGGAATTAAGAATACAAAATAAAATAATAATTTTTTTCATAGAGGCTTTTAATAAATAGTGGCTAATATACGAAGCTCTTTTACTACAAAAAAATATAAAACATAGAGGATAATAGCTATTTATAAATTATTGATTTAAATATTAATTAGTGACTTATTTATTAAATAATAAACAAATTTGAGCGTAAATTTACATCATGTTAAAAAATGATTTATTGATAAAAGCGGCTAAAGGAATAGAGGTTTCGAGGCCACCGATTTGGTTAATGCGGCAGGCCGGAAGGGTATTGCCAGAATACCGAGCTACCCGTTCAAAAGCAAAAAATTTTTTAGATTTTGTTAAAAACCCTGAACTGGCTTGTGAGGTAAGCATTCAACCAGTTGATATTTTGGGAGTAGATGCCGCTATTATTTTTAGTGATATTTTAGTAATACCAGAAGCAATGGGCTTGCCTTATCAAATGATTGAAGCAAAAGGGCCTTGGTTTGAAAATACAATTAAAACAAAATTTGATGTTGATGCCCTTAAAGTTGCCGACGCCAATGATTTAAATTATGTAATCAAAGCCATTGAATTAACAAAAAAAGAATTAAATAATCGAGTTCCTTTAATCGGATTTGCAGGGGCTCCATTCACAATTTTTGCATATATGATCGAAGGAAGCGGAAGTAAAACATTTAGTAAAGCCAAACAATTTTTGTATACTCAACCCGAATTAGCTCATCAATTACTAGATAAAATTACTCAAAGCACCATTCACTATTTAAAAGCTCAAGTTGAGGCTGGTGCTGATTTAATTCAAATATTTGACTCGTGGGCAGGAGTTTTAACAGAACAAATGTTTTATGAATTTTCTTTAAATTATATTTCTAAAATTTGCAACGCGATATCATCCTTAGTTCCTGTTACTATTTTTGCTAAAGATGCTCATTACGCTATTGAAGAAATTTCGAAAACAACTTGTAGTGTGATTGGATTAGATTGGACAATTAACCCCACCATTGCTCGACAGCAGTCGAAACACAAAACTCTTCAAGGAAATGTGGATCCCTGCTTATTATATGCAGATGAAAAAAAAATTATATCAGAAACTCAAATCATGCTAAATGCTTTCGGTAAACAAAAATACATTTGTAATTTAGGTCATGGTTTGTATCCTGATATTGACAAAGAAAAAGTAAAATTTTTTGTTGATTTTGTGAAAAATTACAACTATAATTTATAAAAACCTTTCGCTTATATCCTTTATTTAATCAAGAAAAGCAAGGGGTTTAGCAAGTGTAAACCTGTTCGTTCAATTATCACTTAAATTAGGCAAATCTGCTAGTAGCCTTACTAAAAGGATAACATAAACAAAACAAAAATATATGAAAGCAACTGGAAAAACTGTGAAAGAAATCCTAATTAATCTTCCTGAAGACCAGGCAGAACATTTTAAAAAACTACATGATGTAATTGTAAAAAACTTACCCATAGGGTTTGAACCAGCTATTAGTTATGGCGGTTTGGGTTATGTTGTTCCTCATGCAATTTATCCTGCAGGATATCATTGTAAGCCAACTGAAGCGCTACCTTTTGCTGGAATTGCATCTCAAAAAAATTCAATTAATTTTTATCATATGGGTATTTATTGCAAACCCGAGCTATTAAAGTGGTTTGTAAACGAATACCCTAAGCACAGTAAGCAAAAATTAGATATGGGAAAAAGTTGTGTTCGCTTTAAAATAATGGATGAAATTCCCTATAAACTCATAGGAGAATTAATAAAAAAAATAAGTGTAAAAGAATGGATAAATAGTTACGAAACTTTATTTAAGAAAAAATAAAAATTTAAGTGATGATATTACTTGAAATAGCTTGTATTATTGATTTGTTTTTAAAAATTTTTAAAACTTTTTCTTAATATTAAATGGTTTAGTGGGCTTTTCAATTTTTGATAAAATAGTTTCTGTTTTAAAACTATCTGAAAGTAATAATTTTGCTTGATAAATGTCTTTGTCATTTTTTATATTAGATTCAATTCTTCCTTTTTGAAAATAATATCTAGAAACAATTTCTGTCTCTAATTCTTTGCATATTTCCGTTTTATGTTTTAATAAATCATCTTTTTTATCTTGAATCAATTTATTTAATAAGGTTTCATATTCGGATTTAATAAGCCCAAAAGACTGTTCCTCTTCTGCATCCTTTTTTAATTTCTCTAATTCAATTTCAATATTTGATTTATAACTATAATCTTGTGTTTTTATATACGTCATAAAGTTGTTATAATCTTCATCGGTTAACTTAAAATTTGAGGCGTCGATTATAGTTGGTGTTTTTAATG
>Ga0209597_1000364_pt1 | contig 30353 bp, 55 predicted proteins | sample M_140625_MF_Meta_FD_187316 | JGI IMG/M metagenome (GOLD analysis project Ga0209597, IMG submission 187316) | Freshwater microbial communities from Lake Montjoie, Canada to study carbon cycling - M_140625_MF_MetaG (SPAdes) (version 2) | ecosystem: Environmental > Aquatic > Freshwater > Lake... | reverse complement strand
ACTCAATCCCAGTATATTCTTTGCCTTTTATGAAATGATTATGAGTGGCTTTACAGATGAATCTCATTCTATTCCTAATTCCGATAGTTTTTCTTCTCTAATCTCTTCCAGAGTCTTGAACCTTCCCATCGAGTAGTCGATTTTGAGCCCATTGTCGTTATCGATGGCAATAAAATATTTAAAAAATGATGCACCATTGTATTCCGTTTCTCTAGATTTAATACCTTCTACCGTATATCTTCTACCATTTGTCAGTGCGTGTTCAATCCCTTCCGCGTGAACACAGACCACTGTGTCTCCTACTTTAATATCTTTCATATGTATATTCCCAAATCATTAAGTTTGAAAGCACACCATAATGCAATAGCTTCCCATATATCAAATGAATAATTAAAATAGCCAAAATATATGTTTTCATTTTATTCCAAGCTTGGTGATCTTATCGTCTCTCTTTCCCACTACGTCTAGGTACCCTTCTTCTTTCATTAGTCCTTTTACGAGTTCTCGCTTTCTTTTACGTTCTTCTATTTTTGTTATCTCGTCTTTGTATCTGGCATCCAGGTGTTTCTTTATGTTCTCCATAAAGTTCCGTTCTAAATCGAATTTGGCTATTTCTGTACAGGAGAAGAAGCCTTGCTTCACCAATATTCCTTCTAGATCATCTTCGTCGATGATTAGTTCGAACTCTCCCATAGTAGAGTGGTACAGTCTCTTTCTCTTTTGGAACGAGTGATAGAAGAATACTGGAAAGATTGTTATTTTGCTGTCTTCAAAGAGTTTGTTTATGATAGCACCCATAAGGCACATAAGAAAGGTTATTAACAATGATATCACGGTTAATCCTATTATGGCACCAATAGTGGCTTCGAATTTGTCTGCTCCAGTCAGTGCGTATAGTAGTGCTATGGCAGGTCCTATGATGAATGCGAATCCAAGCAGTATAAATATTATTCTTTTTAAGTGTCTCATGGCAGTTTATGTATTTCTACTTTAGTTTCTTCGGCCCATATATATTCTTCTGCTTCGATATTTAGGTACAGACAAAGGTGTAGCATTATTGATTCTTTTTGATAGCCCATCGCCTCGATATAATCATTTATTTCGTATTTGATGTCGAAGTATTTATCTGCCCAATCATTGTCGAATTTTGATAGGTTGACTCTTTTGGCCACCAGTTCTAATAGTTTATCGTCTATATTCATAATAAAAATCTTACAATTAAAAACCCTGCAATAAACATTGTTAAATAAAACAGGATGATTTGTGCCCAATATTTTTTCATACTTTTAGAATATATTGAAGTTGGTAATCAAATCCATATAAACTTCTTTAGTGAACTTTGGTGCATTATCATTCACTAACTGAACATATCTATCATTTCTATATGTATCGTCTGTTAGGCACAATCTATCAGCCATTTTAACATAGAACTCGTTAGCCGCTTCAAAGGTATGGAAGTAGAAGTGGTGTTCTCTTTTATATACGTGATTGGATGGAGACTTTTCAGATCCTATGATGATTTGTTTGAAATCGCCACCAGTTGTTTTCTTGAAGTCTTTAGGCTCGTCTATCTGTACAGAGTATTGGTGTTTGCAGTTTGATCCACCATCTGTCAATTTCATTGAAGGATAAGTATTATCTACTTTGAAGTTTTTCTTAGTAAGACTCATTTTGGCTGAGACGCTAAGGTCGATAAACCCGTTTACTAAGCCACCACCGCATTCGAAGTGTACGATTGTGAATAGGGACTGGATTGGATAGTCGTGGTAGTTCCCAGCAGCATCTGGAGTATGTGTTTTGTTTACGAATAGGTTGCTGATGTGATTTAGTGTTTCGTTCTTAGTAGCCATAGTCATATCGTTTGTGTTTAACAAATATAAGGAACCTTTGGGATATAACCAAAGGATATACTAAAAACTGTTGCTTTTTTAGTACCTTTTTTTTATATAGGTAGGCTGGAGTCTACCCTCTACGTATTGGAGTTATACGGACCCGTCTTCGACTTTCTCATTGACAATACAAAGATAAGGATTTTATTTTAATATATAATCAATAAAATAAATTTAATTATTTATATAGATAGGGTCATATGAAACATTTGAAATATTTTAATCAACTAAATGAGGGTCATATAACTTTGACTCCAGAAGAGCATAAGTCTGTTGAGAGAGCAGTGAAAAAAATGTCACAACTTTTAAGTGTAAAGCGTTCATGGTTATTTAAACTCAAAGGTTTACAACTTCAAGGTAATCAAGACAAGGACTTTAAATATATTAAAAATATCATCGATAGTGGATCTAGTGATATAGTTTATGTTGATTCAATTGATTATGTAACGGCTACAGGTATTAAATCAAAAGTAGGTATTTATATAGTACTTATTGACCGATTCAAAGGACTATATCTTCCGGGCAATAAGAGTGACTCACAGGATAATATTATTTTAATAAATCAGGAATACAGTAAAGAATTGAGAACTATTTTAATGCACGAGTTAATACATGCAAAAGATCCGAAGCTCAATCAATTATTTACCGATAAGTTTAAAAAAAATGCTTTCAAAAAAAGTTATTACAAAAGAAGGTTTGAATTTGAAGCTTTTAGCGGACAACTACTAAATGTTATATCAAACAGTACCTATAAATTTATAAAAGAAGGGTGGTCATCTAAAGAATTAAAAGATATATTTGATGATATATTGGAACATTTCAAAGATACAAAACAAGATTTCATTAATTCTTTTGAGAAACAGAATCCAGATTTTATGAAAACCATTACCAATGAAATCGAAGGTTTGCCAAGTTATTTTGTGGACATCGATTATTCAAAAATTCCAGGAATTGATAAATTTGGTGATAGAACGAAACTCAAACCTGATACCTTAATGTTTCTAAATAGAGAATGGGATAAGAATAAAAAGATTAGTTCAGAAACAAATATTGAAGACTTATCCAAAGTTGCCAATGATAATTTTGTATCTAGAACAGATAAATTAAAAGAAATAAATAGTGATTATTCAGAGTTTTTAAAAGATCTTTACAAAGAAATCAAAAAACAGGTAGATTTTGTGAACTCAAAAAAAGAAGAAGAAAAAATAGAATTGAATTATAAAACTATGTCTGATTGGATGAATTCTTGTAAGAATGTTTCGTTTATGTCAAGGAAGAGTAAATCTAGGGACTAACAAACCAGCTATTAAAAATAAGACTTATTTTGGATTTCCTACAAGAATTTTCCAATGTTCGTGTCCACCAATCTTTCTTTTATACCATCCTTTACCTGGATGATCTTTTTCTGTTGATTTCCCACTTGTAACATCTGGGTGTTGACCTGCAAATTCCATTACTTTTTCTTTACCTACGACTTCTCTTACCTTTTCTTCATCTTCAACAACTGGAACTTTAAACTTATTGATTAGAATAGCTGCTAATTTATCAGATACTTCACCGTAATAGTTTTTACTCATATCTTTGAATTCATCTGCCTTTACTTTTAAATAACCACTTTTACTTATATCTTGACCATCGTGACCCACACCACATGATTTAATACCATAAGGAGTTGTTTCGCCCCATACAACAATATCAAAATTAGGATCATCATCAATATCAATACCTTTCCAAACATCCCAAGTTGTATCCGCAAATACATCATCTGGTTCTTTAATTTTGGCATAGCCACCTATTTCTTTATAAGCTGAGTCGATAAGTTTAAATAATTCTTCTTCATACTCATCTTTCAATTTTGCATCTTTAGGGATTTCAATTTCAGTCCATTGATTTTTCTTAGCTTTAACTTCTTTAGCAATGTTAATAAATCGTTCGTAGGTTTTAATTATTCTCATATTAGAGGTTGATTTTAATGTGTGTTGTGTAAACACATCTAAAGGAATTCTGTGTTCAATATCTTCATAAGATACAGAATAAGTAGTTGAGTCTTCGTTTTCAAATAGCCAATCAATTGTTAGTTGAGGATTAACTACTTTATCAAATTGACCCAGAACGATATCTAAATGAGGTTTTAATTGACCACTGTTATCAAATTGAATACCTAAACTATTTAAAGAAAGTGCTGGATTAAAAAGTAATCCACTAACACCAAGTTTTTTACACAGACAGTATGCTAGATAGCCACCCATAGAAGATCCAATAATTAGTTTTATGTTTTGACCTACTAGTTGATTATAGATTGAATCAAATAAGTCTTTAGGATCTATTTCTTTGTAGTTAAGTTCAGGTATAAAGGTGTTAGTGAAGTTATTCTTTAAGAAGTCGGATTTCTCTCCGTATGCTGAAGATTCTAATCCATGTAGAAATACAATTAATCCAGTTTCTTCTGTGTTTGATTCTTTTATATAAGACTTAATCCATTTCATATTTTATATATTAAAAATACAAACTTAAAAATTATATAAGAAGGTTGGAGTCTACCCTCTACGTATTGGAGTTATACGGACCCGTCTTCGACTTCTCATTGACATTACAAATATACGGATTTTCTTTTAATATATACTCTATGAAATACTTAAAAAAATATAAACTATTTGAATCTTATTTCAATGAAGATATTATTGTCGAGTTAAATGATATTCTATTAGAACTAACGGATTTAGGTTATTTTGTAGATCTTAGTGTCCTCTGCTGGCTTGAGATAAAAGGAACTGGTGTTTTTAATCCTGATAAAATAAGAGTATTTATTGGTGGTATTGCTAAATCTAATTTTACTTATGATGATGTTAAGGAAGTTTTTGAAAGGATGACTGATTATATGGAAAGTGAAGATTTTACTATTTTAAATCTGTTTTATTCTACACCTGAAGATCCAGCTAGTCATTTTATGATAAATCTAAATGATTATAAAAAGGGTATCTTTAATGAAAGAATCCCGAGTTTTAATCATTTACAAATTTCATTTACACCAAACTAATATACTCTATGAATATAAGAACTTTTAAAGGATTCGTATCAGACGAATCGAACTGGAACGAATCAGTGGATGGATTGACTAAAGAGTTTAGTTTTAGTACTCAGACGGATCTTGCTGAGTTCCTAGTAAAGGTGGCTAAACTAGCAGACGAGAATGATCATCATCCTGATGCAGAGATATATGGAGCTTTTAAGTTAAGACTGAAACTGTTTACTCATTCGGAAAAAGCGGTGACAGACCAGGACAGAAGATTAGCTAAGCAAATAGATTCAATCTTGGTTTAGGAGTGTTTGGTAAAATGCATGTAGCACAAATTCTTCTTTTAATCTTTTCCCTTGCTCTACGTATTGGTCATAGGTTATTTTCCCGAAAATAAAGTTGTCAAAAATCTCTAGTCTTTTCCTTTTGAGGGTTTTGAGATCCATTTTGTCACTTGTGTATTTGAATGTTTTCATATGTAATATTTAGTCGTTAGTAACTCTATTAATCGTTGATTTTCTTTTATCAAATCAATGACCTTATAATCTTTTAATAATTCTTTAGATTCAATTAAAGAATTATTAGATTCAATTAAAGAGTTTTTAATCTCATTTAATTCTGATATAGGTAGTTTATACATTAGTTATTGAATTTTAATGAGTGTTTTTATCGAACTTATAAGATATTTTAGATAACTATTATTATTAGTTTGTATTATTTAATACCAATTTGTTTTAATTTTTGATCTCTGTTATATTGTTTTATATTATTGGAGTATTTACTCCTAAGTATTATGTCCCAATAGCAGATTGTTGTCTCTACACCATTACTAGAAGATTTCCATATACAAGGAAATCCTTCTCTGGCTTGGGTTATTCTTTCTCTAATACTCTTTGTTTTATCTGTAGCATGTGTATAGTATAACCAACATTCCCAATAGTGATCTTGTTCTGGTGCTTGAAATATAATAGCTACTTGCCATTTAAAGAAGACAAATGACCAAATGGGTGCCCATTCAAAACGGAAGTCTGTATCGGACCATTTAGTTTTCCATCCTAGTTCTACAAAATCAAATCCTATTTTTTTAGGAACTGATTTACTCCAACCTGGTTTTTCGGGATCTTTGATCCATCTTCTGGGTAGGAAATAGGGGGTTCCTATGGTTACTTTACCGAAGTACCATTGGAGTTTAACTCTTTTGAATGGTGAAGAAAATACTCTGTTGTAGAGAGTACGTAGAATATTTATCATTTTTTTAATTTTCTCCTGTTGTTTATTCCTGCTTGGGTAATCCCCCAGTGTATCTTGAAAAGTCCACGTCGTCTCCTATCAATGTAATTAATACATAACCACGTACAACGATGTGATCGTAACTTTTCATGTTTATTGTAGCATTGTATGATTGACCCCTTTTAACCTGGTGAATTATTCCCCCTGTCCAATATTCTCCATTATAGGTGAAATGCTCCATCACTTTATAATTCAACCATTTAGACTTTGGGAGTCCCTCTTCATAGAATTTTTCAATTTTTTTATTTTTATTTTCAAACCATTTTATTCTTGCATAATATTTGTTATCAAACTTATAACATTCTACAATCAGTTTTTGACTTTCATCTAGCCACATACCTAAAATATCGTCTGATTTGAAAGACGATGCAGAGAAAAGTGAAAGAATTAGACTTATGAGTAATAACTTCACCATTTATTATTTGTTTATAAATATAGTTGGAGGATCAAATGATATCTCAGCACTTGAATAAGTCAACAATTCTCCATCTATAATATCGAGTATATCTTTTAATTTATCGAAATCTTCTACTTCTATTTCGAGTACTTCGAATGGTGGATATTTATCACTACCAGTTGGTATATAATAAGCACCTAACTTATCTACCAGAAGTTTATCATTATAATAATTATTAAAACATATTTGAAATTTCATCTTTTAAAGTATTATAATACAAAGATAAGGAATTTTTATGAGACTCACAATTATATTTCATAAAATACTAAACAAATAACAATAATTGTTTTATAAAAACAAAGGAGTTTCATCAAGTTCAAAACTACACAGTACAAAAAATAAAGTCAATACCATGAAAACTATATTCCAAAAAGTAGAAAAAGAAATGGTCTCTGAAATATCTTTTAAAAAGGATATTGATATTGACCAACACTCTGATTTAATATCACAATTACACAAAGCAATGATACTTGGTAATGAATATCATACAAAAGTATCAATATGTTTTATTGATGATATGGGTCCTAAACAAATAGAAACAACTATTTGGTATGCCGGCACTAAATTCATTTGTCTTAAAGGTGGCCGGTTTATACCTATAGACCATATAGTTGAAGTTAAGTTTTAAAAAATAATAATTAGAAATTATGGAAAAGCACGATTTACACCACGAGTTTGTTGAATATGATATTTTAATTCACGAACTTAAAGTTAGTAATAATCATTTTAAGAAATTATTTGATGATTATCACAAAGTTAATAAAGATATTCACAGAATTGAAGCTAATGAAGTTTTTACAGATGCTGAATTAAATGAACTAAGATCTAAAAGATTACACTTGAAAGATAAACTTTACCATATCTTAAAAGAAAACGTAGAGTTATAGTTATTATTTCTATGCTTTTTGTCTTAGATCCAACAGAACGTTTAGTGCGAACAAACAACCCATCACAACGTTTGATTCCATAAATAATAGTATAGTTATCACCGATGAAAAGATAGTGAGCGTATAAGGCTTTAAAAAGCCTTTGGATCGATCCACTTCATTCACTGTTTCCGCGTCAGGACTGTTTCTTGCTATGACGATGCCATTCATGATGGCAAGTCCTATGTATAGTATTAGAAGGAATGTAATCATATTAGATAGTTTCTAACTGATCCACTACGTTTGTAATGATTCTATTCTTAATATAAGCTTTCCCTTCTTCATCACTGAAGTTTCCAATCGCTGGGTTGGATAAAGAATCCTGTGCTGTCCCAGTTATAGACGATACAATCTCCATAGTCATTAGATGAAACATCTTAGTGAAGTTGGTTTTGATGATGTCTTTGTTGACAATAAGAGTTTCTTTCCCTTCATTGATGATATCAAATAGGAACTCGGCTTGTTCTTTGTTAGATTTAGACTTTACGATGTCTATTGCTTCTTGTGTTAAAATAGTTTTCATAGTTTATAGTTTTTACATTAAATAAATCTCTGAATAAATTTATCATTTGAATAGTTTGTTTATCTTAAAGTGCCTAGCATACGATTCTACACATGCCTCAGTCTCTATTATCTTTTTAAAGAGATCTACATTAGACTTTATCTCAATGTCGTCTATCATCTCTATCTTCTGCGTTCCTTTGGAGTCAGGCTTGCTTGTCCTGTATGATATGAATCTGTATTCGTTTGTGATATAATATGTTATCGGCTCTGCCAGAAACGGGTCTTGCTTCTCGAAGAACCATATAGCATTCTCTGGTAAGTTCTTTCCATGGAATCCCCAATAATCGTTTTGTGCTAAGGTCCATCCGAATTTTATCAGAGTCATAGTGTTGAGCTCGAACGTAATCATCCTTCAAACTCTTTTTTAAGTATCTTGTATATCTCTTCTCTATTATAGACATTGTCTACTATTTCATCTGCGGTGAATTGGTTTATAACTTCTTCTATATCTATAGTCATAGTGAGTTCGTTATTGTTTATAGACAAGGCTTGGTCTTTCAGTTTTATCTCTTTATAATCACTCATATATTCCTATCTCTTTAAGTTTTTCTTCTCTTATTATCTGTAGACATTCCGCCAATGGGTACATTGCACCAATGGTATTAGACCACGACGTATTGGCTTCATTGCTGTAGTCTCCATCCCATTTTCTGGGAAATCGTATCTCTATTCTAGATCCGACACCGTGAGGACCTTCCGCTATCTTATGTACGGTTCCTTCCACGCCGATGTATTGGGACATTACTTCTTCCCACGTAACGTTGGCGGAATTGTCTTTGTCGAACTGGAACCCTTTTAATTTTTGTCCTTTCTTTATCATATTTCTTTGAGTTCTTCTTCTCTGGCATACCACTGGTCGCCTTCTTCGTCTGTGAAGTAGTAGATGTAACAGCTACCCTTCATTCCGTATTTGTCAATGGTTATGACCTTACCATCCATTTCTGCCTTATCTCCTTTATAGAATAGCGGCATGCTTATCCAATCAGGGAAAAGGTCAAGTACTTGTTGTGACTTTGCTTTGTCTCCGATTATCTCTTTTATTTTTCTTTCGAATCCTGATAAGTTGTCTAGTTCTTTCATAGTTGCCATATGTTATATCGTTTGTGTTTAACAAAGATACTCAACTTTGTTGAGACTTCCAAAGGAAGTAGTGAACTTCGTGAACTCAGTAGTCATTTTATATGACTTAACAAGTGAGTAAGTATCATATTCAATAAAACAAATAATAAAAATTCTTATATAACCTAAAAATATATTTATTATGGAAGAAGCAATGAGTGAAAGACCATCTTACGCATGGGAGAACAAACAATACTTATTAGAAGTATTTATGAACAAATTAGGAATCACTACAGAGGATCTTGAAAATGATCCAAGCTGGATGAAAGCTAAGATTAGAGAGTTCAATATCGATACGATATTAGAAAACTAATAAAGAAAGCCTTTGATTATTTCAGAGGCTTTTCTATTAATAATATATAATAAATGAATTATATAACCACTACATATTCGGAGTTTATGTTAAATGAGACATTAAAAACTCATGATATAAATTTAACATACAATAATGTAAATAGGGAGTTATCTCTTCTTCGCATAAATTTCACAATAAATATTAATATCAATAAAATTGAAATAACGTTATTAGATTTCCGATTTTTAAGGGATATTAAAAGTTATTTAGATGTTATAAATAACTTATTGATAGATAGACATGGGTGGTTTCCAAGTGAAATGGAAATAACAAATACATCAACATCAAAAACATTATTACCATATGATGAATCAATGTTATTGAGTGATAATAACACATATTACCAAGATGTTAAAATAGTATATGAGGCAAAATATGATACATTAGTAAAGACACCAAATAAGTTATATCACTTATCTATACAAGAATATGAAAAAAATACTATTAAAAATGGATTAGTCGCAAAATCTAAATCTAAATTATCAAAACATTTAGATAGAATATACCTTTGTTCTGATGTGAAAGATTGTTATAATCTAATACCAAAGATGAATTTTATATATGGTATGCATAAGTATACTGATAAAAAAAATAAAATAAATACAAAATGGATTATCTATGAAATAGCGAGTAAAAAATTAGACTTGAAACTTTATATAGATCCAAATTATCCAAATAGCACTGCAGTTTATACAATAGATAATATATCCAGTAACAATTTAACTACTTATGATAAAGAGTAACCAGATGAAAGTTTATAATTCCAATAAAGGAACCTTTGTTCCATCAACTGCAGCTTTCTTGCAAAACCCATCATATAAAACAACTTCACCATCTTGAAAGGCATAATTACCATTATGGGTTCCTCTCCAGTTTGGACTGATATCATACATAGAGTTTGCTGCTCTTTCAACCTCTACATCATATTTAGAGAAATCACTATACTCTAATACATCAACAGGACTTCTTAATATAAGATAAGCTTCTGTATCTCCAAACGGTATTTTCCATACACCATCTACTTTAACAAACCCCCGTGTTTTATTTAACATACAGTATTCATATAAGAATGGTGCCTCATGATAATCAAAGGTTATTTTAAAGACCTTACCATTATCTAATGAGAATACTGCACCAAAGACGCCGGCACCTAAAAACTCTTCAATCTTTCCAAACTTCATTTCGAATCTTTCTATATCTAAAGAATCGATAAACTTATCCATATTGTTTTCAACTTGCTGGCTAACAATGTGTGATCTCATTATTAAGGATCTAAATCCTTTTCTTAATATGTCTTTTGTATTACTGGATACCATTTCATTAAATTTTCTAAGATGTTTCATATACTATATATATATTTTGATTTTAAAAATAAATATATACTCTATAAAAAAAAACAAATATATGAAATACATTAAAACATTTGAATCGTATTCTGTAAACGAAACACAAGACATGATGTTCATGCCTGTTGATCCAATTAAAGCTTCCGCTGAAGTTTATGGTGACATCTACAAATCGATTAAAGACTCAATAGTACAACCTACTTTAGAGTGGTTGAATGAAAAAGGAGATGATATCTTAAATTCTATTAAACCAAGTAATGAGTCTTTAAAGAAGATATATGATTTTATGATGAAAAACTTTGGAACAATTAGTCCTGATTTAAATTCCAAAAATATTACTAAAATGATTGATGTCTTAGGATTAGAAAAAATAAAAGAAAATTATCAAGAAGACGAATGGCATACTGTAGAAGGTGAGAGCATTATAGTGAAAATATTGGCAACTCTTAAATATTTATTTGGATTGAATATTGCAGCATGTGCTGGAGTACCTGCATTTGTTACTGGATTATTTATGACAGGTGTTGCTACTACCGCGGCTTTATATTGGATAGGAGCGTTTGTAGTTACTTGGTTATTAACTAAGATTCTTAATGTATTTGGATATGGGAAAGGTGATCTCTCCGATGATGTCGCTGCAGTTGGTCATTATGATCCATCGAAAGATATTAGAAGATGATTATAAAATATTAAAAAGAACCATTCATTGGTTCTTTTTTTTTATCTATAATATTTTATATATACTCTAATAAAATAAATACTATTATGAAATACATTAAGTTATTCGAAAACTTCTCTGAAGAACCAAACACAATTACTGTTAAATTTTATGGTGATGATTTTATGAAACATTATTGGGAAGGAAGTCAAGGTATTAAAATTTATCAATCACATGGATTCGCTTCTAACTTAAAAAATCTTGAAGTAGATGGTCACACTAATTATGGTGATGGTGGATTAGAAATTAGGAAAGGTTATTATTATCCGCTATTTAAAGTAGTTGATAAAGAAAATATAAAAAATTCCTTCTGGTATTATATTGTATATGGTGGTGATGAAATAAATATAGTTCAGTCTTCAGAACATTCAGATCAAGGTATTGATATACCAAATAATTTCAATTCTTTAAAAATCATTACTCATAATTGGTATTGTAAATTTGACAATGGTGTTATTCCAGGTGAAAAAGACCACAGAGGATACTTTGAGATCGTATCTGTTAAATAATCTAAGAAAAAAAAATACTATTATGAAACACATTAAAACATTTGAATCATACTCTGTAAACGAGAACTGGATCGGCGACGCATGGAACTGGATCAAAGAAAGACTTGCTTCATGGATTTCCAAATTGACAGGAGACTTCAAAGAAGGAGCTCAATATGCTATAGACTGGATCAAAGACAACTACGATATGATGAAAGAAACTGTAGAAGGATTAAAAAAAGCATCCGAAGTAGAAATAGAAAAGTTGTTTAACTGGGTTAAATCTATTACTTCGAATACAGACCAGATGATTCCTGCTATGGAGTCAGCAGAAGAATCTAAATCTATTCTAGATAAGATAGCTCGTATATCAGGAGCGTCTATTGCAACTCTAGCTTGTTTTGGTGGTCCAGTAGCAGCACTTGCTGGATTGATTATGAGTAATGGTGTATTGTTTTTAGCAGGAGCTGTAGCTGCGGTAATCGCTTGGTCGATAGTTTCGGCAGTAGGAAATGAATAAGATAAAAAAATGAATAAGATAAAGATATGAAACATTTAAAAAGATTCAATGAAAGTAAAGAAGAAGAGTTTGATGTGGAATATATCAGACATTGCTTCGTAGATATAATCGATGAATTCAATCTAAAGATAGAAGATAAAAGCTTTAAAGAATATGATATGACAGATAAAGTGCACACAGAAGTTCCTTGTCTACAGATTGTAATCGACTTACCTAGGCTGAATGGAAGAATAGCTTTTGTAGGAGAAGTAAGCGAGTTTGAAAAGCAATTTGGTTTATGTAATGCTATAGAGGACTTGGTAAAGGCGAGTTCGGATCTAGCTAAGATATTAGAGACGGTGGATGTGGCGATTAAAAGATTGTCTGACGAATTTCCAGAGTATAAGTTCACTAACAACTATATCGATGATAAGTTGAGATCAAGAGTTCTATATGCGACTAAATCAGATGGTGATAAACCAAAGATGTTTATAACTATAACTAAATAATATAATTTTATATTTAATATATACTCTAATAAAATAAAAGATACTATGAAGATTATAAAGACATTTGAAGAATGGAGTCCTAAGTTCAACAGGACACTACAGGGTGCCGCAGCATTGGCGACATCAACCAACAAGCCTCATCAGAAGAAGCAGTCTATAGAAGACTACGCCAACAGATCAATCAGTAAAGAAGAGTTCATGTTTAAAGTATATAATAAGGTTAACGGTAACTGGGTAGAAACCAATTCGAATGTTCTCACCATTGTACATGATCCTAAGTTCATTCTGAAACCAATAGATCAGATATTTTCAGTCAATCATACATATTTATTAAATATTCCTGTACTATTAAAATATCACAAAAAAGAAGACGGAACGATAGTGCCTACAGAAGAAGAACATCAACCACAAATGCTTACCTTCACTGAAGATGGTAGTATATATATGAATTCTTCGAAAGATTGGAAATGGAATGTAGATTTTCCGGGTTATAAAATAAGGTTTGTGAATAGAGCTAGTATAGAGAATTTCATGGCAATGGCTATACAAGCTATAACATCAAGCCCAGAACCAGGAACACCTGTAGAGTCGGCTGTTGAAAAAATAAAAAACCTGAGGAGCAATACAGCTAATAGCGGTATGACCAAAGAGAAGCAGTATATACTTGATCTTATACAGAAGATTGTTTTAGACAAAGATATGAGAAGTTTCACAATATAAAGAACATAAAAATAAAAAAAGAAAATAACTATGAAACACTTTAAAAGATTTAACGAAGCTGAGATACCAAATCCACATGCGTGGAGAAATAAGCCAGCTGCAGAAAAAGAAACAAACGTCTTAGATATGGTAAGAGGTGGTGATGTAAATGCTCTTGAAGACTTCTTACATGCAAATGAAGCAGACTTAAAAAGAAATGTTACTATGGCTGCAAAGTTTTCAGCACCAGGTACTCGTCATCAAAATAATGAAATATATGATTACGTAATGGATCACTATAACGATATAATCGATATGGAAGCTGTTGCTAAATGGTTGAAATATGACACATCACATCGTGATTACGTGGCTGCAAAGTCTAATGGAAGAGACATTGATAGTGAAGGTAATGATTGGTATGGTTTCGATCATCCAGAAGATTTAGGTGAAAGCTTTAAGCATATTAAAACATTTGAAGGTTTTACAGAAACTGAACAAATCGTAGTTGATAAAAAAGTTAAAGATATCTTAGGTAAAATTTTTAACAAAGAATTCAAAGCAAAATACACAGATTTAGATTCTTGTAAAGAATTAGTAGACGAATTTATCAAAGGAACTACTTTTAAAGATCTTAAAGATGAAAAAGGAGTCTCAGAAATCACCTTACCTAGATTATTGAAGAAATTCGATTCTAAAGTTAAAGATACGGTTTTAGCTGACATCACTAGTCACTTTAAAAAATTAAATGGTGGTGATGCTCAAGTTATTATAAAGAAATAATACTTAATAAAAAAACCCATTCAAATCGAGTGGGTTTTTTTTATCTATGTCTATGATGTTTATGGTATCTATTTAACTTCTTTTGCTGAGACCTTGCATAGCCACAACCTTTGACAGGAGCCGCTGCACAACCCGCAAAAAATATCGCTATGATTAGAATCAAGGCTTTCATGAGTTTTTCACATGACTTACATAAATACCTATGGTGATTCCTGATAGTGCCGACAGAGGTCCTACGAATTGTATAGGTAGAAAATGTCCTATGGTACATTCTATTCCGAATATTACAGACCACAATATGGTTGGTAACAAGATGATTGATACCAGTGTTGGAGTTTCTTTGATAAGCTTTCTCATTAGCTTAAACAACTTCTTGCTATAAGGATAACAAGTACGATTAGTATAATTTTCTTCATAGAACAAATATAAGGATTCTTATTTAATATATACTCATATGAAGTATATAAAATTATTCGAGGCAAGAGTTACATACGCTCAGAAGTCTAAACAACTTGCAGATAAGTTTAATTCGCTTATAGATGAGGCGACCAAAATAGAGGTAGAGGATGTCATGAGATCTATATTCGACATAACCGGATCGCCATCCAAAGAAAGGTGTTTTATAAATTGGAGTGTAAAAGGTACTAATAAGGCAGGCATGACATCAATAACGTTACATGATGTGGATACTTATAAATTGGTCAAATACGCGTATGATAATCTTTTGCTGGGTAATCTTACTATGGATGCTATTCTTTCCTATGATTTTTCTTCATTTAGAGAAGAAGTATTAGATTTGGTAGAAGATGAAGTAGCTTATGTAAAAGAAACTTTAGAGTCTATGGGATATGAGTTTAAATACCAAAGGCCTTCTGACACAGGAACAGGAGATAGGAAACAAATCGAAAGGTTTGGAAGCAGACGTTACCTAAGATTTCAGGTTATCAAAAAGGACGTGGATGGCTCTTCTATAATAGAAGATAGGGAATACTATTCTTCTTTACCTAAGTCTATAATAAAGCCTTTTGGTTTGTTTATGATGCAGTATAAGGTTCCAGATGAAAAGGCAGAGGAGTTCGCCAATCTGTTGGGATCCGCTGACTGGTCCAAAGAATAAAGTTTTTAATATGAAGTGGATAAAGTTTTACGAGAATTTCAGACCGTCTGGTGGAATCCTTCCGGTCAGAGAGTTAAGACTAGAAGAGTTGAAAGAACTGCTTCGTAATAATTGTAATGACTTTTTGGAGATACTAAAGTCAGTAGACTATGACCTTGTAGCGGCGAAACAAAGTTTACTTTTCAGGAGGTCTCCAGACATGGGCGAAATTGTATACTCTAATCCAGGAAGTGCCGGCCACGAAAGAATAGCTCCTTATTCTCCGGTGGGTAACTACCATAACCTGATTATTTCTAATTTAGAATCATGGAAAGAGTATCCAAAAAGAAACAAGTCTATATGTACTGGTAGATTCTCTAGGATAGAAATAGCACATGGTAAAGAAATCTATCTGGTTATACCATACGATAAAACAAGAATAGGTATATCTCCAAGTATGGATATGTGGTTTGCTTTTAAAAAATTAACAAAGTATAAAGTACTTTCACCAACTGGAAATACAAAATTTGATTATGAAACACCAGGATTGATTACAGACTGGTTCAAAAACATCATCGACGTGGTCTCTAAAAAGGCGGGATTACAAATAAGTGATGTTAGTTGGGCTGCCTTAAAACCTTATTTAGACCAAAGATACACTGATTTTGCCAAGGTTAAATACCAGTCGCAGCCGGTTTCTAAAAAAGTAGAAGCACCTAAGTACTCTTATTTCCCTGAATACGATAGGAATCAAACACTACTCAATAATCTTGAAAGAGTATTAGATCCAAATGCACACGGGTTTAGTATTGGTTATATGAAAGACCTTCCAAGTATCTTCAGTCAAAAAAGTGTGGAGTGTTGGTTTCAAGACGATTGTTTAATGGTCAAATGGAACCTTCTAAAAGATAAAGGAAAAGAAGAGATTCGTTCTATGTTTGAATAGAATTCTTATTTAATAAAACAAATTAGGAAGTTAAGAGAACCGTTTTTTTCAAAATCGTTTTCGTCGGCTGACGCCGAAAAGATGTGGTGCCTTGCGATTTATCTGATAAACTTTCTTCTATCTGAAATTATCTACTATTGCGTTGGATCGCTCGGTCGTACTGTATACATCATATTACATGTCAGATACTTCAATACTCAATGGAGTTCCATCGATTATCTGGTTAATCTCATTATCCAATACACCCATAGGAATATATTTGTTTGTATCACTTACGCTCCATCTAAGTCCTCTTAGTATAAGCATAATTTTCTTACCAACTTTTTGTTGTATATTTTCAATAGATTTCATTGCTTCTTCTATTGAAGTGGGATTTTCGTCGGTGGCTACTGCCTTTTTGAAATCTCCTTTTGTGTCTACTATATTTACTATCATAAAGATTATATTGGTGCTGTATTATTTTGTTTTATATAAAATTAAACTAAATATTATTTTGTTTTATATAAAATTAAACTAAATATTATTTTGTTTATATAAATATTAAATAAATACCTTAAAGTTATGAAATCAATTATATTAGTAATTGCCACAATTTTCGCATTAGCAAGTTGTGTAACAGACAAAAACTTGTTGACCAAGTCAGAACAATTTGAATGGTCAAACAGAAACGATACCATCTTCTATAGAAATACACCAGTGGCGGTGTTCACACACTATGAAGTAGAACTATATAGAGGAAGAACTGATCATGAGATTTGTTTATCAGCGTTAGATATTGATACTAACAATTTAGAACCTGATATTATTCGATATGTTCATACAAAGCATCCTGATGACAAGGTTCAGTTCACTCCACTTTATCACGATTGGAAGTACAAAAAATAATAAAAAAACCTCATCAAAATAAAGATGAGGTTTTTTTTATTTATATATAGAACATATAAAATAAATCTAAATATGGGTAAGTCAATCGAAGAAATCTTAAAGCAGATAGAGTCTGAAAGGAACCAAAGAATAAACGAAGAACAATCTAAACTTGATGAGATAAATCAACAAAGAGATATCGCCAGGAAAGAATGGAATAAGAGAATGAGGATGTATGAGAATCTATCCAGTAACTCTTCTAATTCGGCAGGAGCCGGAGCTGGTGGAGGTGGATCAACAACTACACCGTTAGTAGATTATACAATAACCGGAATAACATATGGTCTTAGAAACGACGCTTTCTGGCATATAGTAGACCTAGAATGGGATACTCATCCTTTAAGCGTGTTACCAGACACAAGTAATACTACTATATCGGCAGTCTATGCAGGAATTGATGGGTCTGCATCTAATCCTACTATAGCACAGATTTCCATCTTTACCTCAGGAAGTCCAAATAGAACAGGTGCGAATATTGAATTTTCAAAAACATCCAATTATCTCAACGGAGATGATACTATAATAATATCTGTATTGACAACAACTGGACAATATGCGACTGGATCAATAGGTCCTTTAGACTTTAGATCAGGACAGATAGCACCTACGGTTACTTCTGATAGTTATGGAAGTCTTAGTGGTGGTAGTGCGACTGTCACTGGAACAATCACAAGTGATGGTGGTTCAGCAATACTTGAAAGAGGTATTGTCTGGAGTACAAGTAATAATCCTACCATAGCAGACAATAAAGTGGTTGGTACAGGAACTGCGGTAGGAACCTTTGCACAGACCTACGTAATAGCAAATCCATATCAAACAATATATGTGAAAGTTTATGCGACAAATGCCTATGGCACAGGATACGGAAGTGAACTTAGTTTTACTTTACCTTGTTTTGTTAAGGGAACTAAGATAACAATGTTTGACGGAACTAAGAAAAACATAGAAGATATATCTTATGAAGATAATCTTTTAGTATGGAACTTTGATGATGGTCAATTTGATTCCGCTAAGCCATTATGGATAATGGAAATGGTGAAGACACCATCTGTCAATATACTATTCAGTGATGGATCTAAATTAGGTATATCAGGATATCTTCAACACGATGGTGGACATAGAATATTTAACTTAGATAAAGGAGAGTTTACTTATGCAATCCCTAATGAACATACTCCTATAGGAACGAGAACGTTCAACGACAAAGGCGAGTTGGTTACTATAGTAGGTAAAGAAGAAGGCGAGTTTGCAGAGATATACAATGTTGTAACTAATAGACACTTAAACATATTCGCAGAAGGCGTGCTTACTTCTAGAAGACTAAACAACATATACCCTATATCGGATATGAAGTTTGTCAAAGAAGAAAGAACTCGAACTCCTATTGAAGAGTTTAATCATCATTTCTTTTATGGTAAAGGTATAACAGAAGAATACTACAATGGTCTTAGATTAGGTGAACAACCACTTGTAGAAGTCTCTGAAGGGTTCCTTACTAAATCACCAGGTGAATTGGCTTATACACTTCCTACTATTGAAGAACTGGCAGAATGGACATTAGGATTCATTCAAAAGAAATACGAGCCGGTATATGAAGATACTATTTCTTGATCATCAGGGAGTAATGCGATTAGATCCGGTATGTTGGCCAACAGGAAAGCCAGAACTTCATGACTTCGATAAAGCAGCGGTGAAGAATATAAACGATATAATATCGGAAACCGATTGTGAGATTGTGGTTTCCTCTGATTGGAAGCTATGGGTATCATTAGAAGAAATGAAAGACTTCTATATAAGCCAAGGTATAATAAAATCTCCTATCGGATATACTCCAGACAAATCCAGTGAGATAAAGTCTATAGATGACTTAGCAAGACTAAGAGTAGAAGAGATAGAACAATGGCTTAATGATAACCATGTATCGACTTGGGTGGCCATCGACGACTTAGATTTGAGAAAGCTTGAAAGGTTTGTATTCATAGAAGATGTCAAAATAGGAATGACTAAAGATTCCTTACGGGAGTTAAAAGAATACTTAAATAAAGTATAAGTTATATCCCAAGTTCTTTCAATCTCTTCGCTCTTAAATAAGATTTATCAAGTTCTATCTCCCAGTGATTAAATGCTGTTGCTGTTCTGTTATATGGTGAGACTATAGGCCCGCACCGATGATATAGCTATTAGATGTTTGCCAACTTACTGGTGGAGACGATTGTTGGGACAGGCACAAGCGGAACTAGAAAAGAAACCAATAGAGAAACGTTCTTTCATAAAGAGGTTTATGGACTTCTTCAACTAAGATTTTGATTTTTAAAAAATAATATATAAACAATAAAAAAAATATTTAAGAATGAAACATATTAAAAAATTTGAAAGTTTTTCTACTAATGAAGAGATAAGCTTTAAAGGAATCGCAGCAGGTGCAATGATGGCACTTATGACTGCTTGTCATAATGGTGAAGTAAACGGTGAAGCATCAGATGTTTATACAGGTGATATGCTTGTTAAAAGAATCGAGATGGGTGGTGGAAAGCACAACTTTTTCTTAGTACACGGTAAAGACGAACAAGGTAAAAACATTGAGTTTGCAACAGACAATCTTACTTTCAATGTAGGAGATTCTATACACGTCAACTTCGATAGTGAAGAAGCTTATCCTTTAGATGATAGAAGTAATGTGGCAGAAATTGAATCGAATCTATAATATAACAAAAAAGGGACTAAATGGTCCCTTTTTTTATCTACTAACTATTGTCATGCCATGTACTGGATGGTACTGAATAGCACATCCATACTCTTCTGCTAGTTCATAGTACTTTCTAATAAACTCTTGATGTTTTTCATCACCAGTGTTCTTACCGAGTTCTATCTTTTGTCCTTCTAAACTTGCTTTGTGGAGTCCTATCTCTAAGCCATGACGGATCCCTCTTAACCAGGTTTCTCTCATTTCATACTTGGTGTATTTATTTGTACCGAATAAAGAACCAAGTTGAGTGTCCTTTTCTAGAAAGGATTTGTCGTTTAGTTCTTGTTCATTCATTATGTGTTCTATTCTACTATCCATTATAATCCTAATATTCTTAGTTGATACTCTCTTTCTAATTGTTTAGATGATGGTAATGTCGGCTTGTTGTTGTACTGATACTTACTATCAATGTCGACTCCACGATGGTCACAGTTCCAAGTCATCGACTTTCTGATCCATACTTCTTCTTTGAAGTCATACTCTAACTTTTCTCTTCGGTGTATAGTATAGCCGTTACACTCCACGATATGGTGTGTTGTTTTTATTTGCTCTTGCTTTTTTATTATCATAACTATATTATTTGAAGATGTTTGTCATCAGAATTTGAACTACGTCTTTCGGTCCCAAGTCTAAGCATCTACCGTTTGGATTAGGGTCATGAACAATGTTGAGGTTCTTATCAACGACTACTGCGTGTAAACCATTGTCGAATGTCTTTGATTTAACAACTGCATAAAAGTATCCATCAACACCATCATCTACACTGGTTACATCCAAAATAGTTTTACCATACTTACTATCACTATAAACATAACCTGCCTTAAATCCTCTGTTATTAAGAAATTTAACTATCTCTACCGCCATTGGTTTGATATGATGATTACTTACGAAGTCGGGTACGTCTTCTAAGCCTAGATTAAATAAGGAAGCTATAACTGCTTGTGCACAATTACCATTTTCTTTGGATACTCTTGTTTGAAAAACCTTCTTCATTCTAATGTGATTTCTATTAGTTTATCTCTTACGTCGGTGTTGTTCCACGTCTGGTGTCCCATGTCGTAGTAGCCTTTGTATCTTACACTACCGTCGCTCCAGTAGTCTTCCCACCAGCCATGACGTTTTCCATATATGTAGTAGCCTTTGTGGCCACATTTCCCATCGCTCCAGTTATATTCGAAGTAACCATGTTCTTGACCATTGATCCAGGTCTCAGTAAAGTGAAGCGTGCCATCATTGTGATAGCACGTTATAGATCCGTTCTTTACTCCATCGACGTTGGTCCAGTTATCTCGGATACAAGACATTATCTGATTTCTTCTAAAAGTTCGTAGACATCATTTGAAAGTGCTTCATACATATCACCATCTTCGTCTTCTGATAAATCTACGATGTCGTTGTCAAGAAGGTAGTCTAGTGTTTGTTCTACTGCGTCGTCTAAATCTAACGATTCGTCTAATGTAGAATTGAACTCTACAATCTTTGTTTTTAGTTGCTTTTCCATAATATTTAGTGTTAAGTTTATACAAATATAACAATTTTCTACGATATTCCGAGTTAATTTAGCATATATTCTCTTTTTTTTGACCTTTTTACTATGATTTTATTGTTAGGATATTTAGGATTCTTTAAGAAAAAACCGAAAGAAAAAACGAAAAAATTTTTTTTCGCAAGCGAAACATGCTATTTATTCGCCTCTGGCCTGCGGCACAAAGAACGAACATAAAGCATCTATCTTTCACTTAGAAGTTCTCTGAACACGACTTCGGTTGATTCACCATCTGGTCTTACGAAGATTAAATATCTTTTATTGTTTATAATTCTTTCTTCTCTCCAACCAATCTTATTATGTTTTACGAGTTCATATACCTCATTGAGTTCTTTCATAAGTCTTTTATGTGTTTTTATAAAGATAGTATTTTATTTTAATATATACAGAAATAAAAAATATAAAGTATGTCAAAATTTAGTAAAAGAATAAACGAGCTTTTAGGCTCAGAAGGAAAACCAATGAAGCTTGGTCAGGTTGATGCTGAGCTTGCAAAAGCGGTGGCTGCACCAGAGGCGGGTACAAAAGATGGTAAGCCAGAAGATGATAAGTATGATGTTAATACCAAGTTTCCAATTGGTGTTGCTGAGCTTTCTCCTGCACAGAAGGAAGTTATTCCTATTAAGGCTCTTTCGTTCGCATTGGGTAATATTGATAAAGATGACCCTAACCTAGAAGATATGCAAGCCATCGTGTCGGCAGACAAATACATAATGGATGGACACCACAGATGGGCTGCAGCGACGTTGGTGAACCCTATACAGAAGGTTAATGTATGGAAGATAGAGATGCAGGCGGTGGATCTTATCACTGCTCTGAACATCTATACCAAAGGTGCTTTGGACGCAAACGGAAACCAAGGAGCTGGTGATTTAAGTCAATGGAAGGCAGGAATCAAAGAAGCAATAGAGACTGCCTTTGAGAAAGGATTCAGTGAAGAAGCAGGAAACGCTAAATTACCAGGTTCGGGAAAATGGAATTGGCCTATGATGATGGATGAGAAAGGAAAGACTGCGGAAGAAGTTCAGGCGATTTTTGCAAAGGTTCTTGGAGCAAATGGAGATGCTAAGAAAGGAAAGGAAATAATGATTGCGAACTCAGAGAAGTTAAATACTGTAAAACTACCTACTGCACCGGAGAGGATAGACATGCCTGTTATAGACGCAGAGCGTACTCCTGGTGGTGAAAAAACAGACGACATAACGAAAAGTCAGCTTTTCGACGTTTGTAAGAGGATTGAAAACGGAACATTAGATCTTAAAGAACCTTATGGAAAAGAAGTTTCTGCAAAGCTTGGAGGTAAACCAGCACCAGCACAAGCACCTGCTCAAGGGAAACCAGCACAAGCACCTGCTCAAGGGAAACCAGCACAAGGAACTCAGATCCAAAAAGAAAGTAGAGTCATAAAAACTTACGAAAAGTTTATTCAAAAATATAAAAAATAAAAAAAAGCCTCATCAGATTTGATGAGGCTTTTTTAATCATAGTATTTAATATATATACTATATGAAATGGATTAAATTGTTCGAAGACTTTAATGGTGATCAACTGGAAGATGCTAAGGATATACTTAGACTTCAATTAGGTGAACTGGAAGAGATAAACTTTATTGGAGGTGATCTTCAGGTCGAGATGTCTGATTCTTTGAAGAATCGAATCAGAGTCTATAAGTTATTGGAATCTCCAAACGTCAGAGACCTGACTGCATTCGAAGAACACTTTAATGAAGAAGAGATTGAAGGAGTCTTTTATAACGTCAATCTGGATTGGTATAATGGACAAGTAGCAATCATTGGTATTGGTGAATCTATAGAATCCTTTTTAGGTGAATGGTTGAGAGAAAGATTTTCTGGATTGAAGAAGTTTGTCGCAACTGGAACAAGTTTGGAAAAGGTCTTCTATAGAGAAGAGAGTGGTCCTGCTGTGTTCTACTACTATGAGAACGACGGGCAGGACAAGTATGTATATGTTTCTTTTCAGTCGATATGGGGCTTCTTCAGAACCGTTCTTTGTTTGGAAGAAAGACAGATAAGAAAGATAGTGCATGATTGGATTCTAGAAGAGTTTGATTTAGACTTAGAACCAAAAATGTGGTAATATGAGATATATAAAGACATACAAGATTTTCGAATCGAATCAGATATGGGACTTAGAAGATATTTGTCAAGAGATTAAAGACGAAGGATTTTCTGTTATCATAAAAAGTGTTGAATGGGGAAAGGTTCCATCATCTTTAGGAGAGACGAAGGTAGATATAACCAACGGGAGCAGACAAGGTAATGGAATATCAGGAAGCAACTTCACGATGGTTCAGTCTATGAGAGACTTTCTTTTCAGACTTAAAGATTGGGCTAGAGAAGAAGGCTACGAGATATACGTGAGAAGTAACTATGGAATGCTACAGTTGATTGATGACGGAAGAATCTTAGGTAGTGGATGTACGTGCACTCCAAGGTACCCTGGCTTTACGATGATGGAAATAAGCTTTGCTAAATTATGAAACATATAAAGACATACAAGATTTTCGAATCGGTTGAGTTGATAGATCGCGATGATATAGAAGAAATACTTCTTCCTCTAAAGGATATAGGAGTGGGATATGAAATCGGAGGAGAGCAGATTTTAGGAAAGGATTTTGTTTCTTTCGATATAAGTAAATTCAAGGTAAGAGCACTTCATACTATCCCTGATTATTTTGAAAACGGGGTATTCAAGAAAGATGCAGTTTACATGGCATCGTTTGATCCAAGACGAAACACCTATATGATGCTATATCATAATGAAGGGAAAGATGTTTTTCATTCTTCTCATTTAGAGATTATCGGATACAAATGGAAAGATTTACGTGATGAGGTTCTTCACCTTGTTTCTTTTATGCTTGATGAAGGCTACTTCTTTTTCTACAACAACAGTATAAAGATATCCGAAGTTGTAAACCCTAAGGGAAAGGGATTGACGTGGATGGAAGAAGATGTTTTGAAAAAGACTGCTGGAAAGGGAATAGAGATGCTTGAGTCTTTGAGTCCTGAGGCTAGTATAGCGGAACTAAGGATTTCTTTTGCAAAGAATCTATCTTAAATAAAATTTTTACAAATTGATATTTCCAAGAACCAAGCTGAGCGCTTGCGTTCTCTTATCTTTTATTCTACCTATGATGGTTCTATTGTGGTAGACATACATGTCACAACCACAGCCACAGGAATCTCCTGAGCTTTTAGAAACAACTAAGTTTCCTTCTATGAAGGTAGTTTGTTCAGACCAGTCATACCCATCATTGAAGTAGTCTCTGGTTTTGTTGCAGTGACGCACGTAGTGCTCTGCTTTCTTTATGGTGTTGAATAGTATCATATATTTAAAAAGACCGATTCGTCTAATCCATCGGAACAAATAGACTCGCTCGGTCTTATGCGAAACAAGTAGAGAGGCAAGGTCATACTTGAGTTATCCCTATCCTGCATAGGGGCCGGGAGTCCCTCCCGAGCTTTTACTTTTTAAGTATACTATCTATTTTAGAATTTCTTTCCACTTTTCTATTTCTTAGAAGAATGGTAAGTTCCATGAAAGCGATTGTGCGCTCTGTTCTTGTTATTTGTCCGGGTGCTGATTCCAATCCTCTATCGTTAAGTTCCAATAAGAACTCTAATCTTTTCTTCTTTGTTTCTAATGATTCCATAATATGTTTTTTTAATGATGACTAATAAAAACAAAGATATGGATGTTTTTATAATATACCTAAAATATTTATAAAATTTTTAATTTATTCTATAAGTGGTTACCGAATCTGTATCAGATCGTACGGTCGAGTATTTTGTTTAGTGAGTGGATTCATGACCTACCAGAGATTGACTATAATCCAGTAGTATCTGAATTACCATTATAAAATTTTTTATTTTAATATATAATAAAAAATGGATAAAATCAGTTTTTTTTTTTAATATATAAATAAAAATAATAATTATTATGAGATATTTAAAAACTTTTGAAAGTTTTGGTGGCGGACAAGAAGATTGTACTCAAATTGCTGCTGAGATTTTAGCAATGGCTGGTGAAGATGTAACACCACAAGAAATAGAAAAATCAGTTGAAGCGTCTTTAGAAAAAGGTGCTCAAGGTCAAGCACAAGCACAAATGGGTGCGCAAGGTCAAGCACAAATGCAAGCACAATTCTTGGGTGAATCGGTTCAAGAGATTCTTATGTCGTGGTGGGATTTAATGAATACTGTACACTATAGTCATGGTACAGCTGAATATGAAATGACCCTCGGTGCATATGCAGCTTGGTTAGCAACATTAGTATCAGGTGGTGTGATTGGTTGGTCAATCTACAAATTAGGAAAGAAAATCAAAGGATTATTTGGTGGAAAAGAAGTTGACTTTAATGAATTTGTTGAAAAATGGCTTAGTAAAAATGGTAAACAATTAGTAGAAATTGATTTTAAATCAAAAGAAGGAAAGTCTTTAATGGCAAAAATGCTAACTGACTTCAAAAATTCAGGTGGTAAAATCTAATTAAAATTATTTTAATATTAAAAAGGAGTCTCAAAAAGACTCTTTTTTATTTTGTATAAATCTTACTTTGGTTCCTTTAAGTAGAAACTCCGAATCATCATCTTCAAAAAAATAATCATCAAACAATGAAGTTTGAATTGCCTTTTTGATAATTTTATAATTACGAACTGTTTTCCAATTTTTATATAGTTGATAACAACTGGTAGGGAAAAACCCAAAAGAAGAGATAAATATGATAGCAGAAGTTGGAGAAAAATTATTTTGCAAATTAATAAAAGATAAACCAATTACTAAAAACAAAATCATATTAACATAAAGTACTTTTTTATATTTAGATTTTGTTCTTCCCAAAATATAATCCATGTCATCTAAAAACTCTCTTCTTTCAGTTGGTGTTAGATTAGAAACATAATCATCAAACGATCCATTTGATGATGCTATTAAGTGTTTCATACTGTCTAAATCTTTTTCGTATGTATTTTTCATATTTTTCATTTTTAGTAGTTATTTTTACAAATATAAGTAAAATTATTAATTCAACAAAACTTTCTTCTTATTTTATGAATATAATATATATATATAAAGTAAGACTTTTTCGAAGTAGTTACTACCTCATTAAGCAGAGCGATGATTTTGTTTTCTATGTCCATATTTTTAATAATTAGTACTCAAATCTGGTTCCATATTATTCTAGTGTAAAGTTGTTTGACTTTATTACTCCGTAAAAGAAGTGGTTTGCTTTATCAGCCTCTACTTCGAATATCTCGAATCTGTTCATATTGATTTTATAAAAGTATTTTTTCTATCTGTTTGTTTCTAAACTCTTCCAATGTGATGAACAATCGTGCGTTCCTGTTACCAGTTCTTTTGTTGTCCATTTTTATACTATACAGAGTGACGTTGTGTCCAAGTTCTAAGGAAAAGAATGTGTCGACATCCTTTACATCGTAGGTTTTGTATAAAGTTATATAATCTAGTGAGGTATCATGACCTATATCTGTGTTTACAAATACTACTTTCATAATCCTAGTTCGTTTAATATCTCTTCTCTTTTTATTGCGGTTGCAGACTCCGCGAGTTCTGATTCTAGTTGTTCTATTTCCTTTTTGGTTTCAGTTATCCTCAGTTGACAAAGACTATCTTCAAGTCCACCACCATATGCTCTATCTATATCTTCGTAGTGCCAAAAATTTTTGACATACGACTTCAGAAAAGAAAGTTCTTTTTTCTTTTCTCTTCTTTCTTGTCCGCTTATTCTGAATGGGCTTTCGTTCATATGTCGTATATCTTTTCGAATTTAGATTCGAAGTCTTTTATCTCTCTTGTATATAGTTCACCGTAATCTACATCTTCACGGGTATAGATAACACCATCTACCCATTCACCAATCTTCATTTTGGTTGTTGAGATTATAACATAGACATTTCCAGTCTTTATATGTTTGAACCTATCGTTTTTATTTGCAGTCATATAGTATAGTATTTATCTTATTAAATCTCCGTCCATCTCACATCTTTTCATTTTGAAGTCTGTTCGTGATTTTGCATACAAAGTATCTGCTCTATATACATAAGCTTTTGTTATTACACCAGCTTTGACAATGTATTCGTATTTAGCATGTGGCATGATTGTTTCTCTTATGGTATCTGAGTTCTGTATTAGAACGAATTTGGTAGTGTCTTTTGATTCGTTGTTTACTTGAAATGCAGCCGTACGATTTATAACGCATCCGTGTTGATATTTCTTACATGAAAGTAGAAATAGTGATAGGGTAATAATAAGAGTTGTTTTCATTTTATAGTGTGTATTTTTCACAAATATATCAAATAATAACGAAAATTCGTTGTTTTACTTCAAAATACTTGATGGAATCCTCAAAGATAGTCTTATTTCGTCACCTTTTGTTATTTGACTTAGGTATATAAGGTTTCCGTCGTGATATAATCTAAGTTCTATTTCATTTTCCGAAATCGGTAGTGTTCTCCAATGGTTACTATAAACTAAGTTCATGTTGATAGGAAATCTTCCGGAATCACCATCGTTTTTGGTTACTAGAAAATATGATATGGCGGTTTCAACTTCTGATAGCATCTCTATAAAAAATTCGTCTTTGAAGTCTATGTTTATCTTTAGATCTGCTTCGACTAAATGTTCGGATAAAGAGGACTCTATTATTTCACATTTCTGTACCATAGACCATATCTCTCCATCACCATAGCTTTCCTCAAATGTTTTCCAACTAGAGCTTATGTCATCTCTTGATTTAGAATGTCTTTTAGATATGTATTTCACCTTATTATAAGTGTATGATATCAAAACATCGTTTTTGAACCTCCACTTTCTCCAGAACATGGTTAATGATGATCCTCTATTCGGATCACATTTAGATTTGTAGTAGTCGTATTTGCTCCAGTCTTGTCCCCAGTATACCATCTTTCCAAAAAGCTTCATTCTTATAAGATAGTCGTTGTCTTCATATTCTCCGGCTAGAAAACTTTCATCTGGCATACCTATATTTCTAACGAGCTCTTTGGTCATTCCAAAGAACGCGAATCCAAATAATGAAGCAAAGCAATATCCCGAACATAGTTTATTAACGATGAACTCGATATCATCCGTGCATATTATTGTCTTTGGATTTATGAATATCATGAACTCACTTTCGGTGTCGTCTATTGTTTCGTTTATCATCTGTGAGAATGTTTGACATAGAAAGGAATTTCTTTCGTGACGGAAGTATTGTTCCAATTCGAATTGGAGTTTACTTTTGTCTATTATATTGGATTGACTTTCCGCGATGTCTTTGTCTCCTGACATAAAGCATACTGCTACTTTTTTAGGAAGTTCTATCATAATATTTATATTTCTAAATATAGGTAAGTTTATAAATAGTAATGTATATGAATAATTATTAAAAACGATATAAAAAATTAATATATACATTATCAAAAAAATATAAACTATGAAAAACTATAGATTAGAACAAGCATTTAAAACGTACAATCGAAACATGGATTCGATATACATGGAACTTTACTCTTTAAGAGAATCTTGTTCTCCAAAGGAATGGACTCTTTTAAGAGAAACCTTCTTTGACAAAATAAAAGCGGTCATTGGAGGCACAGCACATGCTGCTGGTAAAGCGGTAGGAAACGTTACTGGTGCGATAAGCAAATCAGTGGACTATGTTCATGATTTAGGAACTTCTGTATATGATAAAGGAGTAGAGCTTGGGAAGAAAGCGGTAGAGGTTACTAAAGACTTTTATAACAAAGCAAAAGGTGCTATTACTCAAGGTATCGAATCTATTAAAAAAGCACCAGGACAATTATGGGACTCAGTTACAAACTTATGTTCAACAGTTGCAGGTGAGATTGCAGAGACTTATAAGAAAGCAAAAGAAAAAGGAGAAGAATGGTTAAAGGCTGCTAAAGAAACAGCGGTAAACCTATATACTTCAATGGCAGAAGGGTTGACAAACCTATATGCATCTACAAAAGAATGGGCGACTAAAAATATGGAAGCATTCAAAAAGATGGTTATTGAGAAAAAAGGAGAACTTTTAGAAATTGCAACATCTGCGATGAAGTCTGCTAATGAAGCTATCAAAGATCTTGGTATAGCTGCTACAAAATATTTTGAAAAGTTTAAAGACGGTGCAATCAAAGTAAGTAAGAACATAGGACTGCTTGTAGGTGTATTAGTTGGTCTTCCTTTATATGGAGTTTATATAATGACCAAAAAGACTTATGAACTTGGTAATGATTTAGGTGCTGCAGCAGCAGCAGGTTTCAATAAACTTAAAGCAGGATTAGCAAATTCATGGGAAGAGATAAAGGGTATTGGTGCAGAGATATCAAAACAATTCAAAGGTGGAAAAGAAGAAGCGGAAGCAGAGTGGGAAAAACTATCTGATGAACAAAAAATAAAG
>Ga0209597_1000362_pt1 | contig 30463 bp, 66 predicted proteins | sample M_140625_MF_Meta_FD_187316 | JGI IMG/M metagenome (GOLD analysis project Ga0209597, IMG submission 187316) | Freshwater microbial communities from Lake Montjoie, Canada to study carbon cycling - M_140625_MF_MetaG (SPAdes) (version 2) | ecosystem: Environmental > Aquatic > Freshwater > Lake... | reverse complement strand
CTGCGAATAGAAGGCATAGAACGCCACATATCGGCAATCTGAATAGGAGAAAGAGGAAAGTGACGATTCCTAGAAATATGAGACAGAACATTATCAATGTTTACATCTGTAGTATACCAAGCCTTCTCCGAATGCTTATTAGGATTAAACCATTGCCGCATAACCCATTCCGACATTTCATTGCGATTACGGATACTGGTAAACACTACAGACGTTTCATTGTTCATATTATATCTTCCTTAAGTTATTCGACCAACTGTTACAGTATAGTGCCGCTAAAAATTATATCAACTCTTTTGTTTAGCCCCAATAGATTTCATCATATTCAGTAGTACGCTGTTGAGCCATTTCCAATAGCTTAATAATCGTATTCTGCAAGTATCCTTCAGGACGACCATTACTGATGAAATTATCCTTAATAATAGTAGGAATCATCTTATCGAGAAAAGAACTGTTACGAAGACGAATCAATGCACGCTTACAAAGAACTTCAAGTTCTCTTGCAGAGATTTTGCCGCTGTAATCAGAAGGCAAGGATAGAAGAGAAAGAACTTCTAGTGCATTACTATTGCACAGATTGATTTCAATACCACTATCTTCTGTCATAACGGAATAATGATCACCATATTTGTGATCATACTTCTCAACAAGCTTCATAGGATTTTCAGGATTCCAAAAAGTAATTGACATTTATCTAATATATCACATCAAATATTGATTTCAAGTTTATTTTGAAAAACTTCCATTAACTGATTATATAATTCATATGTCGTTTTTTCAAATTGCTTATGCACCTGTGCATCTGCCAATATAACAATGTTTTCATTATCATCCCAAGTGGCTATTGTTATATGTCCAGAACGATACATAGAGAATATTTTAGGATCCAATCTGGATTGTAAAGTCCTTAATAATCCTTCTAATAATTCAAATTCTTTTGGCATTTAGTTCCCTTAAATCTCTTTTTTTTCTATTATTGGTAGCCTTCCACTAATAATAATAAATTATTATTTCTAAATACATTTTTATTCTGCTTTTTATAAAAAGCAAATCAATTTCTATTCTGATAATTCCAACAATTATCACATCGACACATTAACCATCCACGACTTCCGTTTGTTCTAATTTTTGCAATAGTAGAACTACAAATTTCACAAGTTATACGACTTTTTTCTTCAGCATCTCTGATCATTCGATGTGTTAAATCATCACCGCCATAAGCATAGGTTCTTAAACCACCAAATTTTTCTTTAATTTGAACAAATTTAACTTTATCTACATTTGGATAATCCGTAAGATAAGCATCTATTTTTTCTAACAATTCGTCAACGATTTGATACCAACCATCTTCATGACTAATTTCTGTAATTTCTTCAAGTAAATCTGGATATTTATCTATCAATGATTTTTCTAAATTGAGTTTCATTTCAAATCCTTTAATTCTTTTAATGCCCTAGAGTAATTTGGCGGCAAAGCAATTAGTCTTGTTTCATGTAGAAATATACTCCAATTTCTTACTGTCCCATCCATGTATTGACTTGGGTATGGATTATGAACCTGAACTTCAGGTTCAATTAATAAAAATATTAAATTGTTTTTTGTATGTTTAAATCCGGAACCAGAAAAATTCCACCCATTAGTATGTTTTTCTACTGGATAGATCCATATTGGTTTAAAAGATTCCAAAACCAGCAACATAGTTTTTAAGTATATCAACAAATAAAAAACAAATAAACCGGGAGTTACCTCCCGGCTTACTTTAGTTCCTTCTTATCGTATCAATCAGGAAAACTCACTCGCACGCTCATGGTAGAAGTTACGAATATCGCTAGGCATGTCCATAAATAGAGTTTCCTCAGTAGAAATAGTGCCGATTTGGAGGTTAGAAGTAGCAGTCCTTGCCGCCCGAATACCACCCCGAATCGGAGTGTTTTCGGGGCTAGTAGCCTGTTCAAGCCCCATCCAAACATTAGCCATAGCCTGATTAGTGATCGAAATACGATAAGCAATGCCACGTCGATAAACATCGGCAAACTGACGAATTTCATTCATGATCGTGCCATGAAAAGTAAGACGAGTATCGGCAAAGCCGCTAACGGTTGCAAGAGCATAACGATGAACATAGTGTGGTTCAGCAAGCCGCTGGATTAGCCGTTGCCGAGCAGAATAGTTAGGTCGTCGTCCACTCCTAGATGCAGTAGTAGTGCTTTCAGAAGCCACACTAGCAACAGGCTCAGAAACAACCGGTTGAAGGGCGGCACGAGCAACAAAATGAACGCAAAACTGAATCCAGTTAGAAACCTTGGTAGCATTAACGCTGCCACTATGCTGACGGAACTCGACGGTTCCATAACGAGCATAACTAACAAGATTAACTGCATAGTATCGGTTTAGACCGCTAGCAACCGAACGAAGATCACCCGTTCGATTGACATTCCGAACAAGATTAGCAACGTAATCGCCGCCAACCGTCATTGCCCATCTCCCATTACGCCGGGAAAGAGGCATGAAAGCGTTGATCTCATTCTCGAAATGTGCATAACGCTGAACAACTGAAAGGATCTGACCGGCATTGAGGTCGTTAGCGTCAACGTGAACATGGAGTCCACACGTCTTATTCACGGTCGCACCAGCAGCAGAAAGAGCAGTAAGAACCTTCCGAACTTCCTCAATGCCAGCCTCCCCAACAAGCGGCGGGGAAACAAGCTCGCCACAAGCATCACTATCCATGCCAGGAGAAACTGTAACCGAACCATCCCGAACAATCTTCCAATGATTGCGAGTGGCATGATTGTAATCCTCATACTGGCAGGAAACACCAGCGTTACGGATTGCTGCCTGAGCAAAACTAGGAGTGATACCGACGAATTCAATCTCAACACCAAACTTACGATTAGGAAGGGTCATTTCTATCTCCAACTGAATGAGTTACTTGCCTTACTCATTCAATATAACACAGGCTTTGGAGATATAAACTTTATTCTGAAAGATGATCTTTATTTTTTTTGACTATACATGGTCATGTAAGGTATGGTCACATAACTTAATAAAGATTATTCTTGCAGCTCTTCCAAATAAACAGAATGAATTATGTAAGTTTTATCATCCAGAAGAATTTTGACATAATTTTCTGGATTAAAACCCATATATACTTTTTTTTCTACTAACATAACGATGGTTTTTTCTTGAAAGTATTTAACATCGTTTAAAGAAGCAAAGACGGGCACTTCTTTTTTAACCCGTCTTGAGTTTTTCATTTCATATAATTTTCCAACTTTTAATAAGTCAGTATCCATGTTAATAAATATCAAGACAATTTAATAAGATTTTCAGCATAAACTTCATAAAGCTTATCTTCAATTAAACAATTGACATATTTTTCTTTATCTGTTTTAGAAACAACAACTACTGGAGTACCTGGCTCAAATTCAATACTTTCATGAAGTTTACCAACTATATTTTTTATCTTATATACGACAATTCTATTTGATTCTTTACGATATGGATGTGTAAATTCTGGTATTTCTTCTATAGAAGATTTTAATTGATATAATCCGCCGACTCTTAATTTCATAAATTCACCAATACTTGATTATCTAACATATGAACAAATTCTTTATCTTTGAAAGTAAATTTATTATTATTTGAATCTAAAGAAATTGTTTCTATTAGATAGTCGCTAGTATATTTTCCAGATACTGGATATGCATGAAATTCATCATTTATTTCAACAATCTCTGAAATAAACAAGATATCCCCAATTTTAAATTCATGTATCTGCGGTTGTTTAATGTTTTCTAAAACCTTAATATGATTAGTTAAAAATTGATACTTCAATGCCAATATTATCTTATATTTTTTTTCTATTGTAGAATTGGAATTAAGCAAAACGTTTAATATTGATTTTGTTGTAATGCTTGGAATAAAAATACTGCTTGTCTGTAAAGGGACATAAGGGGCATATAAAATACCAGAGCTTGACATAGGATTAATAATATTGCCCGCCACATTTCGAATAGCATTTGCAACATCTTTAACGGTATAGTTATAAGAACCTGACATCGTATATGTTGGTTTATTATTATTGGACATGGGTTTATTATAACAAAAAACCATCAGAAATTAATCTGATGGTTTTAATTTTTTTAATTTTTAACTAGACTCACTGAGCAGTAGTTGTAACTGTACCAGAAGTTGTGCTGGTTGTAGCACCTGTTGCTGGAGTTGTAACGGTTGGAGTTTCTACCGTTAGAGTAACATCTGTAGCGGTCGTAGACTCTGTTGAGACAGATACTGGAACAGTTGAAACTCCAGCATCAGCAACAACAGGGGTTACAGTTACCGCCGCAGTTGCATCTGTGGCTACGGTTTCTGTCTCGGCAGTGGTTTCGCCAGTTGAACTACCGACAACATTCCAAACTACAAATACAGCAAGTACGGCTACAAGAACACCAAGAAGTACACGACGATCTAGATTCATATTTTTATCCTCTTTCTTAATTTATTTTTTATTTATGTTCTATCATGAGAACACAATGATTATAACAGGTGTGAGTGTTGTATTTCAACCATTAAATGTATAAAATACTCAATCAGACAGTTTTGCACCACACCAACCAATAGCTAGTCCACTAATAAACATAACTAACATTAAAATTATTATCATAAAATTTCCTTGTTTAAATTAGTTTTTTAATAATTCTTCTATCCATTGAATCTTCAAAGGCAGCTCTGAAAATTGTCACCAAATGTTTCTGATATAAAAGAATAATTTCCTGGTATAAAAGATCGTCTTCTTTAAAAGAAACAACAGTAAATACATTTTCAGGATAAATTACAATCGTTTTTTCTGAGATTCTCTTCCAACCATGGATTTCTTTAACTGTACAACATAGCCTTGTTTCTTTTAAAAAATACCAAACAGATCCTATGTTGGGTTCTTTGCTCATTTAATTAGATCTTGTATATGTCACCACAATCAATCATCTCTATAAAGTTTTTAGGATTATGGTGCATATCTTCTAAAGTTGCTTTGTCATCTATTCCTATACATAAATATTTTATGTAATAGCTAAAATAACTTTCTTCTTTAATAAGTAGGATAACTGGATGTTTTTGATCTTTTATTACATATTGAGAACCAATTATAAAGAAATCATTTAAAAAATCAATTGAATCTTTTTTAAAGTTAAATTTCATAAAGTTAAATTTCTTTTTCCAAAATACAAAGTATTTTCATCATATATTTGGAACAACCTATTGTTAATCAATACTAAGATTTTATCTTTTTTATCAAAATTGTAAAACCTTTTTTTATCTTCAATATTTGCTTTTGATTTTTCAATAAACATCATTAAAGGTTGATTGACTATTGATAACAGATGACATTCTTCTGGAAAGCCAACAGCTTCGATAAAAATTTGCTCTAATTCTGGCAGTGTTGCAAATCTGGATGTGGAAACAAGAGAAGAAATTAAAACGAAATCTCCTGGTTTTAACAGGTCAGAAATCATTTTTTATCTCCAATAACAAAATAAAAATCCCTTTGTGGATTTTTATTCCATTCAAAGGGATTGATATTAGAGATAAATTTCTCTTTTATATTCATGTTGCTTTACATAAATATGAAGCAACAATTATCTTAGTTAAGATTTGCTTTATCGTTTGCATCCTCAAGAGGAGAAAGATTATACATAGAATCCCAAAGAAGAATAGCACCTTCTAGATTAAGGGAAGGATTCTTTTGTAAGACATCTGCAATTTCAGCCCCAACCTGTTTGGCTTCTTCCTTAGATTCGATAGGACCGATAATAGGCTGTAAAAAATGTTTTCCTTCCTTTACTATTCCATCACTACCTTCGATATCATTGATTACAGATTCATTACACGCCATTAGATAAAATCCATCCTCTAAATCTTCACCATCTAAATTATCGTATTGAATACGTGATTCTTCATTGACTTCAAGGATTATTAGCGAATTAAATTCTTTCCTCAACATTGTATTTCTTTCTCAAAAATTATTCATAAAATGGGTTTCCCATTCGTTTTTATCATTTAGGGATTCTCGAAAAAACTCCGAGCTTCTCCAGTAATTTCCTGTATCATTCGTTCGATAATGATGCTCAGAGAAAATCTTTGCCTTTTCACGGCTTGTCTTTCGATCCTTGCGTTCATCACGCTTGGCTTCTTTTGCCTTGCGACGAATAATCTTGGTAATTGTCTTATCAAACTTCTTAGTGATTTTTTCTTCGGAAGTGTTCTTCTTATTGTTCAGCTTCTTGGTTAGGGATTCAAGAGAACCTTCAGGAAGGTTAAGGTTTCGCTTCATACTCGTAAGAAGCTCCTTAGCTTCCTGCTTGTTATAAGAAACCTTTTTCTCTGGAAATTCATCCAAGAGCCAAATATTAAAACGGTTCCAATCCTGGAAACTCATCCGACGTGTAATCTTGCTATAACGGTGAGGACGCTTATCGTTTTCGTTTTCCATATATTCAATATATCACAAGCAAAAGAATTTTAAACTATTTTGTTTCTAATATCTGCCATTCATTATCACGACCATGAAGAGAATAATATTCTCCTAATAATTCACATATCAAAATCAATGGTTCTTTTGAATAAACAGACAAAACAAGTAGATGACAATTTAAAGATAAGAAAATTCCTAATTGTGGCGAATTTTCTTTTATGTACCAACCATTTTCTGTTGTTACCCATTGTATGGGATAAACAATAAAGCCACCATGTAAACTTTTTTGATATGCGCTAGCATAGATTAAAGAACCAATTTTAGGTTCTTTACTTCTACCTAACAAATTTGGGAATGGTTCATTATCTATCACATAGATAAATATTAAAACAAAAGTAAGGGAGAATAAACTCCCTTACTTTTATGCTGCATTCATCATATGCTTTGGAGCAGTTCCATTCCTCGGAACAAAACCATCCTTTTTGCTATGACAAAAGAAACAGAGCGGCTGAATATTATCTAGCGAATTATTCCCACCTTCACGAAGCGGCTTAATGTGGTCCAACGTCAACTTATAGTTACATTCCCCACATTCCGCACACGCAAAGTTATTCTTCAAAAGAGCCAAAAGCCAAGAGCCAACTTCCAACTTTCCATCAACACCCAAACGACTTCCTCTGCGATTATGTCGCCGCTTCAATCTTGCACTCTTGATTACACATCCAGTACAAGAAAAAGGAAATGTCATACTTCTACGATGAATATAGTCATTCTTACCACTTCTAAATTCTTCCAAGCAAACACTACATTTGTCGCCACACCGGGCATATTCTCCATCAGGCATATCAACTCGCCTTCTCAAAAGGATTACAAATCCCAATTGAATCTTCGATCTTAATCAAAGGTCCATTTCCAGAAAGAAGCTTCCGTACCTCTTCACGAATCATTGAAGAAGTAATATAATCCTTCCTGTTAACAGCCGACTTATATAGCTCGTCAAAGGAATCAAGAATGTTTGCAAAATCATCATCCGTCAATTCAAACTGTTCCATATTTCCTCCGTATGTTTCTATTATAGCAAAGAAGGGGAAAGTTTCAACCGCTTTCCCCAATCTTTTACTTATTCACTCTGCCCGAGCAAAACTGTAACGATTACTATACCAAACACCATCAAGCCAATATCCGAAATCCTCGTGAGCAATGCGATCACGCTCAAGGCTAGTCATAAACACAAGCTTATTACCACTTCCGATAGTCTTTTCAATTCGTTCAATAACAAGCTTACGAAGAACATCACTAGGATCATCCCAATGGGAAAGCTGGTCGCTCAACTTCTCTGCAAAAAGCTGAGTATCACTCTTGACTTCATCGTTACGAAGCTTGGCACTCATAAAGGTGCCATTGTGCATCATAAACATATCAAAGCCGTGCTTTTCCTTGCTGAGAATCTGGAACGGATGACATTGCGCTTCCGTCTTGCCCCCACGAGTACGGAATCGGAAATGAAGGCTATAGGGAAGTCCCTCAAAACGCTCAATTAGATCCCAAGTTTCATCGAAAGAATAAAAACCACGACAAGACTGAACACGATCACCGTCTCGCCACATAAATCCAACACCATCGGGATTGTTGCGATACGCAATTGCCATGCGATCCTTGTTAAGCTTAACACCCTTCGGATTATATGCGATGATACACATTCTTTTCTATCTCCTATATATTCAATATACCATGTGGTATTGAACTGTCAACCTTATTACAAACTTTTTTTTGCGACCACTTGTTGTCGCTGTTTGTGAGACTAAGTTAACATACGTTCAAACATTTTAAACCTTTTATCTAAAATAAAGCTGTGATTAGAAAAAAATACAGCAAAGAAAAATTGGAGAAGATCGCCTGTGAAATTTGCAAATATGACAAAAAAGAAGCTTTGCACTTACATCATATTATTCCCAGATGTGATCCTCGGTCTTCTAATGATTTACATAATTTGGCATGTCTTTGTCCTAATTGCCATGATCTAGTCCATGCTGGGGTTCTTGTCATAGTCGGTGTTTTTAAAACCACAGCAGGTAGGAAGTTAATGTGGTTTAAAGATGGTGATCCTCCGCCGCTAGAAAAAGAATTCTGGCTTATAAAAGACAATCCATTGGTTCTTCGTGGTAATAAAAAAATAAATTCTTGATTTAAATCTATATTTTTCTTCTATAGACTCAATACATGAAAACCGTATCATGGGTCGTAATTAGAAAATGTGATGGCTTAAAAATAGGTTATTTTTCCTCATATGAAGCAGCTAAAAATTATTTTAATGCTTTCAAAGAAGAAAATACTAAACTAGAGATATCAGAAATTAGGAGATAAATTATGATTACTAAATTACGTTCCTTACTAAAAGATACAAAAGGTTTATCCACAGTAGAATATATCATAATATTGTGTTTATTGGCAATTACTTGTTTTGCTATTTGGAAGCAATTTGGAGAAACTGTAAAGAGTAAAGTTCAAGGTGCAGATAACATTGTAGGAACACTCCCAACAGAATCATCTCCTTGATTAAGGAATATATGAACAACATAAAAATTGATGTGGTAATAGATTTAGCACATGGCGATAGTGGTAAAGGTAAGATTTGTCACGCTTTGTTAGCAAAACGTGAGTACACCCATTGTTTACGTTTTGGTGGCGGCGGCAATGCTGGACACACCATTTATCATGAAGGTACAAAATTTGTTACCCATCTTGTTCCTAGTGGAGTATTCCATAATGTTCGTTCAATTATAGGTCCAGGATGTGTTGCTAATACAAAAAAACTTCTGGAAGAAATTAAATATCTAGAAGATGGTCTGAATAAGAAAATTAATGTTGGCATTGCAAAAAACACTCATCTTGTAACAGATGAACATTTGGAAGCCGACAGTAATGATACTAGGATTGGAACTACTAAAACAGGCAATGGTCCAGCATATTCAGACAAATATTCTCGCAGAGGATTGAGAGCCGAAAGTGATCCTGTTTTAAATCCATATCTTATGGATATGTACGAAGAGTTTTATAATTCTGATAAACCAATTCGTATTGTTGCTGAAGGCGCTCAATCTTTTAATTTAGACATTGATTGGGGAGATTATCCATATGTTACAAGCAGTCATTGTGGTCTTGGCGGCGTTCTTAATAATGGGTTTCACCATAAGCATATAAGGAACGTATACGGCGTTATAAAGGCTTATGATACATATGTAGGAGCCAAGTCCTTTCAACCTGCTGGAGAGGTTTTTAACCGCATTCAGGAGGCAGGACAAGAGTTTGGTGCGACTACAGGAAGAAGGCGGCAGGTTAATTGGATTAATTGGAATCTTGTAGAACGTGGAGTTCATATGAACAATGTAACAACATTAATTGTTAATAAAGCTGATGTTCTAGACCAGGTTGGTGCCTGGGGAATTCTACACAATGGACAATCGATTCAATTTAAAAATAAAGCTGAGTACAAGCATTGGCTAGAAAAACATTCCTTGATATTAGATATCAATTTAGTTTTTTCTGAAGGTGCAGATGACATGACTTTTGTTGAACATTTGTGAGGGTGGCATGATTGGAGACATGGAAAAACTTTTTACTGTTGGACAACAAGTGGAATTGTCGGTAATGGGTAAAACCTATGTAGCTACAGTAATTGAAATCGACATCAGTAATTTTGAAAGAAAATATTTAATAAGCTTTTCTGATCATAAAACTGATACAAAATGGGTCAATAATTCAATTTTAAGACAATTCATTTTTAATAACTAATTTTTTGCATTTTTCTTTCCTATATATATATATATAACAATAGGAGAATAAAAAAATGGCAGTAAATACAAGTATAGATGAAAGAGGAGTTTATCCTGTAAGAGCAGATGGACAAACAACTACTACTCTTACAATTAATGTAGATACAATTCAAATGTCAAATTCTAGTTTGTCATATGGATTAGCAAATACCGCAACAAACAGTCCTGGGGCTGCTGTTACTATACCAGTTGGTGGTGGTGTTGTAATGTTAGCAACAAATAACACAGCAAGTCTTCCTGCAATTACAGCAGGAACTTTAGGAACTGAATTTAAATTTGTAATTGACACAGGTGCCACAAACGGAACAACAGTTTTGTTATCAGCATCTAATAATATTAGTACTGGAAGTGCATGGACAAAAGAAATAGCTGTAAATGCAACCACTAAATCTAGTATATTCACATTGCTTTCTGTTTCCACAGCGAACAGTGTTTATTTCTGGGCTGCTGACGGTTTTAGAGGTATTTGATAAAAAAAATTTATTCTAATTAAAAAGAAGAACCCCTTGTGGGGTTCTTCTTTTTTTTATTTGTTTAATTAATAATATATAAATGTTACTAATGTTTTATGAAATTACTTTGGACAACTGATATTCATCTTGATCATTTGAAATTGCCTAGAATACAGGAATTTTGCCGCAATCTTTTGAAACCACAGAATCCAGATGCAATTGTGATAACAGGGGATTTGTCAAATTCTAAAATGTTATTCCATCATCTTCTTGTACTAGAGAAAGAAATGGATCCTGTCCCTGTGTTTTTTGTTTTAGGCAATCATGATTATTATGATGGTTCTATTAAAGATATTCGAGTAATTCTAAAAGAAAGATACTCTTATACAGAGAGTGATAAAAAGGAATTATCTAAAGGAGCTTATTGGCTTGGAAGCAGCGGGATTATTCCATTAGTTGATTCAACAGCTCTTATTGGTCATGATGGCTGGTATGATGGCGGCTATGCTAATTGGTTTAAGAGTAAACTAGGGATGTTGGATTATGAGGTAATTAAAGAATTAGATTCAAATTCATGTCCAGTTAAAGAGTTAAGATTTGACGCCTTACAAAAAATTGCTTGGGAGAGTGCAAACTATATCAAAGAAAATATGGTAAAAGCTTTCAATGAAGGTTATAAAACCCTTTATATTGCAACTCATATCCCGCCCTTCAGAGAAAGTAGTACATATCTAGGAAAAATAAGTGATGATGATTGGATGCCACATTTCTCATCTAAAATAATGGGAGATATGCTATTGGAAGTAATGCCACAATATCCAAAAAATAATGTTATTGTTCTGTGTGGGCATAGTCATGGAAAGGCATATCATAAGCCATTGGAAAATCTAGAAGTTCACACCGGCTATGCTTCATATGGAGAACCTTCTATCGCAAAAACATTTTTATTGTGATTAATAAGTTGATAACTTTCTTCTGAATGTTATATTAGAAACATAAGGAGATAGCAAATGAACTTTACTGCCTGTCCGGTTGATATTTGCGGAATGTCCCTTGCGCTACACGTTGATAATGTGACGATTAATAGTGTGCTTTCTACGTTCGCTGCTGGGCGCATGGAAAGCTGGGGCGATGCCGATGCGGGCTATTCTGCTGCCGATATCGGTTTTGTTTGCGAGGAAACGGGTGAGACGTTTTACGTTTATGCTCGTTGGGGTGCTGTCCGTATCGGTGCTCATAATCCGGATAGTGTTGGTGTTCGTAAGCTTGCTTCTTTCCTTCTGAACAATGTTTCTAACTGAATTTTAAGGAGATAACAGATGAATTTTAACGCTAATATCATGGTCCCTACCAATATTGCCTCGCAGCTTGAGGCTTTCTGTCGCACTCCTCCGCTTGATTGTGGTAGGGATGAGATCCTATTTGATCAGGAGGTGACATTCTCTGATGGTATTCGTGCTGTTGTTCAGGTTGTTGCTCCCAATAGTCCAGAGGACGGTGAGACTGCATGGACGCAGTGTGTTTTGTACGATAAGAACGGACGAGAGTTGTCTGTTTCCGAGCCTGGAGAGTCGCTAATTGGTCCATTCCATATGGATTATTTTACTGATTCATATACGGTGACTGTTGTAACAAATTGAATATAAACTGAGTAATAATAAACCCGCTTAATAGCGGGTTTATTTGTTTATTTATACAAACAAATATGTTATATTCTTTGTAACCCGTTCAATGGAGATTCAATGCTAGGATTATGCTGCCAATGGTTAGAATCACGAGTAAAGCGAGATGGCTCTATTACATATTTTAATGCCATTGAAGAAAAGACTCTTCAACTGGGAGCATATCAGCAAGGTAAGTATTCTATTGAAAGAATCAAAGAAACTTACCATCATAATGTTGATTCCCATATTGCTTTAATCCCAAAGCTAAAGCTAGCAAACATTCATTCTTTCCGACTTACAAGTGGGTTATTTCCTCTTTGGGAGTTTCTAGGTGAAGATTATGCTAAGAATGATCAACAGCTTATTTCAAAGCTAAATCATTTGGGTAAGTTGTTTACTGAAGCAGGGATTAGAGTTTCCTGTCATCCAGGTCAGTTCACAGTAATTTCTAGTGATAGTGACAGAGTTGTTGCTAATTCAATTCGTGAACTAGAATATCATGCTTGGGTATTTGACATGATGAATCTGCCTCGTTCTCCTTATGCTGCTATTAATATTCATGGCGGCAAAGCTGATCGTTCTGATCGTATCAAAGAGGTTTATTCCTCTTTGAATGATATGGTTAAGAGTAGACTAACATTGGAAAATGATGAACGTTGTTACAACGTCAAGCAACTCTTGGATATTCACGAGCACACAGGGATTCCAGTAGTGCTAGACAGTCATCATTATGCTTTTAATTCTGAAGATTATTCATTTGATGATGCCTTTATTCTAACTCAAGCAACGTGGGGAAATAATATTAAACCACTACAGCATTTAAGTAACACAGAGCCAGGAATGGAAAATGGAAGTTTTAATGAACGCAGAGCACATTCAAGATTTATTCATTACATTCCTTCACAGCAACTAGAAGCAATTAAAAATAATTCAATTGATGTTGATGTAGAAGCAAAAGAAAAGAATCTAGCAATTTTTAAAATGAGAAAAGATTTTGAAGTATTCAGTTGATATTCTTTCACCATAAGGTATTCTGTTTATAGGAGGAAACATGACGCAACCGGAAAATTATCCACAAACTGTTGAAGAAGTAATCTGCGATGTTACATATCGACGTTCTGTTTTGCGTGCGATGCGACAATTCAAGAACATGAAGCCTTGGCGTGGTTCTGGCATTGAACGTGCTGCAAAGCTTATGTGGCTTAATGAACAGTTTTGTTCAATTTATGGTAAGGACGTTACCCTGTCTTTTGAGCCAAGAATCTTGATGGATATGGAAGCTGCATCAGGCAATGGCTTTTGCTATCTTGAAAATGGGGTTATTGAATTAGTTGGTAAGTTGAGCGTTATTACCTTTTTGCATGAATGGGGTCATATGCTTAAGGGACGTTCTGAACATGAGGCTTGTAAGTGGAGTCTTAATCTGTTTCGACAGATTTTTCCTGTTCAGTATTCTCGTCTTAACGCCGAAGGGCATATCCTACGGAGTGCAGCATGATTAGTTCTTTTGTTTCGTTTTTCTTTCTTGGTATTACTATTGAATACTTCCGTTATCAGATTAGGAACTGTTGATATGCTATTGCCTATGTGTTATGCTCAAATTGAAACGGTTGCTGCAATTGAAGTTGAACATCATTTGCAGTTGACTTGTCAAACTCTAGCAGAAATGTCTGCTGGCGGTGCCTGGGTAGAAATTATTTTTATTCCAGATGTTTGTTGGGGTCTTTTGTATCCTCAAGACCAAAGATTTGTCTGAATCTAAAAAAAAGAATTCGCAAGGAATCAAGACAGAAATAATGTTTCTGTCTTTTTTTTTATTAAAAAACTTAAAATATAAATTATTGATTTTATTTGTTAAAATCATCATAAGATGAGCAGCAAATATTTTGTTGTCGGGAAACTGTATGCTTTTAAAATTAATTTTTATCTTTTCAAAGGAATAAAATTAAAATCGAGTGTAAAAATAAACATCCCAAATCATAGACCTTTTTTGGTTATTCAATCTTCTCAAGCTGGAATTGAGATATTGTTGGGAAATGAAAAGTTATGGTTATCAAATCATATATTAGATGATATGTCAAAATATGATTTTTATGAAATTCAGGAGATTTGAAATGATTACATATGAATATGAATGTAAAAATGAAGTCTGTAAAAATGTATTTGAATTTAAACAGAGAATTAATGATGAACGCCTAAAAGAATGTCCAATTTGCAAGGGTGAAGTACAAAGACTAATTTCTAGTAATACTTCATTTATTCTTAATGGAGAAGGTTGGGCTAAAGACCTTTATCATAAATCAACATGAAAAAAGATCGTCGTTTATATACTCATATAGATAAAACCGGGATTAAGATGATGGAAGAAATCCGTCCTGGTGCCCTCTTGCGTGTTTCGTGGATTGAAGATCCAGAAGCAGATGCAGAGTGGGGATTGGATATGATATATTTTGAAGACGCTGAAGAACAAAACAATATTGTATTATTAGTTGAATGGATGCCTTATATTAATAATGCCAAAAATATTATAACGTTCAAATGTTTACATGAAGATAAACTATATTTATCCTCGACTAATGCATTGCTTGAGATTATAAGATGAGAATTGGCGGCTTATATAAGTTAAATCCTTTATATGATAATCATGAAGGAAAACAATTGTATGATATACGGATGTTAGAAAACTTCTTAGAAGAATACAAGGATACTACTTTTATTAGTGATGTTTATCTAATGGATGATGATATAGTAATGTTAATTGAAACCGATTTGTTTTATTCACATGTTCCAGCTCTTAAAGAAACTAGATTCATAAAAATACTTTTAAAAAACTTTATTTATCTATTTCCTTATAATTTATATAAATCAAATATTTTCGTAGAGGTATAAAATACTATTTTTTTACTGTAAGGTAAAAATATGAGATTTACCGAACAAGATCTATGTGATATCGAGAAATCAATTGATGAAGAACGTTATTGTGATGAAGATGTTGCTCGTGTTTTAATTAATGAAATTCGTCGTTTAAGAGATACATTGGCAGATCTTGGTGACAGTTGGCAATGCTCTTCAAAAAGAAACACACAAGGTGTTTTAATTCCCCCATATTGCAGAGAATTAGCTGAGAAAGCTATAAAAGGAATGATTTGATATGCACATTTGTCATGAAGAAATTCTAGCTTTTCTTAGTTTATTTCCATTCGTTTCTTTTTATATTCCTAGAATTCGTGCCTGGTTCCATGAAAAGAAAAAATGTTTCCATGACAAAGAATCAGATTGACATCTGATTTTCCTGTGTTATAGTAAAGCATAAGGACATGAAATGACTTTTACCAAGAAACTGTTGACGCTTGTTACCACATATAAATTTCTAAGAAAGATGTATCAGATTTCTCAGAAGATTAAAGAAACTGAGAAAAAGGAAACAATTGAAAAGAATTCCCTTAATTCAGAAAGATACCAAAATTGAGTTCTGCAATTATTCTTGTCGTTTTGTTTTTATTTGCTGCGGCTTTTGCTTTGATCCTAATCGGAATAGTATTGATAGTCTATCGATATGAGAAGACTAAATTGCTATTGGCGGAACTTCGTCATGCAGAAACTATTCGTCAAATTGATAATCTCAATCTTGATGTTAGTGCAATAAAGCGTTCTATGAATTCACGAGGAAACAATATTTAAGGCAAGGATTTGATAATGATTGAATATATTTTTCATATTGTAATGTATAGTTTTATTGGAGTTTTTTTCTATTCGTTGACTGAAACTTATCTAAGTTTTATTAGAGGGAAGGATAATTCTAATGCTTCTTTGATTCAATCTATCAAGGAAGACAAGCAAGCTCACGAAATGCAAATGGAAGCTCTCAAGCGAGAGCAGGATAGACTCTTTGAAACGATGTCGAATAGCATTGAACAGATGAGAGAAAATAACAAGAGACTGTTTGCAGACATTCAGAAGGTGACTAGCTCTGTAAAGAGTATCAAGAATGCATGAATTTACGATTTCATTTCTTGGTTTCTTACTTTTTTTCGGATCTTTAGTAGCATATTACAAATACGATTTTGATATCATACTTTCATTCATCAGTTTTATTTTTGGGATTTATCTTATTATCGGTTGTTGAACTATGTAAGTCCTATATTTAGAATTGTGTTTAATATAAAAAATTACATTGGTAATACTCCATTAATAAGATATAACGAAAACATTTTTGTTAAACTTGAATCTGTAAATTATACGGGATCGATTAAAGATCGTCCCGTATTTTTTATTTTAAACAAAGCAGAAAAAGCCGGGAAAATTCGACCAGGATGGTCTGTTCTTGTTGAAGCTACTAGCGGCAATACCGGAATAGCATTAGCAACCATTGGCAAATTAAAAGGTTATGATGTAAAAATTATCATGCCTGAAGACATGAGTGATGAACGAAAGAAAATTATCACAAGTTTAGGTGCCGAAATAACGTATGTTCCTCCAGGTGCATTTCTTCAAGCAATAGAATTAAGAGATAAAATCTGTAAAGAATATCCAAATTATTATAATTTTAATCAATTTGGTGCTTTAGAAAATATAGAAGCTCATTATAAAACTACAGGAAAAGAAATCATTAAAGATATTCAAGAGATGGGTTTAAATCTCTCTGGATTTGTTTGTGGTACTGGCACCGGAGGAACATTTATGGGAGTCTCTAAACGTCTACGAGGTGCCTTTAAAGATGTAAAGTGTGCCATAATCGAACCTGCTGAAAGTGCTGTTATGTCTGGTGGACAACCAGGATTGCATTACATTCAGGGTATTGGTGATGGTAGCAAGTATCTTGTTGACTTAAAGAAAGTAGACAAGATATATACAATTAAATCTGAAGATGCTTTAAATGAAGCAAAAGCGATTAGTAAAGAATTAGGTTATTTTGTAGGGATTAGTTCAGGAGCTAATTTATTGGCGGCTAAAAGAATGGTAGAAGAATTTGGTGGTCCTGTTGTTACAATATTCTGTGATAACGGAAATCGTTATCTTTCTATGTATTAAAACGTTTAAATTTTTTGTTTTGTGTTTATAATAAGAATATGACCTGGAATTACAGAATTATTGAGCACAAGAATACAGACGGTAGTTTGTGGTTTGCCATCCACGAGGTTTCTTACGATGAAGCGGGAACTCCGAAGGCTTGTTCGGAAGAACCATGTTTTGCTCACGGTGAGGATATTGAGACACTAATTACCGATATGCAGTATATCACGAAAGCTCTAAATGAGCCTGTGTTGCGTTATAGCGACTTTGGTAAGAAGGAGCAACGTCCCGATGTCTAATGTTCAAAACGTCTCTAATGGGCAGCTATACGGTCTTTATTGGGCTGTATATGCTAATGCTCGTCCAGAATTGGTAGCAGTTCCCCAAGATCTTACCACTAAGACAATTCACAATGCAAGCCGCATGGATTTCGTAACCATAAGTGCTGCGGCTCGGACTGTTACTCCTGCCGTATCCATAAGGAATGACCTATGAAAAAACTAATATTGTTTACAATCCCATTTATGTTATCTTGTGGACCTGCACAAGTTCGTTCTGAGACTGTTGATATTAACAGAGATAGTCTTTGGAACCGATGCAGCTTTCACGTTATCGATCATGAATGCGGAATGATTGAGGATGCCGATAGAAGATTGGATTGCAATCTAACCGCTCAAGCCAATTATATAGCTACTTCCCCAGGTCTTCGTTCCCATTATGTTCGTTCCCACGGTTGTCCTACCTACGTAATAAGCCAATGAAATATCTAATCCTACCATTCCTACTTCTTGTTGGTTGCGTCATTAATGTTGATAACCCAGATAATGTGGAGGCAGCAGAAGAGAACCTTCTAACCGCTCAACAGATTTTGGATTATTGTAATGCAGCCTGTGAATTGCCAATGTTGGCTTGTTCAAGTTTTGATCATGACAACTGTATTGACAGATGCCTCACCATTAGTCCAACGTCAGATTATACCCGTCGTGATGTAGAAATCTTTGATGCTTGCATTCAATGTTATATCCGTATTATTTGCACACCGGATAGCTATCCTGACTGCTATCCGCATTGTCTAACCACGGTTATTGGTCCTCGTTCAACGTGTCCTAATACCGATCCTGGGACTTGATTAATAGTTTAAATCCTTGTTATATTAGTGTTATATTAGTATTAAGGAGAGACAGACAATGACATATCAAGAGCTACAAGAGCAAAACGAGCGGCTTCTAAAGAACAATGCAGACTACGGAGCAGAGAACAGGCATCTACGTTGTGTGATGCTTGAAGCGGCAAGACACCTTGATGCTAATCAGCATCCACATTTGGTTCGTTATCTTTATTCTGTAGCTACTCATTGGGTGGGACCAGAAAAGAACCCGTATCCTCAGAACGATGCGGCACTAACTCAGCAGTTTGAAAAGTATATTAATACGCCGATTAATCCATGAGAACATTTATATTAATTTTACTATTGTTTACTGGCTGTAGTAATGATCGTCAAATAATTCAATGTGATAATCTTTGTAGAACATTAGATGGCACTTGTAACAGTTTTGAATATGGTTATTGCTATGATTTTTGCATTGGACTAGAAACGCAACTAGAAGTAGACAACTTCCAAAGTTGTAGTGAATGTTTTATGGCTATTGAATGCAATGATCAATTGTATGGTTCGCTTTGTTATCCTGCTTGTGAACAATGAAGCAAGGCGATTTAATAAAAATTGATAAAACCAGAACCTTATTTTGGGGTATGAATAGTTTTATGGAGTATCATACAATGATTGATATTCCTATTGCAATTTTTTTAGAATTTGACTATACCGGTATTTACGCAAAAGTTTTTTGGAATGGAAAAATTGGTTGGGTAAATGCCATATCGGTAGAGCCTTTGGAGGAATAAAAATGACTTACGAAGAATTGCTAAAGCAAAACAATAACATTGTTGAAGAAAATAAAAATCTTATTCAAGAAATTCGAAATCTTCGTTGTACCATGTTGGAAGCTGCAAACTATGTAAACATCATTGAAGATTCTGAATTGTTTAAAAGACTTATTTCAGATGCAAATTCTTTTGTTACACATGAAAAAAATCCTTATCCAGAACATAATGATGTTATTAGCGAACAGTATTTGTTGTTTTTATCGAAAACTTTGAAATAATCGGTTTACTATTCATTCTTATGTGCTATTCTAGAATGAACAAAAAGGATAATCATGAACTTGAATAACATTGTTACTGATCGTCTTACTCTTGTTGAGATTCTTACCTCTTGGGATGGTGGCACTATTTCAACTGACAATGCAATCTCTCAGTTGGGAATTGAGAATCCTCCTGACGTTACTTATGAAATTCAGAAGGGATTTCTTCTGTTTCTTTGTCACTATTTTCACATTGGACTTGGTTGATCTATTAAGGAAATAAAAATGAAACTTTTACAAACACCAGGAGGCGGGACAAAAACAATTTATGACATTGGGGATGAAGTGATTTATAGAAATCCTTTCGCTCCCAAATATATTGCAAATGGAACAGAACGTAAGACAGGCGCAAATTTAATTGTTTCAGATTTTTTAGCAGATGGAAACAAGTTTATTGTTCAAGATGTGATCCCAGCAAACATTCACAAAATGCATGATCAATATCGTTATATTGTTTCAGCAAACAGGGATGGTCAAAATATAGAATTGATTTTAAACGAAATTTACTTAAGGGGTTGACACTTTACGAACATCTGTTATTCTTAGTATACAAACAGGGGAAACAAAAATGACTATTCGTACTGTTCATGTTGTTATTCGTGGTTCTGATCTTTGTTCTGAGACTGTTGCGGTTTATGGTACTCTTTCAGCCGCTGAAGACCGTGCTTTTCAGATTATCAGTAATTTGTTTGACGATTGCGGAATGGATCCTGATGATTCTGATAGTCCTAGTCGTCGTAATATTCAGGCTTGGAATGATTGGTGGGACCATGAGCCTGATATGCAAGTTTTTGTCAACTCTGTTCCTTTTTTTGATTGATGGAGGAAAATATGTTTAATATTGGTGATAAGGTTCGTTGCGTTGGTGATTCCCCTGGTGTTTGGGGGCGTATTATTTCTCTAACCGGAAGTAGTGCAACCGTCCGTTGGAGCGATGGTATGACTTTCCATCTTTTTGTCACGATGCTTCAAAAGATCTGAAATAACAGATAGATATTTCTTTTTGACAGTTATAATTAACTTTATTGACTAGATTGAGGTTATATGAAGATAACATTAAAAGAATTACGTTCTATCGTAAGAGAATCTGTTCGTAGCCATTTGAAAGAAACCGAAAGACGAGATTTATTGAACCAAGAAAATCCATTTATTGGCGATGTTAGTAGAGAGACATCAACAAATGACCCAGAATTTTTAAATATGGTACGTCCTATATTTGATAAATATTCATGGTCAATAAATGGACGCCCACCGGCTATTCATCATTACGTAACTATGGATTCTTATCCAGACCGATTCGCAGAACCTGCTTCATTAGCTCGCCGTGCTGCAAGAAATTTAAGACCCCGTGACATTAGAGAAAAAGAACGTGAATTTAGTCGAGATATTGGTAATGTTAAAAGATTAGCAATAAGGGAAGTAGCAGAAGATCTAGCAGAAGAACTTGGATTAGATACAGAAGAAGTATTGGTCCAAGTATTGGAACTACCAGCAGCAAAAACTGCATTAGGTTTATCAGGTGGGCTTACATTAGCTAATTTAGCTGGTATAGCTAAAGAAGCTGATGAAGATTTAAGGAAATCAAGCTAAAATATTAAGGAGTTTTTTTTCAATGTTATATTTTATTGGACCTGGACAAGAAGATCCAGATTTTGATGAGTATTATGATGACAATGATGGTTTTGGGAGTTGATTAAAAGTCTGGTTTTTAACCAGACTTTTTTATTTTTATCTTATATTTAGTTTATATGAAGATAACATTAAAAGAATTACGTTCTATTGTAAAACAAGTTGTTAATGAAGCTCGTAGTGAAGAAGAAAAAGCCGCTGCAAGATTAGCTGCAAGAAGAACAAGAGAAAGCGAAAAACTTTCTGTATCTTCTCCTTATCTTTCTTCTAGAGAAATTCCTGAATTAGAAAGACCTAGAATTACTGATACAAGAATTGCTGATGCAGAACAACAATTAGAACTAAGAATTTCAGAACAACAAAATGCTTTTAATTGGTTGTTAAACTTAAAAGATACACAACCTGAAAGATTTATAGAATTATTAGATGAACGTAATCCAAATCTAGTTGATTATGGTTTTACGGGTTCTGAAGCTTCTAAATCAGAGTTGAGAAGATTTATACTTACTCTACAGAATCAATTAAAAAGATTAAGAAAATGATCAACTCTATTGTTTGAGTAAAAAAGACCAGCTTAAAAACTGGTCTTTTTTTATTTTATTGCGGCTAATTAAACACATGGCTTATCCCTTAAACAAGCATACCAAGTCAAAATATATTGCTTCTGCATTTCAGTCTTATCAAAGAATTGAACCAGAAAAATTTTATTATATGCCACAAATTACTGATGAATTGTCTAATACATGGACAATTAAAGTTTGTAATCCATCTGATCCAATCAATCCTTTAGAAACTTTATCTTCATTTTCTATCCTTCCTGGTTATCGTATTTTCTTATCAGAAACTTTATCAGAGGTTAATTCATATAATCTTATAGTCCTTAATACATCCAACGAACTAATATTTAATCAAGCTTTTTATTCTCTTGATTATGGTCTTACAGAATTAGCTTTTATTAATGCCGCTGATATACTTCCTACAACTGTTCCAAAAAAACCAACAAATCTTGCATTAACTGTTGTTTCTTATAATACCATTAATTTGTCTTGGACAGATGCCAGTACTGATGAATCATCTTTTAGTATACAAAGAAGTCTTGATGGAATTAGTAGTTGGACAACTATTGGTACAGTAATTGAAAATGTAACTACGTATAGCGATAATAGTTTATCTCCTAATACAACTTATTATTATAGGATTATTGCTTACAATGCTATAGGAGCTTCTACTGCTTCAACAAAAAAATCAGCTAAAACTTTAATAGCTCCTCCAAATGCTCCTAGCGATATAATTGTATCTACTATATCTGCAACACAATTACTAGTTGAATGGACAGAAGGATATGGTACTGAAACAGGGTTTATCGTTCAAAGAAGCCTTGATAATTCTTCCTGGACTATAGTGCATACAACTCCTACCAGTAATGTTTTTACTTTTTCTGATTCTGGATTGACTTCTGGTACAACTTATTATTATAGAGTTTCTGCTTTTAACGGTTCAGGGAACTCTGGTTATTCATTGTCTGGAAATGGTTCTACGTTACAGTCAGCTCCTACAGCCCCAAGTAATTTAAATGCTACAGCTTCCGGACTTAATGTTTTATTAACTTGGACAGATAATTCTAATAATGAAACCGGATTTAAACTTGAGCGTTCCCTACACAATGCTAAAGTTTGGACAGAAATAGCCACATTGGCAGCAAATACCACTTCTCATGGAGATACAGGATTAGAAGCTGGAACATCATATGACTATAGAGTGCGAGCATATAATTTAGGTGGCAATTCAGATTATTCACTAACAGCTACAGCAACTACCCTTGCTATTCCAAATGTTCCACTTTATCTTTCAGTAAATACTTTAAGTTCAACAGAATTAACACTTTCTTGGACAGATGATTCTAGTAATGAAACAGGGTTTAAAATAGAAAGAAGTCCAAATGGAGTTATCTTTTGGACACAAATCGCAACAGTTTCTGCAAACGTGATTACTTATTCAGATACCGGACTAGAACCTGATACTCAATATTATTATAGAATAAGAGCATATAATGCGGCTGGCAATTCTGATTATTCTAATATTGATAATGGTATAACTTTACAATCACCTCCAGCTACACCACTAGATTTTGATGTTGTTGTTATTTCCACTTCATCAGTTAAATTAACTTGGACTGATGCATCAACAGATGAAACTGCATTTGTAATTGACAAAAGCACAGATGGTGGCTTGAATTGGACTTCTACAGAAATTAAAACTCCAGGATTAGAAACATATACTGTTACCGGCTTAAGCTACAATGCCACCTACTCTTTTAGAGTTTTTGCAAGAAATCTTGGTGGAGATTCAGAGCCAACTAAGACCATAGACGTTACTGTAATATTATAATCGCACATGAGTTATTAATCCCTATTAAGTTATGTGACCATACATTACATGACCATACATTGCTATTAAAAAAGTTTTCAAATAAAGTTTAATTCTCTTTTCGTTGTGCTATTCTAAGATTGTCAGCGGGGTAGAGAGAAAAGAAACCGAACGAAAAAAGTTTTCGATAATCGGTTGATATCCCTTTCATCTCTGCTATTCTAAGAGTGTTCCAAGGCACTAAACAAGGATACTACAATGACTCTTTTCGCTAATGTTCCTACTCGTCGTTTCGGGGTTGAAGTTGAATTCGTTGGCGTTGATCCTTCCGCCGCTGCCCGTGCGATTACTTCTGCGGGTTTCCCGTGCCAGTACGAAAGCTATAACCACAATACCCGTAACACTTGGAAGATTGTGCGTGATGGTAGCATCGAGTATCACAATGGCAATTGTGGGGAACTTGTTTCCCCCCCGCTTTCCGGCGAGGCTGGAATTGAACAGGTTCGTTCTGTTCTGCGTGCCCTCGTGGGTGCCGGTGCTACGGTTAACCGTTCGTGCGGGCTTCATGTTCACGTTGACGCTAACGATCTTGGCGTGAGCCAGATTAGCTCGGTCCTGCGGCGGTATCAGACGTATCAGAATGAGATCAATCGTTTCATGCCTGCAAGCCGTCGCAATAGCCGTTGGGCGAAGGCAATTACGCCGGAACTGATCCGACAGGTTGAAAGCTATAGCACCCCCACGGCGCTGCGTAATAATGTTGGTTATATTGATCGATACTATACTGTCAATGTTGCTGCGTTCGCTCGGCATGGTACCGTTGAATTCCGGCAGCACTCTGCTAGTGTGAATAGCAGCAAGGTTGCACATTGGATTGCCTTTTGCCTTCATTTCGTTACCAGCAGCGTTACCATGACGGCTGGTACTGTTCCGGCAACTGTTTCTAGCACTCGTGGTCGTCGTCCTAACTACGCTGCTCGTCGCACCATTGTTGAACTGCTTTCCCATCAGAATGGTGGCACCCTTGGACAGCTTGCCGCTGCAACGGGGTATTCTGAAAACACCATCCAGGCTAGTATTTTGAGCCAGCTTCGTGGGTTCGGACGGGTTAGCCTTACTCGCTGGAATGGAGTGTACCGTTTCGGTACCGTTAATACGGTTGCTTTGGCTGCATGGCTTGGTAACGGACCTATCCAGACTGATACCGTGACTCCGGTTGCTGATAATCTGTTCCGTGGTATCCCGGCTGGTATCGCTTCTTTCTATAGCGAGCGAGCGATGGAGCTTGATCCCCGGTGATACCGGTTGGGGGAGTGTGTCAGAGTAGACACCTCCCCTTTTCCTTTTTCCTACATGGTTTAATTAATAGCATTTAATAATAAAACTAGTTAATAAACATGAGCCTTAATTTTACAGTGGCAAGTCAAACGTTTATTTATCGTAATCTTCATACCAAATGTTTTTCCTTGAGGAAGGCTGGGAAGGTATATGGTTACGCTAATTCTATCCTAGCTAAAGATGTTACTTTTAAGGTATCTGAGGCAGGGAGAAAAAGAGTACTTGAGACTAAACAAAAAAACGTTCATGCTGGTATCCTAAGCCCTGAAATCATTACTGATTTTGGCAATGTAGAAGAGGAATTTACTAGGGAATATTCTCAGTTGACTAAGGTTAGTTATAATCCTTATTATGCTGGAAAGTTTTTTATTGTTGAGTCAAAGTCGTTTATTTCGGCGGCTGAAAAAGTTTACTTGACTCCTAATGGAGTTTTTGCTCTTAATCCAGAATAATTAATTCTATGTCAAACAAGATTTTAAAAGAATGGATAGATTTAATTGTTGAAAAAACAATTGAAGAGGCTTTTCAGCACGTTCCAGAAACACAAGAAGAAAAACAAAGTTTCCGTAGAATAATTCGATGGGCAAAAACCAACGATGATTCAGAAGTGGTTAAAGATGCTAATGCGGCTGAACAAGCCGCTGATCAAGAAGATTGGGAAACTGCAACTAAAACCTTAGAGCCTTTTTTAAGGTATCAATTAGGTAGAAGAAATAGAAAAAGAATTGCATCATGAAAAATAAGTTGATTTCCTGAAATCCTGTGTCATAATAGAACATATAAGGAAATCAAATCATGCTTCAATTCATTGCATTTTTCTTTTGCTTTGCTTCTTTTATGGCTGTGTTAACAGTTATTTCAAGTGTTCCTATCTTTCTTTTGCTCTTTCGTAAGAAGAAGTGATTTATTGGAGGTATTATGAAGTATAGTCAATGTAAGACGGCTGAAGATTTTGATCGGCTAATGAGTTCACTCTTGGAACTTGACAATGCATATTCAGACTCTGATAAGGTAGGGATTGATAGCCTTCCTGGGACTGATCCTGATCTTGAAGAAGAATATTATAGTTACGAACAGATGAAACAAGAGTGTAAGCCGTAATAAAGTTTAAATGTTTCCTACAGATGCTATTCTAAATAAACAGGAGATAACAAACATGGCTACTCGTTCCCGCATTGGTTTTGAGACTGCTTCCGGCGCTGTTATGCACATCTACTGTCATTTTGACGGTTATGTTGATGGTGTTGGCAAGGCTCTTATCGTTGATCATAACGACGTAAACAAGGCTTATTCCCTAGTCAAAGGAGGGAATTGCAGCACGATCTGTGATCAGGTTCATCGTTCTGACCCAGCAATTTCTTGGTCAAAGGATCGACAGTCCTATAAGCAGGATGGAGCTAATTCCTCGGAGGAATTCCAGTATCTTTGGGATAGTCGCAAGGCTTGTTGGCTTTGGCGCAAGTCTGGTAGCGGCAACTGGAAGCGGCTGGATTTTGCTTTGAATCGAATTTCTCAGGCTGCTTGAAATAAGGTTTACAACTTCTAAAGAAGTGCTATTATAAAAACATCAGCTAACGAAACAAACCCTAGAAACTAATCACGATAAAGGAAACATACAATGGCTATCAAGCTTGGTTCCCCCGCTGTTCTTCTCGTCCCTTGCCACGATACGGAGAGTGGTCCCGCTCTTCCTATCGGCTCTCGTGTCTCGATTATGGCTCTTGATCCCTCCGGTATCGCTACGGTTCGTAGCCGTGATGGTGCTACGGTCACGAGGGTTCCTGCTGTCGATCTACGGGTTACGAGGGGTCGCCCTGCCCGTGTCCCTGTTTTGTGATCTAGCTTGGATCATATTAGGGTTACAAATGAATTAGCTGGAGGGTTTAAATCCTCCAGCTTTTTTGTTATCTTTTATATTTAAAATTAACAAATAGAAAAATTAATTTATGTCAAATCAACCTCATTTAAAGTGTTATACATGCAGTGCTCCAACATGGTCTTTACCTGATTGCAATCCTTGCAAAGAACGTAAGGCTTATCAAAAACAAATGTTAGAACAACAAGAAAGAATGAGGCGGGAACAAGAAGAACGATATCGACAACAACAGCAAGCTCTTTGGAATCAAAAGGTTGAAAGAGAAAGAAAAGAAAGAGAAGAGCAAAGTTTACGAGAATATCATCAAAGACTTGATGAACAACAAAGAAAACTTGATTTGCAAATCAGTCAGACTCAAGAAAAGGAAAGGCAGCGTAAACTTGAACAGGAACTAGCCGAACAAAGAAGAAAAGAAGAACTGGAACGATACTTGGAACATCAACGTAATCACTATGTTCCTCCAACTCCTGCTCCCACCCCTACAAAGACAACTGTAAAGTCAACGCCGGTTAATAACCAAAAACCAATACCAAAGTCCCAGCCGGTTGTTCAAAAATCAACACAAAATAAAACTTCTAAGCAACCAACAGCAAAAAAAAATAATGGCTTTGCTGGATTACTTTTAATGGGTGCAGCAGTACTAGCGGCTAAATGGTTTGCAGATAATTCTAAAAAAGGTTGACAATCTCTACAGAACTGCTATTCTAAGAACATAGGAGATAGCAATGACCTTCCAAATTGGTAACAATTGTGTCCTTAACGAGACGATTCTTGACTCCAATTATGAGCCGATTCTTCATGCTGGTGAGCGTGTAGAGATTTACGGTTTCAATTTTAATGGGGAATGGTGTCTTATCCGCAACAAGATTGATGAGCGTATTGCTGTTCATCGTAGCAAACTTACTCCTGTTCGTGGTCGTCCGATGCGAGTAATCGGTTGACATTCTTGAAGAGGATGATATAATCAGTACATAGCTTAAGGGGGAGCGGAACTTTAACCCGTCTCTTACCCTTTATTTCTGGGCGTAGACGAGGAAGCCTTCTAAGCTTTTATCCGTAATTGGATCTGTAAATACTGGTTCGAATCCAGTCGTCCAGGTTAAATATTAAGCCTTTATAGGCACAAAGGAGATAAAATATGGCTCTTAAGATCGGGTCTAGTGCAATCCTTCTCTGTGACATTGTTGACGCTCCCAATTATAATATCGCCAACGTCCTGATCCGCCCGTGGGTTATGGCTCTCTTCCAGAGGGGTCGTCGTGTCGTTGTTACTGCCGAGCCGGGAGACATGGTTTGTATTAGCAGCCCCGATGATATGACTCTTAGTGTATATATCGGTCCAGAGTCTCTTAAGCCGTGCCGTGGTCGTCCACGAGTCTTTGACTTTCGTGCTTAACAGGAATAGAAGAATATGATGCAGCAACTTGTATTTGATGATATTCAGGTAGGAAAACTATATGTAGCCAAGCCAGGGTTTAGTACTATTGCCTGGTCTAAACCTGCTTATCAAGAAGAAAATACAAGGACAGAAGTACTAATCAAATCAGAACAGCCTTTCATTATAGTATCCAGATATCATGACCGTTCACATAATTCAACTTGGATTAAAGTTCTAACGAATGATTCAAATTCCTGGATTCGTTTCGATCAATATATAATTAAAATTTTTCCATTCGTCATATAGTAATTGGTTTAAATCTTAATTTTTTGTGTTATATTAGGAACATAGGGAGAAACGAAATGGAAGACGGTTGTTTTGATACTCTTTCTGAGGTTATCCGTAAGGAAGAGGAGAGTGCTGGAGAAGAGATTCGGCGGCTTGTTGATATGCTTTCTCTGGTAGTTGACAGTTCTCTTGTTCCTCCAGATGTTGATCGTAAGGCTAGAGAGCTTCTTAAGAATTATATGTGATAAAACAGTTTACTTTTCATCACCATCTGCTAACCTAATATAATCAAGGATATTCACAATGCGTATTGGAGATCGTGTTTTGTTTGGTCGCCCTAATGGAGAGCAGTCTCTTGGTGAGGTAATTAAGGTTAATTTCAAGACTGTCAAGGTTCGTCTCCTAGAGAGTCGTGGTGATGGTCGTGGTTCTGTCTCTGGAAGTGTATGGAGCGTCGATAAGTCGTTTTGTCGCCCTGCTAATACTGGAGAACAGTCTGCCCCTGTGACGGTTTCTGAAAGCGTTCTGGAGCGTGCTTTGGCGAAGCTTACACATGAGGAACGCACGGCGGTAGCGATGTTTTATAGGTCTAGAACTATAACTTGATCTTGCTTCTCTGAAAACAAAATAATGCAAATGGTTTACAAAAGCGTTCCTTCTGCTATAATGAAGGAATAACGGGTTCTTAGCTCAGTCGGTAGAGCAGTTCAACACTAACATATAATTACTAATATGTCTAGAAGTAAAAAATATGATTGGGCAGAAATACAAAAAGAATATGACTCTGGTTTATCTCAAAGAGATTTAAGAGAAAAATATGGAATTGCTATGGCATCTTTTGCCAAAGCAGCAAAAAGAGGTGATATAATTTTTCGTACAAAAACAGAAGCAGGGAAATTATTAAAACCTATTTCTCATTCAGAAAGAACAAAAAAAAAGATATCATTAATACGTAAGAAATTTTTATTTAAAAATCCAGATAAAATTCCATATCGGCTTAATTTTAAAAATGGCATTAGAAAACAATCATATCCTGAAGCTTTATTTGAAGCTGCATTAAAACAAAATAATATAACCGGTTGGATTTCAGAGTATCCTATAGGAATATACAATTATGATTTCGCATTTCCAGAATTAAAAATTGATGTTGAGATTGATGGAGCACTTCATTTAACAGAAAAAAATATTGCTCGTGATGCTGAACGTGATAAGTGGAGTCAAAAACAAGGATGGACAGTATTAAGATTTACTGCAAAACAAGTTTTAAAAGATGTTTATTCTTGCATTGAAATTTTAAAAAAATTACCTCAATATTAAGTTAAAAAATAAGACATATGTGATATGTTTAAAACATGGGATCGTTAGCGTAGTGGCCGAACGCAGCGGGCTTTTAACCCGACGAATAACATCCATCACAGGTTCGAATCCTGTCGGTCCCATTAAATGATGCAATGATACGGAGAGGTACCAAAGTGGCCAACTGGAGTTCGCTGTAAACGAACCGTCTTAGGACTTCGGCAGTTCGAATCTGTCCCTCTCCAATATGATGAATAAGTTTCTTCGGTTACTTGTTCATCAGATTAAAAGAATGATTAATCTATGATTTACTGGAAGCGTTAGTCGTGACGCTGTGCTAGAGCGATGGTTGGGGCTACTAGCGAATTGTTTGTCTGAGTTTTTGCGGAATGGTATTGAATTATAAAATACCATTCCTGCTAATCTCAGATGAATGAGGGAAAAGGTTCTGGCAACCTTATTTGGGAATCCAGAAACGAACCTTGGTTTTGTTCTGCCTGTTTATTATTTGAGGGCGAATAAAGCTTGACAAGTCCAGCATTTATAGTACTGGAGGTTTGGGGGTGGCTAGAAATAGCTGCCCCCTTTTTCTTTTTTATTGCTATTTATTTTTAGGTACCGATGAAATACTCTGTTGGTGATTTAATATTTGTTAA
>Ga0209597_1000358_pt1 | contig 30565 bp, 25 predicted proteins | sample M_140625_MF_Meta_FD_187316 | JGI IMG/M metagenome (GOLD analysis project Ga0209597, IMG submission 187316) | Freshwater microbial communities from Lake Montjoie, Canada to study carbon cycling - M_140625_MF_MetaG (SPAdes) (version 2) | ecosystem: Environmental > Aquatic > Freshwater > Lake... | reverse complement strand
TTCAAGGAGTAATGCGGTTTTGTATCGAATGAAATCTTTCGCGTTATCATTCACATACAGCTGAATCTCTTCACTGCTGTGCTTTCTAGAATAACTGTCCGGGTCGTCTCCATCTGGAAATGTTGCAACGCGAACGTTCATCCCTTCCTTCAATATCATGTCAATACCTCGGAAACTCGCTTTAATTCCAGCCTTGTCTCCGTCGTATAAAATCGTAATATTCTGAGTGAAACGACGAATGAGTCGAATCTGCCCTTCCGTTAAACTTGTTCCACTACTCGCTACCACATTCTCAACGCCGGCTTGATGAAGCGCAATCACATCTGTATATCCTTCAACCAAAAAACAGTTGTCTTCCTTCACCATCGCGTTCTTCGCGAGATGAAGGCCATACAAGGTGTTCGACTTGTGATAAAGATCGCTTTCCGGACTGTTGAAATACTTCGCAATGTCCTTCTCTGCTTTCAGTGTTCTTCCGCCAAAGGCAATCACCTTTCCACTCACATTGTGAATCGGGAACATTACTCGTCCACGGAAGAAGTCATACGGCGAACCGTCCTTCTCTCGGGTTAATCCTGTCTTCAACAAATAAGTCAACGAATGTCCTGCAGACAGGGCTGCTTGGGACATCTTGTCCCATCCATCTGGACAATATCCGAGTTGAAATTTCTTCAGCGTGTCTTCACGAAATCCGCGCGCTTCGAAATAAGAAAGGCCTATGGCTCTTCCCATTTCTGAATTATACATCTGATCTTGGAAATATTTATTGGCGTAATCCGTAACAACAGAAAGTTGTTCACGCTCGCTCTTTTCAGCTTTTTGTTCTTCCGTCTGACTCTCTTCTTCAATTTCAATGTTGTACCTGTTCGCCAACCACCGCAAGGCTTCCGGATAAGTAAGCTTCTCGTGCTGCATAAGGAAGTCAATAGCGTTTCCACCTTTCCCTGAACTGAAATCTTTGTAAATTCCTTTCGCTGGAACAACGAAAAAACTCGGTGTTTTTTCATTCACAAACGGAGAAAGACCGCGATAAGAAGACCCACTTTTTTTCAAATGAACAAACTCTCCAACCACATCTTCAATAAGAATGGCCTGGAAAATTCGATCTATGGTGGAACGGGAAATCATGGGACTACCAAAGGTAGTGCTACATAACTACATTCACAATACGTTTTGGAACAACAATAATCTTTTTCGGGGTTTTTCCTTCCAAATATTTCGCTGTGCTTTCATGCGCCATCACTTGCGCCTCAACATCCGCGGCGCTCATGCCCACTGCAAGCGATAAGAAAAATCTTGTTTTTCCATTGAAAGAAACCGGATATTCGAAATTATCTTCTTCCAAATATTTATTTTCCGCAACCGGCCAAGATTCATTCATCACTGAATTCGAATGACCTAAATTCTTCCAAAGTTCTTCCGCTAAGTGAGGGGCATACGGAGAAAGCAAAACAACCAAAGGCTCCAACGCCTGACGTTTGTTGCATTTCAGATCTGTAAGCTCATTGGTCGCAATCATACATGCACTAACAACGGTGTTCCACGAGAAACGCTCAAGGTCTTCGGTTATCTTTTTGATGGTCTTATGAACCACTCGCATTTCAGCCGCAGTGGCCTCTTCAGAGGAAACAGAAAACGTTTCGTTTTCCATGAACAAACGGTGGAAGCGACGTAAGAAATTGTGCACACCGCTAATACCCTTGGTATCCCAGGGTTTGCTTTGTTCAACTGGACCTAAGAACATTTCGTAGCAACGCAAGGTGTCTGCTCCGAACTTCTCTATTAATTCATCCGGAGTTTGAACATTGTATTTCGACTTCGACATTTTTTCAACTTCCCATCCGCAGGTGTATTCGCCGTTTTCATTCAACATGAATTCTGCGTTTGCGTATTCTGGAAGCCAATTCTTAAAGCCTTCAATGTTCAACTTGTCGTTGTCTACCAAAGAAATATCTGCGTACAAGCGTTGTGTTTCAAACTCTTTTCTTCGCTCAAAAGAAATGAAGGTATTGCTGTCTTTAATGCGATAAACGAAGCTGCTACGGCCAAGGATCATTCCTTGGTTAATCATCTTCTTAAACGGCTCGTTGAACGGTATGTAACCCAAGTCAAACAAGACTTTCGTCCAAAAACGCGAGTACAACAAGTGACCCGTTGCGTGCTCGGCACCGCCCATGTACAAATCTACTTGACCCCAATATTTTATGCGTTCTTTTGAAGCGAAAACCGAATGATTGTTCGGGTCCATGTAGCGCAAGAAATACCAGGAAGATCCTGCCCAACCTGGCATAGTGTTGCACTCCATGGGCATGCCGTTTCGCTCCCAACTCGTCGCACGAGCCAATGGTGGCTCGCCTGACTCTGTTGGAAGATACGCGTCTACGTCGGGCAGTTGCGTAGGAAGTTCTTCTGTTTCAATTAATCGCGGAATTCCATTTTCATAATAAATCGGAAAGGGTTCTCCCCAATAACGCTGACGACTAAACACAGCATCGCGCAAGCGATAATTCACGCGTTTTTCACCTGCGCCAATTTCCATCAAGCGTTCACATGCCTTGTCAAATGAAGCGTGGTAATTCATTCCGTTTAAAAAATCAGAATTCGCTAACAGGGCATCTTTTGAAGTTTCTGCCTTCTCCGACAAATCAGATTCAGCAAAAATATTTTTTATTTCTAGGTTGAAATGCTTCGCGAAATCATAGTCGCGTTGATCTCCTGCTGGAACAGCCATGACCGCTCCGGTTCCATATCCTGCCAACACATAGTCGCCAATCCAAACCGGAATTTGTTCCCCTGTCAACGGATGCATTGCGTAACCTCCCGTGAACACGCCCGAAATTTTCTTCTCGGCCATGCGCTCACGCTCTGTCTTCAACTTTGAATTCGCAACATATTCTAACACGGCCTTGCGTTGCTCTTCACTTGTAAGCACTTCAACACTTTCGTGTTCAGGTGCAAGTGTCAAAAACGAAACGCCGTATAATGTATCCGGACGTGTTGTGAATACTTCAATCGTTACTTCTTTCTCCGCTTGAAAACGCACGCGAGCTCCAGAAGATTTTCCGATCCAATTGCGTTGAATTTCTTTAATGTTATCTGGCCAATCTATGGTGTCTAAATCGGAAATCAACCGTTCCGAGTAGGCCGAAATACGCATACTCCACTGACGCATTTTCTTTTGCTCAACGGCGTGTCCGCCGCGCTCGCTCACACCGTCTTTAATTTCGTCGTTTGCTAATACGGTTCCCAAAGCGGGACACCAATTCACCAATGAATCAGCTAAATAGGACACGCGGTAATTCATAAGCAAGGCTTCCTTTTGCGCTTCGCTCATGCTTTTCCAGTCGGTGTCGGTGAATTCTCCTTCGAAATAAGGAGAGAAAATATGATCGGTTTCCAACAAATAAGTCTTCCACCAGTCTTCGTCCATGTGCGCATTCACGCCATATGAACCGTTATCTTCAAACTTCTCAATCAACTCGGAAATAGGACGAGTCTTGTTCGTTTCTAAATCGTACCAAGCATTGAACAACAATCCAAAAATCCACTGTGTCCACTTGTAATATTCCGGAGAACTGGTTCTCACCTCTCTGCTCCAATCGTATGAAAAACCAATCTTATCAAGCTGTTCGCGGTAGCGCGCAATGTTTTGTTCTGTCGTTTTCGCGGGATGCTGTCCCGTTAGAATCGCATATTGTTCTGCCGGTAATCCGAAAGAATCGTAACCCATCGGATGCAACACATTGTATCCTTTGTGGCGCATGTAACGAGCGTAGATATCTGAGGCAATATACCCCAGTGGATGTCCCACGTGAAGCCCTGCCCCACTTGGATACGGGAACATGTCCAGGACGTAAAATTTCTTCTTATTCGGGTCTTCTGTTACTTTGTAAGACTCGTCCTGCGCCCATTTCTTACGCCAGTTTGCTTCAATATTTCTAAAATCGTATTCCATAAATCGTGTAGAATCGTTTGCGAAGATAGGGCGCAGAATGACCTAATTCACTAACTTCGCGAAGTATGAAATACCAACGCATTCTTCTAAAATTAAGTGGTGAAGCCTTAATGGGCGACAAACAGTTCGGAATTGACAACGTACGCATCATGCAATACGCTCAAGAAATTAAAGCTGTTTGGGAAGCCGGAGTTGAAGTCGCTATAGTTATCGGAGGCGGAAACATTTTCCGTGGCGTTCAAGCAGAACAAGGCGGAATGGAGCGCACACAGGGCGATTACATGGGCATGTTAGCAACCATGATTAACAGCATGGCTTTGCAAAGCGCATTAGAATCTGCACACGTTCCTACACGTTTGCAAAGCGCCATTGAAATGAAACAAATCTGTGAGCCGTTCATCAAACGCAGAGCAGTTAGACATTTAGAAAAAAACCGCGTGGTGATTTTCGGTGCGGGAACCGGTAACCCATTCTTCACAACCGATACCGCTGCATCACTTCGTGCGATTGAAGTTGAAGCAGATGTGGTATTGAAAGGTACACGTGTAGACGGCATATACACTGCAGATCCAGAGAAAGATCCTACCGCAACCAAATACGAAACCGTTACTTTCAACGAGGTTTACGAAAAAGGATTGAACGTCATGGACATGACCGCATTCACTCTTTGCAACGAAAACAAATTGCCGATTATCATTTTCGACATGAACAAAGAAGGAAACCTTCTTAAGTTAGTTTCCGGCGAGAACATTGGAACCAAAGTAGAATTTTAAAGCATAACCATAATATGTCTGAAGAAGTTAAAATGGCTCTCGACGAGGCCGCAGAAGCAATGAGTAAAACCATTACTCACTTAGAAAGCGAATTGAATAAGGTCCGCGCTGGTAAGGCAAGCCCTGTTATGTTAGACGGTGTGCGCGTAGACTATTACGGCACTATGACGCCGTTAAAAAACGTGGCTAACGTTACCACCCCAGATGCGCGAACACTCAATGTTCAGCCGTGGGAAAAAGGTATGTTAACCGTCATCTCTAGGGGAATTATGGAAGCAAACCTCGGTTTGAATCCGCAGAACAACGGCGATGTCATCATGATTGCTGTTCCTATGCTTACTGAAGAACGTCGTCGCGATTTATCGAAGCGTGCCCATTCAGAAGGCGAGAATGCTCGTGTTGGAATTCGCACGGCTCGCAAAGAGGCGTTAGACTTCATTAAGCAAGCACAAAAAGACGGACTTCCTGAAGATGAATCAAAAACAGGCGAGTCAAAGGTTCAAGAACTTACAGATAAGTTCAATAAAAAAGTAGACGAAGTCTTAGCCGCGAAAGACAAAGATATTATGTCCATCTAAACCCAAGCATGTGGTAAAGATTGGTGATATCGAACTTCCTGAATTTCCTTTACTGCTCGCTCCCATGGAAGATGTGAGCGATCCGCCTTTCCGTATGGTCTGCAAAGAACAGGGGGTAGATTTAATGTACACTGAATTTATTAGTAGTGAAGGACTCATTCGCGACGCTGTAAAAAGCAGAATGAAACTCGATATCTTCGAGTACGAAAGACCTATCGGTGTTCAAATTTTCGGAAGTGAAATCGAGTCCATGGTGAAAAGCGCCGAGATTATCGAGTCGGTAAATCCAAATCTCTTAGACATCAACTACGGTTGTCCCGTTTCCAAAGTCACCTGCAAAGGCGCTGGGGCCGGCATTCTGCAGAATATTCCGAAAATGGTTGCTATGACAAAAGCTGTTGTAAACGCCACTAAACTTCCTGTTACCGTTAAAACCCGTTTAGGTTGGGACGAGGGGTCGAAGAACATCGAAGAGGTTGCTGAACGCCTTCAGGACATAGGTATTCAAGCCCTTACCATTCACGGAAGAACGCGCGTGCAGATGTACAAGGGTGAAGCGAATTGGGAGCTTATTGCGAAGATCAAAGAAAACTCACGCATTCATATTCCCGTCTTCGGAAACGGTGATATCGACTCGCCTGAAAAAGCGTGGGAATACAAAAACAAATACGGTGTAGACGGAATCATGGTGGGTCGCGCAAGTATCGGATACCCTTGGATATTCCGCGAAATAAAGCACTACTTCAAAACACAAGAATTGCTTCCCCCGCCTACCATTGCTGAGCGCGTTGAAGCGTGTAAGAATCACTTCGAATTTTCTCTTCGCTGGAAAGGCGATAAGCTAGGCGTTCTTGAAATGAGAAGACACTACACCAATTATTTCAAAGGAATTCCAAACTTCAAACCCTTTCGAATGGAGTTGGTAACGTCTATGGACATTGATTTCATTCGGAAAAAGTTAGATGACATTACTCAGTTTGAAATCTAATTTCAGGTTTAACTTTGCAACATCTAGAATAATCTATACTTGTTCAGATGACAAAACTCTACAACACCGAAGATAAGCGCGTCCTGCGCCAACGCATGCTCGCAGATAGCACTCCGCGAACAACAGCTTCATTTTACAAATACCATCAGATAGAAAATCCGCAGGTCTTTCGCGACGACCTTTTCGCGCGGTGGAGCGAGCTTGGTGTTCTGGGCAGAACTTACATAGCCTCGGAAGGAATTAACGCCCAAATTTCGGTTCCTACTGAACGTTTCGAAGTATTTGTACAAGATCTTTTCACCATAGATTTTCTGAACGGGATTCGTCTGAACACCGCCGTTGATGAGGGAAAATCGTTCTATGCCTTGAAAGTAAAACTTCGAAACAAAATAGTAGCAGACGGAATTGAAGATCCAAATTTCGATCCGTCGAACACTGGAAAATACTTAAACGCTGAAGAGTGGAACAAACAGCTTTCCGATCCGAATACGGTGGTCGTTGACATGCGCAATCACTACGAAAGTGAAGTGGGGCGTTTCGAAGGCGCTGTCTGTCCGGATGTAGACACCTTCCGCGAAGAGCTTCAAGTGGTTGAAGATATTCTTCAAAACGACAAAGACAAGAAGGTGCTCATGTATTGCACTGGCGGAATTCGTTGTGAAAAAGCTTCGGCTTACATGAAACACAAGGGGTTCGAAAATGTCTATCACCTAGAGGGCGGGATCATTAAATATGCTCGAGATGCGAAAGCAAATGATTTAGATATCAAGTTCAAAGGTGTGAATTTTGTATTCGATGAGCGTCTTGCTGAACGAATCTCTGACGAGGTTATCGCAACGTGCCATCAGTGTGGCGAACCATTCGATCATCACACGAATTGTTTGAACCTCGGTTGTCACATCTTATTCATTCAATGCCACTCGTGCAAAGAGAAATACGAGAATTGTTGCTCCGAAGAGTGTCAAAATATCACTCATTTGAGTGAAGAAGAGCAAAAAGAACTGCGCAAGAAAACGCCTGTAGTCCGCAACGTATATAAGAAAGGCCGCATGCCGAAACTCACGAAATAATCATTTCTTGCGCGCGTGCTCAAAAATGTTATATTCGCAAAACGTTAAAAACCTTTAAGCGTTAATACTATGTACTGGACTTTAGAATTGGCCTCATATCTCGAAGACGCACCTTGGCCTGCAACAAAAGAAGAATTAATCGATTACGCTATGCGTGCCGGAGCACCGTTGGAAGTAGTAGAGAACCTTCAACAATTAGAAGACGAAGAAGAAGTGTTCGAGAGCATCGAAGACATTTGGCCAGACTACCCTACAAAAGAGGATTTCTTCTTCAACGAAGACGAGTATTAATTTCTCCTTCTTAAACGCTTTCAATGCCCACAGCTGAGGAACAAAAACAACTGAGGTATGACCTCGCCTACTTGCGCATGGCCAAAGAATGGGCTAAGCTTTCGCATTGCACAAGAAAACAAGTCGCGGCGCTTCTTGTGAAAAATGGCGTTATTATTTCAGACGGATACAACGGCACCCCAAGCGGGTTTCCGAATGCCTGTGAAAACGATTTGGGAGAAACGCATTGGTACGTCCTACACGCCGAAGCTAACGCTATTCTCAAAGTCGCGAAGTCTACAAACAATGCCCATGGCTCAACATTATACATAACGCTCAGTCCTTGTAGGGATTGCTGTAAGCTTATTCTTCAGTCGGGAATTACCCGCATGGTCTACTTAAACGCATACAAAGACACAACCGCGATAGATTTTTTAAGAAATTCTGGGGTAGAGGTTGTTCAACGAGAATTGCCAGAATAAGCGTTATCTTTTCCACTTCGAAACAAAACATGTCTGAAGAAATACATAACGAAAAATCTGGTAAGTCTCCCTTACAGCCATTGTATTATGCTTTTGTCTTAATCGCTGGAATTCTAATTGGAACTCTTCTTGCCGATAAAAACCTGCTTACCATAAAAACAGGGAAAGAAGACAATCCCAACAAGCTTGTTAGTCTTATTGATTTTATTGAAGACAACTACGTAGACAGCGTAGATAAAAAGAAAATCATTGACGATGCCATCGCCTCAATTCTTAAAAATTTAGATCCACACAGCTACTACTTAGGCCCTGAAGAATACGCTAAAGCAAAAGAAGAAATGTCTGGCTCGTATGAGGGTGTTGGTGTAGAGTTTTTAATCCTTCGCGACTCGCTTATGGTGAATCGTGTCGTTCCATTCGGACCAAGCTTCCGAGCTGGAATTCAGTCCGGCGATCGAATTGTTCAAGTAGACGGAAAAGATATTTCCGGTAAATCATTGAACAACGAAGGTGTTATGAAAATGCTGAAGGGTGAAGCTGGAAGCACTGTTAACATTAGTGTTCTTCGAAAAAAAGAATATGTTAATTTCAATGTGGAAAGAGGTTCTCTTCCTCTACCTAGTGTTCCTTCTTTCTATAAAGTGGAAGACGGTCTTGGTTACATTAAAATCGACCGTTTTGCAAAAACAACCTACGATGAATTTCTAACGGCTGGAAATTCACTTAAAAATCAAGGGTGCAACAAGTTTATTTTGGATTTGCGCGGAAACGGCGGTGGGCTGCTCGATCAAGCCACTAGCATTGCTGAAGAATTCTTAGAAAAAGACCGGTTGATGGTTTACACCGCGGGCAGCCACTCTGGAAGAAACGATTACAACACTCAGAAACGCGGTGCTTTCGCAGATATTCAAGTAACAGTTCTTATCGACGAATATAGCGCATCAGCCAGTGAAATTGTTGCGGGTGCCCTTCAAGATTGGGATCGTGCAATTGTTGTTGGAAGACGTTCGTTTGGAAAAGGGTTGGTTCAAAGTGAAATCGAGTTGCCCGACAAAAGTGCTCTTCGCTTAACCACCGCTCGATATTACACCCCTACAGGAAGGTGCATTCAAAAGCCATACGGAGATTCTTCCAAATATTTCAACGAAACTCATCAGCGCTGGTCAAGCGGAGAATTGTTCAATCAAGACAAAATCACGCATGTCGATTCCTTGAAGTTCTACACCCCTTCCGGAAGAGTGGTATACGGTGGAGGAGGAATTACTCCGGATGTGTTTATTCCTTTCGACTCAACGTCAACGTCTTTTGCTTTAATCGACATCATTAATTTCGGAATTCTTCGTCATTTGAGTTTCGATTATGTCGATCAAAATAGATCGCAACTTTCAAACTGGAAGTCCTTCGATTTATATCAAAAAAATTACAAAACAGAAGATGCACTTTTAGAAAAAACACTCCAATCTGCGAAGGAAAATAACATCTTATACACCAAGGCAGAAGTTGCAAAACTGAAGGCGCAATGTTCTCTTCGATTTAAAGCTCAAATCGCACGCGCGTTGTTCGATGAAAACGCTATGATTCGCATTATGAATGCGGGAGACCCTGAGTTAGTCAAGGCTGTGGGGGTCTCTAAAAACTACAACTCTTACTTCTTCCATAACTAATGGACACGCTTTCCAAACAGGAACGCCTCTATAAAAAGAAATCAATAGAGTCGCTTTACGCTCAAGGAAAAAGCATTAAAACGCCGGCAATCATTTGCTTGTATCACCCCTCTGATGAGGTTTCTGAATTTCCCGTTCAAGCGCTATTCACTGCGCCAAAACGTCGATTCGCAAGAGCGCACGATAGAAATAGAATAAAGCGACTCGTAAAAGAGGTTTATCGAAAAGAAAAACAACCACTTTATGATCACCTCAACAACAAGGGTGAAAAATTATCGTTAGCCTTTATCTTTACGGGAAACCGCATTCCTGATTATGATTATGTGGAGCAAAAGGTTAAGCACCTCATCAAACAACTTATTACTGTTACGAACCAAGAGCATTCAACCCATGAAAATACTTAAACCCTCTCTACTCTTTTTATTGCTCTCCTATTTTTCTTTTTCTTCTTTTGCTCAGCCAAACCAATCTACTAATTACTTCGAGGTTGTAAAAAACCTTGAGATTTTTACTGACGTTTTCAGACAGCTTGATGAACTGTATGTAGAAGAGTCTGCTCCCGGAAACCTGATAAATACAGCTCTTTCAGGCATGTTGGCATCATTAGACCCTTACACCGTTTATTACCCTGAATCTAAAATAGAAGACGCTATGTATCTTCAAACAGGAAGATACGGAGGTGTTGGGGCGCGTGTAGATTTAGTAAACGGAAGGAATACTGTTCTTGAAGTTTTCGAGTCGTTTCCCGCCTATAAATCTGGACTTCGGGCTGGAGATATTCTTACACACATAAACGGAAAATCCATTGATGGAATTGATCTCGATAACCTTGAAGACGGATTAACCGGAACGCCTGGAAGCGTTGTGAATTTAACTGTTGTTCAACTTGGTAAATCCTCTTCTATAGAATTATCTGTAACCCGCGAAAGTATTAAAACGCCCGATGTTCCTCACTTTCAATTGCTCGAGAACAACGTTGGATACATAAAACTCGACGAGTTCACTCAAACCGCATCAGAAGATGTGAAGACAAGCTTCAACACATTGAAGGGAAAGGGCATGGATAAGCTCATCTTAGATCTTCGTGGAAACGGGGGTGGTTTGCTTCTCGAGGCGGTTAAAATCGTGAATTTCTTTGTGCCTAAAGGAACTGAAATCACCCGTACAATGGGAAAGACAGAGTCTTGGAAACAGCTTTACATCGGTCAATACGACCCGCTAGACCTAACCATTCCTCTTGTGGTATTGGTAGATGAGATGTCGGCTTCCGCCTCTGAAATTGTAAGCGGAAGTCTTCAAGATTTAGACCGCGCAGTTGTTGTTGGTGTTCCTTCTTTTGGAAAAGGATTGGTTCAACAAACCTTAGATCTTTCATACAACGCTAAAATGAAAGTCACTGTAGCCAAATACTACACACCAAGCGGAAGATGCATTCAGAAGCTAGACTATGGCAACAAAAAAGACGGGCACGCCACACAAATAGACACTACTAAAATCAGAACATTCTACACCACGAGCGGTAGACCAGTAAAAGACGGTAGTGGTATTTATCCAGATATTCTAATCACGCCTAGCGCTTCAAAAGAAATCCTTTCTCAACTTCAAAAGAATTTCGCTTACTTCCGATTTGGTGTTGAGTTCAAGAAAACACACGCGTCTATCGACTCTGCTGGAAGCTTTGTTATTTCATCAAAAGACTATACCGACTTTGTGCAATTCGCAAAAGCAAACGCGAAAGATTTTGTTCCTACGTGGTACGATCACATCCAAAAACTTGAGAAAGAATTGGCCAATCAAAGCGTTGTAAATCCTGCGCTAAAAGAACAGCTCAGCAACTTACAAAACGGAATTGCCGGGGCTTTTGAGAGTTCGTTGCTTCAACTTCAAAATGAAATCACTCCAAAAATTGAAGCTAAAATTGTAGAGATGTATTACTTCCGCTCGGCGGCTATTAAACAGTCGTTAACCAACGATCCGTTAATTCGGGCTTCACAAGAAGTCTTTCAAAAAAACTATTCATCCATTCTTGTGGGACCCGTAAACAGAGAAAATAAATAAGACGTGCTGAAATTCTTCAGTCTTCCTAAAACTCAATTAGCCGCTTTGGCTGTTTGGGCATTTATGCTTCCCTTGTGGAACTTAGGAATGTCTGTAGCCATGTTTTTTCTGCTTTTCGTTGCTGTAGCAACCGCCATTGAAAAAAAGACCTTCGTTCTTCTTCCCGTCTTAAAAAACCCAATTTACCTGAGCTTCCTTATCGTTTGGGTTCTTATTCTTTTCGGTGTTTTTCGCGGTGGTGACAACAGCCTCTTGTGGAAGGAAATTAAAACACTTCTCCCCCTGGTCCTCGCTCCCCTCTTTATACAAAATCTTAATCCTCTCTCGAAATCAGAAGAATCTGTTATTTGGAAGGTGTTTTTCTCTGCCGTTGGAATTTCTGCGTTCGTTTGCGTGATTTACGCGGCAGTCAAATACCCCCTTCCTGAGCCCCGAAGCGCTTCTTTATTCATCTCACACATTCGTTTTAGTTTAATGGCTGTGTTAGCACTTATTGGCGCATGGGGGTTGCCTAATGTTATCTCACTACCATTCAAAATAGCTCTTTCCGTTGTTGTGTTCTTGTTTTTCTTTTTTGTTGGAACACTCACTGGTTGGGGATTCTTAATTGTTTTAATCATTCTCCTATTTGCCTCAAAGTCGAAACGAAACAAATTCATCGTTTTAGGAACAACACTTACACTCGCTTCTGCGCTACTTTTTTTTCTTTCGAAAAACACAGATTCAACCAACTTCCAACCCGAACAAATTGAATCTTCTCGTGGCGAGAAATACATTCATCAACCAACCAATTTTCAAACTGAAAATGGAAATCGTATTTTCATAAACATTGCCCCGGTTGAGCTAAATAGCGCTTGGGTTGCCCGTACAAATCACCCGTTGCTTCAGAAAGACTCAAGGGGACAGTTGGTTCAAACAACACTTATTCGTTATTTAGCAAGCAAAGGTTTGTCAAAAGACGCGGCTGGAATTCAACAATTAACAGATGTTGATGTTTCTAATATTCTTGCTGGAAATACCAATTGCAACGAACCCCTATGGAACGCTTTAGAAAAACGTTGGCACCAAATTGTCTTCGAGTATCAAACCTATAAAAGTGGAGAAAATCCCAGCGGACACTCGGTTTTCCAACGGTTGGAATACTACAAGGCAGCCAAATTCATTATACAGCAAAACCTTCTTTTCGGGGTGGGGCAAGGAAATGTGAAACAAGCTTATCACGAGGCCTACATAAAAAACTTTCCTAACCTCGATGAAAAAGTACAGCACGCTGTGCACAATCAATTCTTGTCGTATTGGATTGCTGCTGGAGCTATAGCTTTGCTCAGCTTCTTATTGTATTTCTTTTTTATGTGGAAAGTTGCGTGTAAAAACACCCTCGCCTTGGCGTTTGTTGTTTTAGCGTTTTTATCTTGTCTCACAGAAGACACGCTCACAACTCAGCCAGGTGTGGCGTTCTTCGCTTTTTTCAGCACTTTCTTCTTCTTCCTTCCGAAAAAAGAAGATTAGTTTTTCATTTGAAGACGCGTCGGTGCATTTGCAACTTCCCAAGCGGTAGAGAATACCAATTGAGCAATGCTGCACATCTTGTCGTAAAGAATCTTTTCCGGATCATCGCCAGGCTTGTGATAATCTTCATGAACCCCACTGAAATAGAAGATAACAGGGATATTGTTCTTCGCGAAATTGTAATGGTCTGAACGGTAGTAAAATTGGTTAGGATCGTCTTCCGAATTGAAGGTGTAGTCTAACGCTAGGTTAGACGTTTCCTTGTTTACTTTTTCAGAAATGTTATGCAGGTCCATACTTAAACGATCACTTCCAATTAAGTAAACATATTTCTCATTGTCTTTGTGCGTTTCGTCTACACGACCAATCATATCAATATTCAAATCACAAACTGTGTTTTCCATTGGATAAACCGGATGTCTTGTGTAATAATCACTTCCGAATAACCCTTTTTCTTCGCCGCTTACATGAAGAATTAGTATGCTGCGCTTCGGTCCGTTCCCGTCTTTTTTCGCTTGAATAAAAGCCTCAGCAATTTCCATAGCTGAAACCGTTCCTGAACCATCGTCATCTGCACCGTTGTTTATCTCTCCATTCACAATGCCTATATGATCGTAGTGGGCAGACACAACAACAATTTCGCTCTTCAAATTTTCATCGCTTCCTTCAATGAAGGCCAATACATTTTCGCTGGAAACCATTTCATCCGTTACACTTACATTCAATACGGCTTCAACCTCTCTTTCACAAAGTCTTATGGTTTTATTTGAAAAAAGTGGTTTTCTCTTCTTCTTTAAACCATCTAAGTTTTTTGCAAGATCTAGATTGAACCACTCGTTGGCTGATTTTTCATTGGTGAAAATCAATGGTATTCCTGTCGCAACAGCAGCGTCCATATCTTCAATCAACTCCATCTTTTCAGACTCTAACCAAAACTTAATTCGTGGTAAGAACGTTACATAATCTCTTCGAATCACAACAATAGCCTTCGCTCCTTGTTGTTGTGCCAACGCTACTTTCAACCCAGGATCATAGGACCAATCGCTAAGCTGTTCTGTATCTCCTGAAATAAGTGACTTCCCTTTTTTGTTTTTGGGTTCCCCGTCCATCACAACAACTAAGGCGTCCTTCACGTCTAATCCCGCATAACTGTTGTAGCGTCCTTGACATATTCCATAGCCTGCAAATACAATTTTAGAAAACGACTTTGCGCCTTCTAAACCATCTGCATCCAACGAGAAAATATCTTTCGAGCTCTCGTAATTCTTTCCGTTAATGGTAAGCACCGTGGAAGTTAATTTTCTTTTTCTTAGTGGAAAACTTTGTTGCTGAACCCCTGTGTTAGAGCCTTTTTCTAAACCCAATAATTCATAGTAATTCTCTAAATAAGCCGCGGCTTTTTTCTGGCCGGGCTTACTCGTTTCTCTTCCTTCAAAATCATCGGCTGCTAAAATAAAGAGTTGTTCTTTAAGCTCCTTTACCGTAATGGTATTCATGTACGTGTCACGCTTATCGTGTGCATTTAACGAGTTTTGTGCACTCGTTGAAAGAGCGGCACAAACAAAAAAAATTCCTAATGCTTTTTTCATTTTATAAATCAATTTTTTCTACACGTTTCGCATGTCTTCCTCCTTCAAACGGCGTATTTAAAAATGCTCTAACCATAGCTTGGGCCACCTCAGGTGTCACAAATCTTGCGGGTATAGACAATATATTTGCGTCGTTATGCTGACGGGCTAGAACTGCAATTTCTTCCGTCCAACATAATGCTGCTCTCACCCCTGCGTGTTTGTTAGCCGCAATACTTACTCCGTTCGCAGAACCACAAAGCAATATTCCACGTGAATCATTATTTACACTTTCTGCCACCCCGTGGGCATAATCCGCGTAGTCGCAACTCTCCGCAGACGAACATCCTTTATCTTCTATTTGTAAGGACTGAAATTCAGTTGCCATCCATTGTTTCAAGGCTTCTTTCATTTCGAAACCGGCGTGATCAGAACCTATATAAAGCTTCATATAATATTAGTTTAATGCAAACCTATTCTCTTCTTTTCCGTTTTGAATACCAATGTGAATGGAAAGTATACTCTTTTAACAACTTGCTGTTTTTTATGTTTCTAACATGTGAATAACTGTTCACAACATAATTTTTGTTTTCATGTTATTTATACCCTTATACAGGAAAAAATTAGCACAAAATTTACTTCTCACTTTTTTCACTTTGTTATGAACGAAATTCATCAACATAAAAATACCTTTTACACTATATAGATTATCAACAAACAATTCTTTCAACACTGTTGTTAAATCATTACAAATTCATTCAATATCACAGATTTAACTCTATTTACACTGTTAAGAACATGTTACTTCAATGATAATAACGACAATTCCTAAGAAAGTAAAACAAATTTACTGACGGTATTAACAGCCCTATTACTATTACTATTTTCTTTTATAAAGATTATAATTAGATAGTAGATGTTGGTGAAAACAAAGTTAAGCTCAGATTGGTTTTGAATTAGAATTCATAACGACCTTTGAAAAATGAAACCACACGGAATATTAATCACTTTGCTTTTGACTTTTCAGCTTTCGTTGTTTGGGCAAAATGAGTTCAAAGTGTTTTATTATCCAAACGGACAAAAAAGCAGTGAAGGTTTTTTAACGGAGGGTAAACCGAACGGTTACTGGAAGAATTATTTTGAAACAGGAGTATTGAAATCAGAAGGAAATAGAAAAGATTTTCAGCTGGATTCCACGTGGAAGTTTTTTCGAATGGATGGAAGTCTCCAGCAGTCTATCGAATATCAAGCAAATGTCAAAACAGGTGCTGAATGTTATTACGATTCGTTAGGAAGGAAAGATCGAATGATTACCTATTCGAATGATTTAAAAAACGGTCCAGCCGCTGAGTATTTTTCTTCAGGAAAACAAAAAACATCTTTCAATTATGTAAATAATCAGATTGAAGGAAAGTATTTTGAGTACGCTGAAGATGGAAGAGTTATTACCCGAAGAACATATAAAAACGGATTAATTTATTCGGAAGAGAAAATTAATAGATACAATAAAAACGGTCAGCGTGTAGGTTTATGGGTAGATCTGCGAGAGAGCGGGAAATTGAAGGAAGAAGGAAACTATTTATCCGGATTGAAAGAAGGAACATTCAAAGTATACAATAAGCAAGGAGAATTTGTGAAATTTGAATTCTATGAATTTGGACTTTTGAAAGAAAACAAAGAAGAAACAGAATTTGTAAAAATAGAGAAATTTTACGATGAAAAAGGAAGGGTGACAGAGCGTGGTGCTACAAAAAACGGACTCAAACACGGCACCTTTCAAACGCTAGATTCCACGGGAAACATAATATTTTCAAGATTGTATTTGAATGATATTAAGCAAGCTGAGGGAAAGTTTGATACCTTGAATAGGGAGATTGGAGAATGGAAATATTTCTTTCCAAACGGTTTATTGAGGTCAAGCGGGTCGTATTCTAACGGAAAAAAAATAGGAGACTGGAAATATTATTTCGAGAATGGAAAGTTAGAACAATCGGGTAAGTACGATAATAATTTTATATCAGGAAAGTGGTTGTGGTATTATTCAAACGGAAAAGTGTTGAGAGAAGAGTTTTACGGAAAGGGAAAATTAGACGGGCATTATATTGAAAACGACAGTTTGGGCAATATAGTTTTAGAAGGAGACTATGCAGACGGGTTGAAGCAAGGAAAGTGGCTTCGTTTTATTAATGACCACAAGGAAGAGGGAGAATACATAGACGACGAGAGAAACAACGTCTGGATATTTACCCATTCAAACGGAAATAAAATGTTTGAGGGAAAGTTTGAGTTAGGAGTAGCGGTTGGCAAACATGAATATTATTATTTCGACGGCAAGCCAGAAATGAAGGGTGGTTACGAAGGCGGTGAGTTAGATGGGGACTGGATGTATTTCGACGAGGAAGGAAATTACACTAACACCGTAACTTACCAAGCCGGAAAGCTTTACAAAGTCGACGGTATTAAATTGAAGGAAAGAAAGTAGGTTGTTTCACATGAAATTATCTTCCCAAGTGAATCAACAGGATTGACACGTCGGTAGGGTTCACTCCACTGATGCGACTAGCTTGCCCAACAGTTGCGGGCCTAATCTTCGAAAGTTTTTGTCTTGCCTCGATACTCATAGAGGTTAGTTTGAGATAATCAAACTCAGGCGACAGTTGTATATGATCTAATCGCGTGAGTTTATCTGCCATATCCCTTTCTCGCTGTAAATAACCTGCGTATTTCACACTTATTTCCACAGCAGCTAGAACTTCACCCTTGTTTTCGGTTAACGTTGAAATTTCAGCCTGTAAATCAGTGTTGACTGAAATAATATCATCTAAGCTGACTTGTGGTCTTGTAAGTAATGTGACCAGCTTAAGTTTTTGATCAATAACCGCACTCCCCTTTGAAAGAAGCAATTCGTTGATTTCTTCAGGAGAAGTTGAGGTCTTTTCAATGCACTTCATCAAGGATTTTATATTCACCCTTTTCTTTTCAAGCAATTCCATCCGTTCATCAGAAGCAAGACCTATTGCGTGTGACAGAGGGGTTAATCTCTCATCAGCATTGTCTTGTCGCAATAATGTTCTGTATTCAGCGCGACTCGTGAACATGCGATAAGGCTCGTCGGTACTTTTTGTAATTAAATCATCTATCAAAACACCGATATACGCCTCATCTCTGCGAAGAATGAAGGGCCCTTTTTCTTGAACAAACAACCCTGCGTTTATCCCCGCAACTATTCCTTGTCCAGCCGCCTCTTCATATCCGGTTGTTCCGTTGATTTGCCCCGCGAAGAATAATCCCGAAATATCCTTGCTTTCAAGCGAGGGCTTCAATTGATCTGGTGGAAAATAATCGTATTCGATAGCGTATCCCGGACGAAACATTTTTGCGTTTTCAAATCCAGGAATTAAGTTCAGGGCTTTTTGTTGCACCTCTTCTGGAAGGCTTGTTGAGAAACCGTTTAAGTAAATTTCAACAGTCTTCCAACCCTCAGGTTCTACAAAAAGTTGGTGCGAATCCTTATCGGCAAAACGTGTGATTTTATCTTCGATAGACGGACAGTATCGAGGTCCAGTTCCGGTAATTCGTCCTGTGAACATGGGGCTTTGCTCAAATCCTGTCGCAAGAACCTCATGCACAAAGCTATTGGTGTGTGTAATCCAGCAACATCTTTGTTTGGTAATTTTAGGTTGGTGCGCGAATGAGAATCGTTGTGGATTTTCATCGCCTTCTTGAACCTCCATTTTAGAATAATCTAACGATCTTCCGTCGATACGGGGAGGCGTCCCAGTCTTCATTCGGCCAGCACGGAACCCCAAGGAAACCAGTTGTTCTGTAATTCCGTGTGATGCTTTCTCACCTATTCTTCCACCACCGAATTGCTTCTCCCCAATATGTATAACACCATTCAGAAAAGTACCACTTGTAATCACTACAGCATCACAAAAAAAGATCATCCCGAGAGTGGTTTTTACCCCCTTCACCCGGTTGTTTTCTATGATAATTTCATTAACAGAGTCTTGCCAAAAATCTACACCAGGAGTTTGTTCCAGGGCGTTTCGCCATTCCTCTGCGAAGAGCATACGATCGTTTTGAGTACGAGGACTCCACATAGCAGGACCCTTGCTTAAATTAAGCATCCGATACTGTATGGCAGATAGGTCGGAGACTACACCACTGTAACCACCAAGCGCATCTATCTCCCTGACTATTTGACCTTTAGCTACACCACCCATGGCTGGATTACAGGACATTTGCCCAATTTTATTCATATCCATGGTGATTAACAACACGCTATTTTTAAGGTTAGCCGCCGCCGCCGCCGCCTCATTTCCAGCATGTCCGGCACCAATAACTATAACATTATAATGTTTATTCATTTTTTGAGTGTTTCACGTGAAACGGAATTTAAACATATTTAAAGCACGTTCACAACAGCGCGAATTTAGTAAAAAACAATGATATACACAAGTCTTCATTTCGCGTCATTTCAATTTTATTTTCTTCTTCTTTATCTTGAAAACCAATAAGATGGAGAACACCATGGGCAATGACTCTCAGGAGTTCGTTATTATATTCTACCTGGTGAACAGTAGCATTTTCGAGAACCCGCTCCACGCTAATAAAGATATCGCCCGATACAAAAGCACCTTCACAGTAATCAAACGTGATGATGTCTGTGTAATAATCGTGTTGGATGAAATTCTGATTAACCTCAAGAATTTTCTCATCGGAGCAAAACACAAAAGCCAATTCACCGACTTTTTTGCCGTGATTCGAGACGAATTCTTTAATCCAGGCTTTTAAAAGCCGTTTTGAAGGTGTTGTAGTGTGTACACCTTCGTTGTGGAATGAAATGCTGTTCATGGACACGAAAATGCCTTCGTTTTTCAGTCACAACACATCTTATTTCGAAACTTGACGAACAAGCAGTGGTTAACAATTCAAAATCTTTGAAGAGATCCCAACTTAATTGTTCTGCAATTTTGAAAGACATTAAAAGAACTATGAGAAAGATTCAAATGATTTTAACGCTAGCGGTAATAGCGGCTGTTGGTTTTGCGGGCTGTGTTCCTCAACGAAAATTTGCTGAAGTGAAATCAGCGAAAGACGTTTCTGATTCCGAGAATATTGAATTGCAGAAGCGGGTAGATAATATGAGCGCCACAGCGAAGGAGCAGGGCATAACTATAGAAACCCTAAATAAATCGGTAAATAAACTAAACCAGGACACCACGCTTTACGGTAAGGAGTATCGCCGCCTTCGCGTGATGTATGATAAGGTAAATGATTTGAACAACGAATTATTATCGAAGAATGAAAAGCTTTATAACAACTCACTTGAAGAAAACAAAAAGCTTCTTCGCGATTTGGAGCGAGCGAAGGAAGCGCTCCAGGCTAAAGAAGACTCGTTGTACAAGCTTGAAAAATCGGTGAAGGAAAAACAGGCAGCACTTTCAAAAGCACAAAAGGATTTGTTTGAAAGAGAGGTGAAAATTAAAGAGCTCGACTCGTTGTTGCAGGCGCAACGCAGTGCAAGCGAATTGTTAAGAGCAAAGCTGGAAGCGGCGCTAATGAACTACAAGAACAAGGGAATTACCGTGCGTGAAGAAAACGGAAAGGTATACGTAAGCATGGAGGCGCAGCTTTTATTTCCATCAGGAAAAACAGATATTAATCCAGACGGAAAGTCGGCAATTATTCAGCTCGCAAAAATTATTCAGGAAGAAAAAGATTTGAATATTATTGTTGAAGGACATACGGACAGTGACAAGATTAGTTCGGGTGGATCAATTCCGAGAGACAACTGGGAGTTGAGTGTACTGCGCTCCACGGAAGTTATAAAACTAATTACCTCAAACAGTTCTATAGATCCGACACAATTGGCCGCTTCTGGAAGAAGCGAATACCACCCGCTGAATGCAAACGACAAGGCAAGAAATAGAAGAATTGAAATTATTCTTGAGCCGAATTTAAAAGAGCTTTACAAAATCATTAAGTAGGATATCTGAGAGAAAAATTACTGGCGCTTCGGCCGCTTTTCTGTTCCAAGAAAAAAGCCAACACCCAGATTATGAGGAAGTTAAGAAGATTATTAACGGAATCGTGTTGAAATGTTAAATTGAAGTTAGAAACAACGGTCCGCTTACGCCATAAGTTTGGCTAAATCAAACATTTTTTATTATGAAAAAAATCTTTTTGTTTTGCGCAGTAATAGCGCTAACGGGCACAATGAACGCTCAGTTAACAAATAAAAAAGGAGCGCAAATCCTTCCTGAAACTGGGGATTGGGCAATTTCTGTGAAAGCGGATCCTTTTATTGCATTTGCTACAAATCTAGTAACTGGTTTTGCCGGTGCAGCAGACGGAAGCAGTGTTGCTTTTAATCAATATCAAGAGGATCAAACCTTGGTGTTTAAAAAATTCACATCGAGCACAACAGCAGATCGTTTCATTGTGAATTTTGGTCACACGAGCAACACGAGCATAGCTGCTGTTGCAGAATTAGATGAAAATGGTTTGGGAATTGCTGACCAGTTTGTAGACAACAAGTCTCGCGTTAGAACAAGCCATATGGGATTAGGCTATGGCAAAGAGTTCAGAAAAGGTGCGGGCAGACTGCAAGGTTATTATGGCGCAGACGCAATGTTGTTTCTACAAGGTGGTTCTACAACGAACACTTACGGAAATGATATTACACGCACTCAACAGTCTTCTCGTTTGTTGAAGTCGAAAGCTGGTCTTACACTTGGTGTAGGTGCCCGTGGGTTTTTAGGTGCAGAGTATTTCTTCGCCCCGAAAATGTCTGTAGGTGCTGAATTTGGATATGGCTTGAGCGTATACTCACAAGGTGCTGGTAAAACCAACACTGAAACTTGGAACGCAACAGACGGAGCAGCAGAGACTGAGGCGGATGGAACTTCTAGTAGCATGGGATTTTCTATGGGATTCGATCAAGAAATTGATTCAAACACACCGTTCACACACATTGCTGGCGCAGGAATGGCTAGTCTTAAGTTGAATTTATTCTTCTAAAAGAATATCTACAAATATGGAAAAGGGTCTCGAAAGAGACCCTTTTTTATTTAGAATAATAATTCACCCCCTTCTGTTTTGAGGGGCGTTCCGTCTTCTCGCACCCGATGAAGGTGCGGTTATGGGATGTACACTTTTTATTTTCTTTCCTCAACAAAATACATATCCAATTCCCCTTTTCCTTTTGCTTGTATTTTCCCTCTGTGGGTGCAAACAAACTTATCCTTCACTATTTTGTAGGTTGTTTCGCTTATGTTTACCTTCCCGACCTCACTACTGCTTTCCATGCGGCTCGCGGTATTAACAGTATCACCCCAAATATCGTAGGCGAATTTTTTTACCCCAACAATGCCGGCAACTAACGGACCGCTATGCACCCCAATTCTAATCTCAAAAAACAGTTTCCCTTCAGATTCTTTTTGCGCCTTGTGTGCATGCATGAATTGCTGAATGGCTAAAGCAGCATTAACTACATCAAAAGCATGTGTGTTGTTTATGGTAGGCAAACCACCGGCCGCCATGTACGAATCTCCAATAGTCTTTATTTTTTCGACCCCATATTTACCCATAATATGGTCAAATGCAGAAAAACATTCATTAATTTCTGCAACCAATTCCTTTGGAGTGAGTCTTTCAGAAAGTTGAGTAAACCCTTTAAAATCGGTAAACAACACAGTTACTTCATCTATTTGTCGAGCTTCCGAAAAACCATTTTGTTTGAGTTCTTCAGCAGTTTCAGCAGGTAAAATGTTTAGTAGAAGTTCATCTGATTTCTTTTTTTCTTCAACTAATTGAGCTGTGCGCACCTCAATCTGCTTTTTTTGTAAATTTAGTTCGAGATTTGTTTTCTTTTGTTTCTTGTTATTAAGCCAAAGGATAACCGCAATCAATAAAAAAACAAACAAGGAAGACAGCAAAAATATCAACTGATATCTATTCTGCAATTCCTCCTTTTCCTGGGTAAGCTGTTGTTTTCGCTCTTGTTCAGTGAGGATAATGAGTTGAAGATCTTGAAAGGTTTTTGCACCATATAAACTATCCTTGTAGGCAACAAACATCTTAAGATATTTGTATGCACTATCCGTTTGATTATTTAATTGAAAAGTATTTGCCATTAAACCGGAAGCTTCATAAATAGCTTTTTTAAATGATATTAATTCTCCCGTTGCAATTGTTTTTCGACAATAATATAAACTCGAATCATGCTGATCAACCGTGCTAAATAATTTCGCCATTTGAATATAATTCAAAGTAAGATTCCGCATGTCGAAATCCCTACTAGATTCCCCTATGCCACTTCTGTAATGAATCAGCGCAGCATCAAAATTACCGAGTCGACTTTCTACATTTCCAAATCGTGCTCTCATTTCGCCATATGTTATTGCGCCACGGTCCGAGTTTCCAATTGAAAAATCATATATTTGTTGCTGATAAAATTTTGCAGAATCCAGCACGCCCTTCAATTCATAAACATTACCGATATTCGATAACTCGTTATAAACCATAGCTACATTATTCAATTTTCCATATAAAAACTGCGATTGCCTGTAATAATTTATGGAGGTTTCATACTCTCCCAATTCCATATAGATATTTCCCATCCGATTTAAGACGGAAGCCATAAGACTTGAGTCTGGATTATCCTCCAATATATTTAAAGCGGCCAATTGGCAATTTAGTGATTGGGGTATGTTGCCGGCTTCGAGTAGAATAAACCCCTTTGTGCCGAGCGCAATAACCTTACCCCTATGGTAATTTATGTCATTGCTTAATTTAAACGCAATTTCAGCGTAATAAAGCCCGGAATCAATATTTGAATACCGATATGCAGTGGCTAAATAATTATAAATTCTAATACGGTCAATATCAGTTTTTGCCCCCTGTAATTCAGTTTTTACCTTCGTAATTTCCGTTGTTATTTTTTGCCCGTTTACAGAACGAGACATTAGGATCGGTAAAATTGAAAGGAAGAGTAAAATATTTTTCATATTTCCTTGACTTTATTTTCCCGCTGGTTATATGCAGAAGAAAAGAATGAGTAATGGGAAGCTCTATTCTACGGTCACACTCTTCGCTAAATTTCTTGGCTGGTCTACGTTACAGCCGCGCATGATGGCCACGTGATATGAGAACAACTGCAACGGAATAACAGACAGAATTGGAACAAGACTATCATCGGTTCTGGGAATTTCAATCACATGATCAGCCATGCCCTTAACCGCTTTGTCTCCTTCTGTAACTATTGCAATGATTTGTCCCTTGCGTGCTTTTACCTCCTGAATATTGCTGACAACCTTTTCGTAAGAAGCCCCCTCAGTGGCAATAACGATAACCGGCATGTTCTCGTCGATAAGCGCAATAGGCCCGTGCTTCATTTCTGCAGCCGGATATCCTTCAGCATGGATATAAGAAATCTCTTTAAGCTTCAAAGCGCCCTCTAGAGCAACCGGAAAGCTGTAACCCCTTCCAAGATACAAAGCGTTTGAGCAGTGCTGGTAAATAGCCGCTATGGACTCCGTAAGGGCATTTGTCTTCAGCACTTGCTCGACCTTTAGCGGCAGAGATCCTAATTCAGCCATTAAACGAGTGGTTCGTTCGTTAGAAATAACGCCGCGTTTTTGCGCAACACTTAATGCAATTTGATAAAGAACAACAACTTGGGCTGTGAAGGCTTTAGTAGACGCCACGCCGATTTCAGGACCAGCATGCGTGTATGCTCCGCAATGTGTTGCTCTCGAAATAGAACTTCCAACAACATTACACACACCGAAAATTAAAGCGCCGCGCTCTTTCGCAAGTTCAATTGCAGCAAGAGTATCTGCCGTTTCTCCTGATTGAGAAATGGCGATAACGATGTCGGTAGGATAGATAATAGGATTTCTATATCTAAACTCACTGGCGTACTCTACTTCAACAGGAATACGAGCGAAGTCTTCAAATAAATATTCAGCAACCAGTCCGGCGTGCCACGACGTTCCACATGCAACAATTAAAATTCGCTGAGCCGTTTTCCAACGCTCTTCGTGCTCATCGATTCCGCTCATTTTAATGAGTCCGGTTTTTAAGTTCACACGTCCACGTATAGAGTCTTCAATGCTACGAGGCTGCTCGTGAATTTCCTTCAACATAAACGAATCATACCCACCTTTTTCAATGGCTTCAAGCTTTAATTCTAACGCTTGAATGTAAGGTGTCTGACCTTGGTTCTCAATATTTACAATGGTTAATCCCGTCGCGCGATCTACACGAGCAACTTCCTCATCGTTCAAGTAAACCACATTTTTAGTGTACTCGATAATGGGTGTTGCATCACTGGCAATATAGAAATCGTCGTGCGCCCCAATTCCAATTACCAACGGACTGGATTTCTTCGCAACAATAAGTTGATCTGCATTTGATTTGTCTAAAACAACAATAGCATATGCACCGTGAACTTCAGCAAGAGCAAGTCTCACCGCGTCGAAAAGACTAACACCTTCAGCGTTACGAACATCTTCAATTAAATGAACCAAAACCTCTGTGTCTGTATCGCTTAAAAACACGTGTCCGCGACTCGTTAACTCTTGTTTAATGGTAGCGTAGTTTTCAATAATTCCGTTGTGAATGAGTGCGATTGAACCGTCACCACTGCAATGGGGATGAGCGTTTACATCGTTCGGAACTCCGTGTGTAGCCCAGCGGGTATGTCCAATTCCAATGTGTGAAAGAGGCTTTACAGCACCTACGACATTTTCTAAGTCTACAACTTTTCCCTTACATTTCTTAACGATGAGTTCGCCATTTTCGATATACGCCATTCCAGCGCTGTCATACCCGCGGTATTCTAATCGGCTAAGCCCTTTAATAATCTTTTCGTAAACTGGCTCATTGCCTAAATACCCCACAATTCCGCACATGTTTTTTAGTTTGAGTATGTAATAATCAAGCGCAAATTTTCAACATTATTCTCAGAAAACGCGGGGCCGTGTATTATGGTTCTGTTAACAGACACACCCGCTGCGCCCGACACAATGAATAATGGCGCGTTTTCTAATTCTCCTGAGACAACTTTTTGAACGTATTGTGTAATGTTTAAGCGATACCTCTTGTTAGACTCCTCAACCCCACCACCAATGTTTCCACTGAATTGATCTGGAAGAGCAACCAAAGTTCCTTCACTGTTTTGATAGAAAATGAAAATTTGTGAAGTGGGGGCATACCTTGAATCGGGCTCGTATGGCACAATGAGCTCGGCTTTGTTTATGATTCTACCCTCACTCATTTGAAGATCTAACAGGTTTGGAAGTACCAACTTCGTTTTGATTCCAGCGCCAGCTTGTAAATACATCACGCTTTGATTGGCAAGGGTGTCTGTTGTAACTAGACCTTGTAGTTCAGGCTGAGTGGCATACTGATAAAAATGTTGAAGTTGGGAATACCTGCCACAATCCGATGTTACCGGGAATTCGTAGAAGGTAGTATCGGCAAGACCTCCGTTGTCGTATCGATAGTAAACGGTTATTTTGCTGTTTATGTTTGTGAGATCCAACGCAACCACACCCATAGGGTATGAGCCCGCCTCCACTTTCAAACCCTTGAAATACGTTTGAAAATTTTCGTCTGATTCCAACGCTGTTGTTTCAGTTGGTTGAATAAGTCGGGTTCCCACACTTGTTTTTAACGGAATACGTAATTGCGGCGCAAGCGAATCTTCGGTGCCGAACAAGTATGTTTTTGGTTTGAATTGAAACGTTTGCGAAGCGTCTGCCAGCAAGTTTTCGTTCAACACAGGGGCATTGTACGAACTGTTGAAGCTTCCTGTTTTCGGCAAGTCGGCGCTTAGTTCTTTCACAGATAAATACCCTTCGCCAAGAGAGCCGTAGGAGTACCCCGTGTAGGCAACAGAGAAAATAACAGAGTCCACCTCGAAGATTTCTGGAAAACTAGGGTTTGCACCAGAAAGAGCGAATTGTGTTGAGAAACTAGCTAACGTGCGACCAAAGGTTTCGTCGGTATACGACCCCAACAGGCAAGCCGAAAGCTCATCTGTAGAAAGGGTGTCTTCTCTAACAATGTAACTTAGAATGAGAGTATTATCAGATTGATTCGCGGATAATGTGTCTTCTTGCGGAAGAAGGCCGTCTGCCTGCAAATCTGTTGGTTTTTTACAAGAACCAAAGAATAGCAAGGTTAGCGCACAAATCAAGAAGAGGACGTTCCTCATGGGCTAGTCGATCAAAATTGGTTTTGCGGCGTGTATCGTATCAAAAAACTCATCGATGGCTCCATGAAAGTCTTCGCACTCGTAGGCTTTCAGAACAGGAACACTCAAGTTGTTTACCTCTTCCATAAGCTTTGGATTAATATCCGCCTCGTGAATAACCACGCCGTCTGCATGGGCAAGAGCAACCTTCATTAGGTTAACATAATTCGAAGTTGAAAGATCTCCAAGGTGTTGCTGTCCAATTTGGTCGAATTGAACTTTTTTAGATAGACCCTTGTCTATAGACCCCGCGAAATCGTCTTTGTAGAGTGAAACAACAATTTTACTTTCAGCAAAGTGAGGGTCTCCTGCGAATACATGCTTCACATAAAGCGGCATTAATGAAGAGAACCAACCGTGGCAATGCACGATATCAGGAGCCCAACCTAATTTTTTAACAGTTTCAAGCACCCCCTTCGAAAAGAAAATCATACGCTCTCCGTTGTCAGAGAATGGTTTGCCAGCCTCGTCGTGCAAATAAGCTTTGCGATGAAAGAACTCTTCATTGTCTATGAAGTATACCTGTAAGCGAATTTGAGGAATGCTAGCCACCTTAATAATTAGCGGGTGGTCAGTATCGTCTACAATCAAATTCATTCCAGAAAGACGAATAACTTCATGAAGCTGATGCCTGCGTTCATTAATCTTTCCAAACCGCGGCATGAAGATGCGAGTCTCTTTGCCTCGTTCGTGCATGGCTTGAGGGATTTGACGAACTTGATTCGCTATAGTTGATTCCGGAGTGAATGGAAAAATTTCTTGACTTACAAAAAGAACTTTTGTTTTTTGCATAGAGATGTTTAGGTTTGCCTGAATTCAGGTTGCAAAGATATTATAAATCTTTTTTGAATTTTGCAACTTTTTGGCCTTAAAATACTGAAATGAAGGGAACTTCGTGCGAAATAGCTGTTTTACAGCATGTTGATGAGATGATGACGTTCAGCACGAAGTGCAGAAACGAAAACCAAACCATAGGTTTTGTACCCACTATGGGGGCTTTGCACGAGGGTCACCTGTCTTTGATTGCAAAAGCGAAAGCTTTGTGCGATGTTGTTATTTGTTCCATTTTTGTAAATCCCACGCAATTTAACGACCCGAAAGATTTGTTACTCTATCCCAGAACGGAAGAGGCTGATGTTGCTCTTTTGAAGAGCGCGGGTTGCGATGTCGTGTTTATTCCGGCGGTTTCAGCAATTTATCCGGAAGGACAAAAGGTGGAAAATTACGATTTCGGAACGCTAACTTCAGAGTGGGAGGGGCGTTTTCGACCGGGACATTTCAACGGGGTCATTACAGTGGTTAAACGGTTGTTCGAAATTGTAATTCCGCACAAATCCTTTTTTGGCAAGAAAGACTTCCAGCAATTTTCTGTTATTCGCGAGTGGGTTACTCGCAGTGAAATAGGAGTAGAAATTGTCGGCTGCGATACAATCAGAGCTTACGACGGGCTTGCTTTGAGCTCTAGAAACAAAAGGCTTTCAACAGAACAAGCTATCATGGCCACTGCGTTTTCTAAAGCACTTTTGTTTATTCAAGAGAATAAACAAAAGAACAACGTGAAGTCACTGCTTGAAAAGGCGACGGAATTATTTATTGAAAAAGAACAGATTGAACTTCAGTATTTCACCGTAGCGAATTCTGAAACACTAGCGCCGTTAGAACACATTAATGAAGCAAAGCACCAAGTGGCTTTGATAGCAGGATTTATCGGGGGCGTTCGATTAATAGATGAACTCGAATTGAATTAATCTTTCTCTTCTTCCGGATTGTAGTTTTTCTCTTCCCAACGATTAACAGCCACTGCAGCCACTGCGTTTCCAACCACATTGGTAGCAGATCTTCCCATGTCAAGAATGTGATCTACGCCGAGAAGTAAGAGCAGTCCAGCCTCTGGAATTCCAAATGTTGCTAAGGTACCCGCAATAACAACAAGTGACGCGCGCGGGACACCAGCAATTCCTTTGCTTGTGACCATAAGTGTGAGTAGCATAGCAGCCTGATCAGCCCAGCTCAAGTCTATCCCGTAGCTCTGAGCAATGAACAAACTTGCAAAGGTCATGTACATCATACTTCCATCTAAATTGAAACTGTAGCCTAGAGGAAGGACAAAACTCACAATGCGATTTCTACACCCGAAACGTTCGAGCTCTTCCAATAATTTGGGGTAAGCCGCTTCACTAGAGGCCGTGGAGAAAGCAAGAAGCAGAGGAGCTTTTATGCGGGCAGTTAGCTGAACCACGCGCTTTCCAACAATTAGAAAAGCCACGAACAACAGAATGATCCAAAGCAAGAAAAGCCCGCTGTAAAACTCTCCGATGAATAGGGCGTATGAAGACAGCACGCTAATCCCCTTTTTAGCAACCACAGACGTCATTGCAGCGAAGACTGCAAATGGCGCGACATACATGACCATGGAGGTTATTCGAAGCATGACATGCCCAAGAGCATCCATAGCCCTTACAATGATTTCCCCCTTTTTTCCAAGAGCGGCAGTTGCTGTTCCGAAGAATAAAGCGAAAATCACTATTTGAAGAATTTCGTTTGTAGCCATGGACTCGATGACACTTGAAGGAACAATATGAACCACGAAACCTTTAAGGGTTAGGGCGGCTTTGTCAATTCCGGATTCCATGGCTTCTGGAGGAAGGGGCACTTGAAGCGATTTTCCAGGCTGATAAAGATTCACCAACAACGCACCTAGCAATAAAGAAATGAACGAAGCAGAAACGAACCAAAGCATGGTTTTTCCACCAATTCGCCCCACCGTTTTCATGTCTCCCAATTTCGCAACTCCCGCAACCAGCGTGGCAAGCACAAGGGGTGCAATAATCATTTTAATCAACCGAAGAAAGATATCTGTGAAGATAGAAAGCATCTCCAAGATTTTTTTTAGTGTTACATTTTGCGATTCAGAAACATCAATGCTTTTTTGATATTTTGACAGTTCACTCGAAGCGTTTTTTGACTTGTTGATGCAGGCAAGGGCTGCATCGTATTTTTCATTTTCCGAAATAGAATCGTTTGAAACAATTGCAGCAAGTTCATCTGCGGTTGGGGTAGGCTGAGCAGACAATTCTTTGGCGAGCTGTTCCAGCGCTTCTTTTTTTGATTTTTGTATAGGAGCTGGATAGGAAACATTTAACGCGTAGCCCACGCCAATACCAATAAACAAAGCGATAAATATCCACGTGGAAAGGCCTCCGAATTTTTTCATAAAAGAAAATTTTCCCGAAGATAGTGGCTTAGCTTACAATTCTTCTTGGAGGCGATGAAGAATTTTTCTCTCAATAGAACCTGTTATTCCGGGAATACCAATACCGAGTTTATTTGAACAACGAACTTCGACTTCAACATTATCGATATTTTCAACAATTCGAATAAC
>Ga0209597_1000354_pt1 | contig 30713 bp, 22 predicted proteins | sample M_140625_MF_Meta_FD_187316 | JGI IMG/M metagenome (GOLD analysis project Ga0209597, IMG submission 187316) | Freshwater microbial communities from Lake Montjoie, Canada to study carbon cycling - M_140625_MF_MetaG (SPAdes) (version 2) | ecosystem: Environmental > Aquatic > Freshwater > Lake... | reverse complement strand
ATTTTTGCCAATATTCTACTATAAGATAGATTTCAAAGCAAAGGCAAGAGAATAGTGAAAAATACAGATCTTGGTATTTTAATAGCAAAAAAGAACTATTCTGAAAGCAGTTTAATTCTAACCTTCTATACTGAGCTCAATGGACTGTCAAGCTTTATCTTCAAGGGAGCACGGAAAAAGAAACTAGCTATTTTTCATCTTGGTATTTATGAGCTTACTTTTTTTAAGCGAGCGGAAAGTGAGCTTGGGATTATTAACGCAATGGATTTAGCACTTCCTCTTTCTGAAATTTATTCTAATCCACAAAAAACTATTCTGTGTTTTTTTATAGCTGATGTATTAAAACAAACCTTAAAAGTTGAGGGTGGAGATGCATTAATCTTTAAATTTCTTCGTGAAAAGATTTGCTTATTAGAAGTCATAACAGATTTATATACATTTCCTTTGGAATTTTTAACAGGTTTAATTGTTAATTTAGGTTATCTACCACACTTTGAAGAAGCTAATGCCTCTTATTTTGACTTGCAAAAAGGAGTTTTTACAGCTATAGAATCTCCCTATTCTTATTTTGTAGACGAGCAAACAGCCGAACAATTAAAAACATATTTTGAAGGGTACTACGAACAGACTTTTGAGAAAGAAACTACGAAAAAATCATTGCAGCTATTGATTGACTATTACCAAATTCATATTCCAAATTTCCGAATAGATGTTTCCTTAGGTATAATAAAAGACACCTTGTACTCTTTTGCATAAAGAGTTGGTTTTTGTGCTATTTTGTTCTTGTTATTATGTAATTTTGTTTTTTTATTACCAATAAAATAATTTTATTATGACTAAAAAACTACTTTTTATATTAGCCCTAACATTTGCTGTTTCGGTAAAGGCACAAAACATCCCAAATGCGGGTTTTGAAAGCTGGACGCCAGGTTTTGGCTATGAAGATCCAAATTCATGGGGGACTTTAAATGCAGCATCTATTTTAGGTATGCCTATTTCTGTAACTAAATCAACAGAGCGTCATGGAGGGGCATTTTCTGCAAAAGTGGAAACTATGTCAACTATTGATAGTACTGGACAAGAAACCCCAAGTCCAGGATTTATGTTTATCGGATCAGTTAATATATTGCAGCAAACAGGTGTTTTGGGAACTTCCTTTACTGCAAGACCTGATTCTTTGGTTGGCTGGGTAAAATGTAACTCTGTTAACGGTGATACTTCAGGTATCGCCTTACAACTAACAAAATGGGACGCAATAGCTTTGACGCAAGAACAGCTTGGATTTGGAAGTTTCATTACTACTTCTACTAGTACTTCTTTTTATCGGTTTTCGGTTCCAATAGAATATGTAAGTGAAAATACTCCAGATAGTATATCTGTTTTTGTTTTAAGTAGTATAGGAAATGGGCAGATAGGTTCTGCTATTTGGGTAGATGATTTGTCTTTGATTTACAACACATCTTCAATTGGGGAGTTAAATAGCCCTTCTTTTGAAGTCTTTCCAAATCCTGTAAACGATGAACTTTCCATATCTTCAAAAACAGTTGATAAAATGGAAGTCTATTCTGCAACAGGAATTCTAATAAATCATATTTTAATAGATTCAGGATTAGTTGCTTCTTACGATACAAAAGAATTAGCAAATGGCCTCTACCTTATAAAAAACAGTAAGGGCGAATTAAAAAGGTTCATTGTTCAACATTAAGAAATAAATAAAAATCTGACAAAAGGGGATGTTTAGCATCCCTTTTTTTATTTTTCCGATTTTTTTGCTTATATTCAAGTAATGAATTTAAAAATACAAGAAAGTTTCCTTGACCCTGCGGTTTTTACTGAGCGATTTATCAATCAAACAAATCGCAGCATTTTTTTAACAGGAAAAGCAGGAACTGGTAAAACAACTTTACTTCACAAAATTGTTTCTTCAACCCATAAAAATACGGTAATTGTTGCACCAACTGGAATTGCCGCTCTGAATGCTGGAGGAGTGACTATTCATTCTTTTTTTCAGTTGCCTTTTGGAGCATTTATTCCAGATTTTAAAACACCTCAAATAGGAGTTGCTATAAAGTCAGAAAACAAAACAACATTAAAAAGACATTTTTCAATGAATCGCCGAAGAATTTCTCTTATACGCTCATTAGAATTGTTGATTGTTGATGAAGTGAGTATGCTTCGAGCAGATTTATTGGATGCAATAGATTGGACCATGAGGACAGTTCGTAGAATAAATTTACCCTTTGGCGGCGTGCAAGTCCTCTTTATAGGAGATCTTCATCAGTTGCCTCCAGTTGTTAAAAATGATGAGTGGGCCTTGCTGAAATTATATTACAAAGGAATTCATTTTTTTAACGCTGTTGTTTTTGCTGAAGAGCAACCAATATATATTGAACTCGAGAAAATTTATCGGCAAGTTGATAGTGTTTTTATTGAACTTTTAAATCACCTAAGAAATAATGCTATCTCAGAAGAAGATTTGACCTTAATTAATAAAAACGTAAAACAAAATTTACGAATTGAAGATCGCAAAGGCTATATAACTCTGACAACACACAATAACAAAGCAGATGAAATGAACCTTCGTGAACTTGAGTTTTTGAAAGAAAAATCATATTCTTATCAAGCAGAAATCACAGGAGATTTTCCAGCTCATCTTCTTCCATTGGATGCACGACTAGAATTAAAAGTTGGGGCTCAAATTATGTTTATTAAAAATGATGTTTCATTTGACAAGCAATTTTATAATGGCAAAATGGGTTTTGTTGATTCACTTTCAAAAGATGAAATAATTGTGAACTTCCCTGAAGAGAAAAAGAAAATTGTACTAGAAAAATTTGAATGGACAAATATCAAATATTCCTTAGACGAGAAAACACAGGAGATAAAAGAAGAAGTCTTGGGAACTTTTGTCCACTATCCAATAAAATTAGCATGGGCAATTACCATACACAAAAGTCAAGGCTTAACATTTGAAAAAGCAATCTTAGATGTGGCAGATGCATTTGCTCCAGGACAGGCTTATGTTGCTTTTTCTCGCTTAAGATCGCTAGAAGGGCTGATTCTATTAAATCCATTAAAGCTAAATGGCATTCCAAACGACCAGCAAATGATGGCCTATTCTAATTCCAAATTTAAATTAAGTGATTTAGATGTTGCACTCCAAAAAGAAACGTTTGTGTTTTTAAAAAATAAAATTTTAGAAGCATTTGATTGGTACGACACATTTGCTTTATGGACATCCTACTCAGGTTCAATTTCAATTTTATCAGCAAAATCAGAGAAATTTAAACAAACTTCTTGGGTAAAGCGAATTACCGATGAACTTGCAAAAACAAATGAGCCAGCTACAAAATTTAGGAAGCAAATTTCTGCTCTGTTTCAAGCTGAAAAGACAGATTTAGTATTTATAAATTCAAGGATTAACGCAGCATATTCTTATTTCTTTGATATCTTAGACCCTCTAGTTTTAGAAAGCTTCCGCAAATTACTGGAACTTAATCAAGTTAAAAAGACAAAGCAAGTAGTTGAAGAATTAGAGCCTTTATGCGAAGAATTACTGCAAATAGTTTTAACGCTAAAGCGCCTGCGTTTGTTTTTTGAAGCAATAACTAATGGAAAAGAAATCACAAAAGAAATTTATAGAGTTTCAGAAATAGAGAACTACAAAGTATCAAAATTAGCAGTAATACAAAATGATTTTAGGCAAAACAAAGTTACGACATTACTAGAATTTGATGATGGCATTGGATTTATTCCACTAAAAATAAAAAATAAAGTTCCTAAAGAGCAAAAAAAATCAACCTACGATCAAACTTTAGAATTAGTACACCTTGGGAAAGATATTCATGAAATTGCCAAAGAAAGACAGCTTTCAGTATCCACAATTAATGGACATTTCGCACAGTTAATTCGAGTAGAAAAAATTGAACTAAGAGATGTGATGGAACAAAAAAGAATTACAGAAATAAAAAACCTTCTAGAAGGGAAAGAATTTTTCTCGCTATCAAAAATACGCGAAGAACTTAATAACCAAGTATCTTGGGACGAGCTTAGGCTTTATCAAGCATCTACAATTATTTAGGCACTTGTTCAATAATTAAATAAACAAATCCTTAATCAAAGGTTATTTTCATTTCAACTCGGCGGTTTTTCTTCCGGCCTTCCAAAGTTGTATTATCGATTAAAGGTTGAGTCTCTCCAAAATAAAAGGTTATTAAACGGTTTGTATCAACTCCTTTAAAAATTAAATAGTTGTTCAGGGATTCTGCCCGTTTTTTAGAAAGCACAAGGATACGATTTTCGTAATATGTATTATCTGTATGACCTGTTATTTCTAATTTACACGTAGCTTTCTTAGGAAGAACAGCTAGTAGTTGATCTAAAGTAACTTTTGAAACTTCTAATACAATAATTCTAACTGAATCAGGAACAGGATAGATTTAAAAGCCCAAATTCCAATTATCTTTTTTATCAGAGATTTTATCTTTGTCTTTATCTTTGATTGCTGCATAAAGAATTGGTAAACTCAGACCTAGATAAAATTCAGCCCCCCTAACCTTTCCAACTGCAAATAATGTACGGAAATCTGTAACGCCAATACTAAATGGACCAAGGCGAGAAGCGATTCCTGTTTTAAAACCTGAATATTCATTCATTGAAATTGGAAAGTAAAGCCCAAACCAAGAATAATCAAAACTTGGTGTTATCGAGAACTGATTGGGGACAATGACTTTTGTGTATTTTTTCATTAAAATAACATTCATTACACCTGTAACATTTACATAAAAGTACTGCCCTATTTGATAATCAAATTGCAAACTAAACGCTGTTGGTATTCGCATTACGAATGTACTATTGACATCTTGTTCAGCGGTCCAATTAGTATTTCCTGACCCTGAAGATTCATTAATAAGTGAATCTATAATTTGATTAAAGTCGGATAGACTTGATACTGTTGAAAAACTTTGCAGATCAAAAGGTGATGAATTATTCACTGAAAAATTACGACTAAGTCCACCCTTTTTAAATCGCATGCTTCCTAAATCTATAAGTGAAATTCCCACTTTTGCTTTATATTTATTTTTATTTTTCATCCAAAGATTTCTTTCACCATCCATATCATATTTAAAATCTTTATATTTTGGACGCCATTCATAAACAAATCCCAAATCTAAGCCTATACCAAAATTAGAATTGAATTTATTATTTAACCCGTTTTGGAGAATAACAGGTATATTATCTGAATAGCCATAATTAAAATTTCCAGTTAATAACTGCATTGTATCATTATTCTTTAAATTATATTGTAAATCAGCTACTTGAAAATAAGCCGCAGAATACCCTTTTAAATATTTTACAGTGGCGCCTACTTTTAGGAAATGTTCTTTTTCGTCTAAAACAACTTGTCCATAGTTAAATCCTACTTCAGTCCAAGAGAGGTGATTTGCATTTATAAATTGCTCGTTGATATTTTGATTCCATAATAAAGGATAATTAAGACCTTGATCTAGAAGTACTGCAAAACTTGTGTTTATGTTGTCAATATTCGTTATACTTCTAGCTTTTGCTTTTAATCCTATTGCAATATTTGGTGTAATATGAAAAGCAAAGTTGAAGATATCTACCTGCAAATTAATATTTGCGCCCATTTTATTGCTCGTATTGTCGGAATACCTTTTTACGATATGCCGATCCATAAAGGTGCTATCAGGAAGAGCCCAAGAGTTATATGCTTGATTATTTTTAAACGATTTCAACCATCCTCCAGGCATACCGCTTGTATTAAATGAAACAAAATTTTGATAGGTATTTACATTAACGCTTCCAATATTTAAGTCGAATAGCAATCTTCCATCAACAAAACTTGCAGGTTGCAAGTCCGTTGACATCACACCACCATAATTACTAGTGATTACACCTAAGTAATTCTGTGCATTTATTTCTAATGCAAAAGAAAAAAGCAGTATTGCAAATTGTATTTTTATCATTTTCTTAAAATTTTGTATATTGAATCACAGAATTCCCAAGAATAGTTGAAATTGAAAATGCATTTTCGCCAAATCGTGTTATTTGTATTTTTTCTGAGCCTTTTAAGTCCTGATTAGCTATTAATTCCCCTGAAGAATTTAATAAATATAACTTATTCTCAATTGCATCAAGAATGCCAATTAAAATTATTCCATTTTTACTTGAATTTACAGAACTGCTACTTATCTCTGAAAGATTCATAGTTTTTCGCCACTTCAGAATCCCATTATGATCTATTGCACTAAGAACATTAGTGTTTTTTATCAATAAAACAAGGTTGTTGTTTTCAAAATAATGCCCAATAATACTTGAATTTGGCTTTATCTTAATAATTTTACTTTGGGCAACTTCATTAATTATTTGAAGTGAATTATTCGTAATTCCCGCATAAAATAATGAGGAATTGTTTGTAAATAATTGCAAACTTGAATCACATGGGATTTTTTTAGTGACTGTTCTACTAAGAGGATTCAAAAAATAAATCATATTTTTAGTTAAGATTCCAATTTGGATTTTTTTAGCAACTTCATATTGCCCAATCTGTTTTATAAAGTCATTCGTAGAAAATTGCTTAATTATAGCTCCTTTATTGTTTAAAAGCGAGAAGTTTTTTGGTCCATTAACAGTAAAAAATTCTTCTTTGGGGCTAAATTTTAGTGGAACGATACCATTAGTTGCCATTAAACGATAAATCATCCTTCCATTTTTATCAAAGATTTGGCATTCACCATTAAGCAAAAGAGAGAAGTAGTTTTTATCCGATGAAAAATCCTTTAAAATTACATTACTATTTAGTAATTGTTTTTCCCATTTTCTAAGACCATTAATATATCCTATCAACTTATTACTTTCAGTTAACACAGCAACATTTCCTCTATAATCTAAGGCAACAAAATCATTTACCCTTTCGCCTATATTCATGGTAAAATAATCCTTGTCATTTTTTTGTTCTTGTAAATCAATTTGATTGGAGGGAATATATTCTGTTTCAATTTTGGATGAATAAAAAATATTTGCTGCTTTATGTAATTGATTACTTACAATTCGTGATGCAACTTTAATTGGAAGTTCGCTATAAACTAAGTTCATTTTTTTTTCATCTTGCGAGAGTGAATTACCTAAATTTATCTCTGATACAATATCGTCTAAATAGCTTTTTTCTGTTGATATTACAGCGAAATTATTAAATTCTTCTATAAAAAACCCGACGGATGTATCTTGCTCAAGATGGCTACTAAAAAGGATGTTTTTGAAATTTGCAGAGCTTTCATTTCTTTCATCAATATTTAATTTTTCATTTATATTTTGGATCGGATTTTGACCTTCTTTAAAATAAAACACGACCGCATTTTGATTTTTATTACTAATAAATACAAGTCCTTTATCCACCCATTTAGAGAAGTCACTTTTTTTAAATTCGCGATCTGTTTCCTTTAAAAAAGAAGTACTGAAAAAAGAGTATGTATTGAACTCTCTTGGTAAAATTCCAGCAAATAATTTTGAATCGTCTATAGAATTAATTTTAGTTTTACTGAATTTGGTTTTTGTATACTTTAAAATCCCTCTTCCCTTCTTATAAACATCTGAAGTTTTAATCATTTTTTCACTTAAAAAAATGAGTGAATAGGATGCTTTCTTATCTACATCAAACCTTAAGTGTGTATTTTTGATTAAGCGCCCATGAAATAAAATTAATTGATTTTTCAAAAAAATTCCTTTATACTTTCCAAACGTAAAATTCATTTTACCTTGAAATTTTAGTGGCATCAATCCTTTACTAAAAATGGCTTCCACTTCTTTTTTTATCCAATTTTCTTTGCGCTCAATTAAAATAACAGGTCTCTTTGAACTTAAAAAGATGGAGCTTTCATAATTTATTTTTGGAACGATAGAATTGTAAATCGCTAGGTTTATACTTAAAACTTCTAGATTGTTTTCTTCCCAATTTATTTCCTTTGGATTGTGAGCTACAACTATAAGCTCATCTTCAAAAGAGAAACAGTCACGAAGATTTGTAGAAGTATCTAAGCGAATTAAGTCATAAGATACATAAGAAATCCAAGTCGCTAAACTAAGACAGATGATTACTATAAAAATACGATTAAGCATTTATTGTTTTTCACAAAACTATGGATTACAACAGGTATTTATCCTTGTGTTTTATTAATAAATCAACACTCTCTTGTTCAATTGAATAAATTTAACTGACTATTTTTTGCAATTAAACGAAAAGTTTTGCGATGATGGATAGAAATACCAAGAGACTTAATTGCAATTCGATGCTTAAGAGTAGGGTAGCCTTTATTCGTTTGCCAATCGTAGCCTGAGTATTCTTGGTGTAAGCATTTCATTAAATAATCCCGATGTGTTTTTGCTAATATTGAAGCTGCAGCAATTGATTGAAATTTTGCATCTCCTTTCACGATTGTCTCATGTGGAATAGAAGGATAAGGATGAAAACGATTTCCATCAATTAATAAAAAATCAGGGCGGCATTCTAATTGTTTAATTGCTTTGTGCATTGCTAATATACTTGCATTTAAAATATTTATTTCATCAATTTTTGATACCTCAACAACCCCTATTCCAAAAGAAAGAGCTTTTTTTTCTATTTCATCTTTCAAAGCCAAACGTTGTTTCTCATTCAATTTTTTTGAATCATTCAATCCAATTATTAGGTTGTTAGGATTTAAAATAACTGCTGCTGCGACAACTGGCCCAGCCAAACAACCTCTTCCTGCTTCATCACAGCCGGCTTCTAGTCGATTTTTTTCTAAGAAAAGATATAATTCTTCCATATCTGTAAAAGTGATAATTAATTTTGTATTTTTAACTTAAAATATTAACTATGAAAACTATGAAAAATTTATTTTCTTCCATTTGTATTCTTTTATTTAGCACTAGCTTAACTGCACAAGTTGTAAATTCAGGATCTTGTAAATCTAAGGCATCACTACTGTCCGGAAAAGAAAGTGGTAAAATTCAAATTACACTTCCTGAATCGGTTGTTAAAGAAAATGTGGAAGAATATGGTAAATATTATTTAAAAATGTTTACAATTGGGTTTGATGAAAAAAGCCATCTTGCCACTTTTAATATGGTAACAAATGATGAAAATTCACGTCGCGTAATTATCCGCTTTTTAAGTGCAAACCAGATTCAATCTATAGTTGTAGAGAATAAAATATTTACACTTGGGGATTTTTATGAAAATTTTCTGAAGTAAAATTATTTCCTTTAACTCTATAACTACTAAAATAAAGATTTCTAAATTATTTTTAAGCTCTCAGAAAAGCTCACTTAATAATATTTAAAGAAAATTTACTGTTTTTTTCATTAAATAATCACTTCATAGAAACCTGGTAATGCTATAACTAAAAAAGTTAAGCTACAGCATTATAATCTAATTCGTAATTCATTTAGTTTGCGGTTATCAACAATATCTGCTTTCTTTCTTAAAGCCCCTAAAGCTTGACCTTGAATAGATCCTTTAAGAGTTGTATACATTTGATCCCTTTCAATTTTATAATTAGCTGCAGCAGGAGCTTTTGTTGTTTTATCAATCCGAATAACATAAACTCCTGTTTTCCCTTTTAAAGGAAGGGTTCTTTTTTTGTCTTTTATTACAGAAGCAAATAAGGCCCCAATAATTTCTGGCTCATATCCACCTCCAGTAATTTGAGGATTTGAAAATGAAATCTCAGCATTCATAATTGTTGTGTTGGAAGCTTTTGCAAGTGCTAGCATTGTCTTGTATTTAGCCATTTGGTTTATTAATTTTTTTGCTTTCTTTTCAATTCTAAGATCTTCCTCCATTTTTACTTTTATGTGCTCAAATTTAGGCTCACCCTTTTCTTTAATAGAAGAAATCATAGCAATGATGTATTTATCTTTATCTTTAATAGGATAAGATGTTAAATCGCCGACAGCTGCCTCCTCTGCAAAAGCTAATTCAAGAATTTTATTCGCTGCAGTAGAAGTAGTTAATCCGGTTACTTTTGGGCTATTATCTTCCAACATAATTGCCCGTGCTAAATAGTTTGAACGCAAAACAATTGTATCAAAAAGCGCGCTTTTTTTAAGAGGGTCTTCCACTTTAGATATTGAACGATCTAATTTATATAAAATGCTAGTGATTTCACTTTCCTTGTTTTCAATTGTCTCAGTTGAAGCTTTGAAGGATTTTGAAACAGAAACGAGTAGTGGGAATCTTGTAGCATCTCGATCAAGCACTTCGATAATATGAAATCCGAAATCAGTTTTTACAATCCCTATTTTTCCAATAGCTTGAGTTGCGCAAAAAGATCCAAATTCTTTTACCATTTCACCTTCTAAAAAATTTTCATAAAGTCCACCCGTTGTTTTTGATCCCGGGTCTTCCGTATACTTAGTTACTAACTCAGTAAAGTTATCCTTGTTAATTACTTTTAATAAACTATCTGCAGTCTTTCTTTTAGCCGCTATTACTTTTTCATCTTTTGAGCTATTAGTAGAAATTAATAAATGGCGGGCTTTTAAGCGAGAAGGTGTGAAACCAATCACTTTTGAGATGATAACATTTTCTTGCATCATATAAGGACCAACAATTTGACCGATATTGGCCGTTTTAAAAACAGAATCTAAGTTAGCTGGATATGATTGAAATTTATTTGCTTTTTCATTGCCTTCAGGAACAGCGGTTGCGCGTTTATCTGAAAAATAAACATTTCTGTCACTATTCTTGGCTACAAATATAGAATCATTTGCAGATTGTAAAAACGCAGACTTTAATGCATTCAAAGTTTTATTAAACATTAAACTATCTTTTCTGGAGGGCGCAACAGATACATCAAAAAGTTTCACTTCTCTTGATGAAGTAAGATTGGTATACTTTTTATCTGATTTATGTAAATCATAATAATTTTTTAATTCGCTTTCAGAAATCTTTACTGATATATCTTTAATTTCATCATATCGCCTTGCAACAAATGAAATATTTTTTGTTTCTTTTTGCGATAAATACTCTACTTCTGCTTCTAATTTTGTAACATAGGCCCCTTGATCTAGTAATGCTAGGTATTTTTCTTGCTTTCGGCGGTCTGTATAATATTGTTTTGTGCCTTTCCATTGCTGAACTGCCTGCTGTTCTTTACTTGACTTTAATTTGTCTATTGTCATCTTTAATTTTTGGCGCCCTTCAACAGTAGACTTTTCTGTAACCAGCCCTGATAATGAATCAGTAAAAAACTGAGCTGATAAATCCTCTAAAATAGGGAAGCCATCAGTCGCCATCAAATATGCATTAAATTCTCTATCGCTCACTGAAATATCTAAGGCAGTATATTCCTTTCTTAATATCGTTGAATCTACTAAAAAATTCCATGCCTTGTCAGTAGACGCATCCATTTCAGCTTCAGTATATTCTTTCTCTTCCTTTTGAGCTTGACCTCTATCTTGATCTTGAACTTTTCCACTTGTTATACTGTAAATAGTAGCATCCACTTTTTCTCCATAGACTGTACCGATTCCATATTTTCCTTCACTTGAACCGAAGAAATTTTGATAGTCGCCAAGTATAAATGATAGTAATGCAAGGCCAATAATACCAACTAACAAGCCTGACTTTGAACGAATTTTACCTATAATCGCCATAATATAATTTTTAAAGATTGCAAATATAGCGAAAAATCGTCAAAAAAAGTAGAAAAAGTAAGAAAAAGTAGCGCTTTTTAGCCCCCTTCTTTTTTTCCTTTTGGTTTTGGTGTACTTGGTAAAGTATCTTTCTTCTCCTCAACTGCAGGTTTAATTATGGGTTTTGGTTTTGTGAAAATAATACTCACTGTTTTAGAGTCGGTTCCACAATTTCTTACTGCACTTACGATTAATTTATTTTCTCCTACTTGCAAATTTATATTGCTTGTTAATTGACCATTAGAAAAAGTAAAGTTTTGAGGAGATCCGTTTAGAGTTACAGTAATTCCCCCCCTTGAAGGCATATTCGCAATACTTGCTGATAATGAATAGGCAGCGGCGGAAACTGTAGAATTTCTGCCATTAATTGTTACTACAGGAGCAATGCAATCGTCTAGATTTATAATAATCGATTCGCTAACAGATCCACAATTATTAGTAGCAGAGATAATTATCGTATTCGTTCCTGAAGAAAGTTGTAAGCTAATATCTACTGTTTTAGTTGTTGTATTATATGTAGTGGTGGAAACTTGTCTTCCATTAAGTGTAACAGTAATATTTTCCTTTGATGTGATATTATCAATTGTAGCTTTGAGGCGCAAGGCAGGCAGAGAAACTACTGTATTTGTTATAGGATTAGTTGAGGTTATCTTTGGTTTTATGCAGTTTTCATACGTTACAGAGGTACTTGAAGAGGTGCTTCCACAATTATTAGTTAATGAAACTGTAAATGTATTTTGACCTGGAAGAAGCGTTACATTTGATTGTAAAATATGGGTTGTTGGGTTAAAGCTAATATTGTTTAGTAAAACCCCATTCTGGTAAACTAATATTCCTTGAGTATTTAGTAATCCATTTATAGTGGCACTAAAGGTAAAAGACGGAACACGAACAATTGTTCTTTCAGAGGAAGGATTTATAAAAGTTAAACTAGGATCTATACAGTCCTTGTATTGAATTGTAATCGTTTTTTGATCCAATCCGCATTCATTGGTTGCGGTAAGTGTAAATATATTTATCCCTGAATTAAGTATGACATTTGCGCTTAGTTGATTCGAATAGCTATCGTAGCTAAAGGGAACCATAATGTTTGAGGAGTTTAAGAGAGATATATTTGACATTCCTGAAACGTTCGTTACAGTAGCATTAATTGTAAATTGTGGGGAAGTGCTAACACTATTGTCCCTGGAAGAATTGCTGAATTTAATAATTGGTTTTGGACAGGAAACTGTTTGATTTGGCAAGGGATTTTCCCTTGGAGTTTTATTAACTCTAAATTGAATATACAATGAAGTATAATGGTAAAGATCATTTTTAGACCTTGGACTTGAATTACTTACTCCATCAAAAGCATCTTTTTGTGTAAAGGTGGTTTTGTGTTCTATTCCAATTGTAGTTGCTTTTCCAATTTGGTAGCCTAAACCAAAACCTAAACTTGGCATTACATTCACCTCATATTTTTTTGCGTCGTAGCCATCTAAAACAGATTCGTAGGTGTCGTCTAGCACGTTGATATCATTAGGATATTGGTAAATTGACGAACTATCAATTTGTAATAAGTTTCCATACGTTCGGTTGAATGTTAGGCCGATTCCACCAAAGACATAAGGGTCTATGCCTGTTTTTTCTGTCAGACCATTCAAGTGGACGACTAATTCTAGAGCTAAACGGCGTGTTTTAGATTTAAAGTTGTGAATAATTCCTTGGGGTTTGTAATCCAAAAGCGCAGTGCCAGAATAGTCTGCTAAACTTGAAATGCTTGTATCTTGTCCATACCAATTACCAGATAAGTACCTTGCGCGTATATCAAAGCTCACTATTTTACCGTAATTGTAATTATATGATTTGCCTAATGTTAATCCCCATCCGGCTCCAAGTTTATACTTAACATCTGTTGTGTTCCATGTTCCACCTAGATTGACACCCATGAATAATTTTGATGAATTATCATAATCTACCTTTTGGGCGCTGAGATTATAAGTCAAGAAAAATGTTAGAGAAAGTAAAAATATATTTTTCATAGATCTAATTTTAAATTTTATTAAACGAATTTAACAGATTTCATGCCATAAACAATAAAACTAGAAATTATAAACTAGCTAAAATGCTTTTCCAACTGCATTTTTTTTCAATCATTGAACTAATCTCAGAAACTGAAATCCTTTGTTGAAGCATCGTATCTCTATCGCGAACAGTTACCATATTATCTTCCAATGTTTGATGATCTATTGTAATTGAAAAAGGTGTTCCTATAGCATCTTGACGACGGTATCTCTTTCCAATTGAATCTTTTTCATCGTATTGCAAATTGAAATCGAATTGTAAGTCCTTCATAATTTCTCTTGCTTTTTCAGGTAGCCCATCTTTTTTAATTAACGGAAGAATGGCTGCTTTATACGGCGCCAGAACTGCAGGTATTTTTAGAACAACTCGCTCAGATCCATCCTCAAGAATTTCATTTGTATATGCTGAACTCAAAACAGATAAAAACATACGATCCAATCCTACTGAGGTCTCAATGACAAAAGGAACATAACTTTCATTCATTTCAGGATCAAAAAACTGAAGTTTTTTTCCAGAATGTAACTCGTGTTGTTTTAAATCAAAGTCTGTTCTTGAATGAATTCCCTCTAATTCTTTAAATCCCATCGGGAAATTATATTCTATATCGGATGCGGCATTTGCGTAGTGTGCTAACTTTAGGTGGTCGTGAAAACGGTAAAGATTATCGCCAAGGCCAAGATTTTTGTGCCATTTTATTCGTAAATCCTTCCAGTATGCATACCATTTCATTTCTTCTCCAGGTCGCACAAAAAATTGCATTTCCATTTGCTCAAACTCACGCATTCTGAAAATAAATTGTCGTGCAATGATTTCATTTCTAAAAGCTTTCCCTATTTGTGCAATTCCAAAAGGGATTTTCATCCTCCCTGATTTTTGAACATTTAAGAAATTAACGAAAATACCTTGAGCTGTTTCAGGACGCAAATAAATGGTAGAAGCATCTCCAGCAACTGATCCCATTTCAGTAGAGAACATCAAATTGAATTGCTTAACATCCGTCCAATTTTTAGAGCCCGAAACGGGGCAAACAATCTCTAATTCTATTATAAGATCACGGACGGCCTCAAGATCATTATTTTCCAATGCAGCCTTCATCTTTACTTCGATTCCATCAATTTTTTCTTGGTTTCTAAGAACATTTGGATTGGTTTTTCTAAACTGCTCTTGGTCAAAATCATCGCCAAATCGTGCTATTCCTTTTGCTATTTCCTTATCGATTTTTTGTCGGATTTTCTCAATATGCTCCTCGAGTAAAACATCTGCACGATAGCGTTTTTTTGAATCTTTATTGTCAATCAAGGGATCATTAAATGCATCAACATGACCAGAAGCTTTCCAAATAGTAGGGTGCATAAAAATTGCTGCATCAAGCCCAACAATATTTTCATGCATTTGCACCATTGCTTTCCACCAATATGTTTTTATGTTGTTTTTTAATTCTGCTCCAAGTTGACCGTAATCATACGTAGCTGCTAAACCATCGTAAATCTCTGATGAGGGAAATACAAATCCATATTCTTTGGAATGAGAAATAATATCTTTTAGCCTATCTTGATTTTGTTCCATACTGCAAAGATAAATTAGATTGATGAAGCACAAGCGGATTTTTGAAAAACTATTTCAACAACGAAGTATGAATAGCACGATAGAAATTCTTATTTTTGGATTATGAGATTATTTCTTAATTCAACTCAATTCATCGATACCGACAAGCCATTGGATTTATCGATGGGTTTAACTGCAAGCTCTAAAAATGTACGTGCTTGGTATGTTGATCAGCCAAGATTTGTCCCCGTTCGGGAAAATGGATTTTTGGGAAGCGTTGCTGAAGGTGGAAATGTTAATTTTCGTGATGTTTTTTTCAATCCTCATGGTCATGGAACGCACACAGAATGTTGTGGACACATTACAGAAGAAGTCTTTTCCGTAAATCAGACATTAAAAAAGTACTTTTTTAATGCGACATTGATCTCTATAACACCAAAAACATTGGCAAATGGAGATAGAATAATTACTTCAGAGCAATTCAATAAAGACATAGATAAAGAATTTTCTGAGGCACTTTTAATAAGAACCTTGCCTAATGAAAAAGACAAATGTGAAAAGAATTACTCCAGTACAAATCCTCCCTATTTGGATATTTCGATAATTGAACTATTCCAAGAACTTGAAGTAAAACATCTTTTAGTAGATTTGCCCTCTGTTGATCGCGAAGAGGACAAAGGCGAACTTGCTTTTCATCATGCTTTCTGGAATGTTCCAAACAAGCCAAATTTAGAGCGCACAATTACTGAATTAATTTTCGTTGATGCTAAAATCCCCGATGGTAAATACCTTTTAGAAATACAAATGGCACCTTTTGAAAATGATGCTAGCCCAAGCCGACCCGTTTTATATAAAATTGATTTTCTAGAAGTTTAATTCTTCGGCAAGAAAATTTCCAAAACACTTTTGTTTTATTTACGTTTATTCAATTTATGAATAAGAATGTCTTATTATTTGGCTGTGGTTACTTAGGATTCCCTTTGGCAAAAGAATTAAAAACCCAGGGGTATTTTGTTCAAGTTACAACTCATTCTCCCGATAAATTGAAGGGCTTTGAGGAAGAAGAATTAAATCCTTTTTTAGTAAGCCTGGATTTTGATGATTTTTCAGCGGATAGTATCAAAGAAAAATGTAAAAATGTAGATAGCGTAATTTTAATGTTGCCTCCCTCTAATTTTAAAAATTATGCTGCAACAATCCAATCAATTGCGGATTGTTTTCAGAAAAATACACATGTTATTTTTGTCAGTTCAATAAGTGTTTATGAAGACACCAGCGAAATAGTAAACGAGTATAGTCCTTGTAAGGGAAATCACGCCATAATTTTAGCGGAAAACAATTTACGAAGGAATAAGTCAGTAAATACAACGATTTTGCGCTTGGCTGGATTGATAGGTGCTGGACGACACCCGGTAAGTACACTTTTGAAAAAAGAAAAATTAGCGAATGGTTTAGCACCTGTTAATTTGGTCCATCAACTAGATGTCATTTCAGTTATAATACTTGTATTAAGAAAAAATATACGCAACGAACTTTTTAATATTTGTTATCCCGAACATCCTACAAGAAAAGACTTTTATGAAAAGGCCGCAGAGAAATTATTTTCAAAACAGATTGAATTTGTTTCTGAAGGAAGTGGGAAATTCGTAAACGGTGAAAAAATAACTGATTTTGATGGATTCAAATACAAACACAGTATTTATTAATACTATTTCTATTAAAAACCCAACGTTTCACCTAATTTTACGTTAATTATTACAATGAAAAGATTATTGATTATTCTTCTTTTATTTACGAGCTTTCAATCGAAGGCTGCTCATATTATAGGGGGAGATATTTATTATAATTATCTTGGAAATAATCAATACCGGTTTTTTATAACATTATACCGCGACTGTAATTCAACCGGAGCAGCTTATGACGACCCGCTTGCTCTTACTATTTTTTATTCAAATGGTGCTGTATTTCAAAATTTAGATGTTCCTTTCCCTGGAAGTATAATTCTTCCAAATACATTTAATAACCCTTGTGCTACTCCACCTTCAAATATATGTGTTCAACGCGCTATATATACTATTGTAGTTACTTTACCACCTGTAGTAGGTGGATATAATGTGTCCTATCAACGATGTTGTAGGGGGCCAAATATTACAAATTTAATTAACCCTGATAATACAGGAATTACCCTTACTACGCATGTTCCAGGATCTGAAACAGGTTTTACTGTTAATAGCAGCCCAAGATTTACGAATTACCCACCAATTTTATTGTGTAATACCGAACAGTTGATTTTTAACCATGTTGCAACAGATCCCGATGGTGATCAACTAGTTTATTCATTAGTAACGCCATTTGCAGGAGCAAATTCTGTAAATCCTATGCCAAATCAAGCTCCGCCTCCTCCTTATATTCCTGTTCAATGGGATGTTTCCTATTCTGCAATAAATCCCTTGGGGGCCGGATCTTCATCGTCAATTAATGCTAGCACTGGTATTCTAAATGTAACTCCAAATTCAGTCGGGTTATTTGTAGTAGGAGTCAGAGTGCAGGAATATAGAAATGGTGTATTAATTGGTGAAACTGTTAGAGATTTTTTATTTCGGGTTTTTGATTGCAATATTGTTTTACAAGCTCTTTTACCAACGCAAGATCAACTACCAACTTTTGTATCTTATTGCCAAGGTTTAAATGTAAGTTTCGTGAATAACTCTTTTGGGGGTTCCACATATGCTTGGGATTTCGGAAATTTAGCGTCAAACTCTGATGTAAGTTCCTTGTTTTCTCCATCGTATACCTTCCCTGGACCAGGAAATTATACAACACGCTTAATTGTTAACCCCGGAATGCCTTGCACAGATACAGCTTTTATGGATATTATTGTCGATATTCCTTTTGTTGTTTCGTGGACGGCCTTGGATTCTATATGTATAACAAATAATGCTGTTGATTTCAGTGGTCAAACATCTCATCCAAATGCAACTTATTCTTGGATTTTTGATGCCTCTGCATCGATTCAAAATCCAACAAGTCTAAATGTTCAAAATGTAAATTTTTCAACTCCTGGATTCCATACTGTTTTATTAAATGGAGTTAATGGAGTTTGCCAAAATAGTTTTATTGATTCTATTTTTATTGTTGATACTCCTCTTGGATCGATTATTTTACCACCTGAGATTGAATGTTCTGGCTTAACAATTCAATTTCAGAGTAATTCAAGCAATACACTTTTATATAATTGGGATTTTGGTGTTTCTGGTACTTCTCTTGATCAAAGCACACTTGCTCAACCAGCATTTACCTTTCCACAAGCAGGAAATTATACAGTTCAATTGATAACTAGTAATATTCCAGGTTGTTCAAATACAACTAGCATAACAATTGCTTTAAATGAACCCCTTATTATGTCTTTTGTACATTCTGATTCCTTGTGTGGCTTGCTTGAATTATATGATTTTGATGCAAGTGTATCTGGCCCACCATCAACACAATATACTTGGGATTTCGGTACAAATTCACTACCTAATTCAGCAAATACAATTGATGTTCTTGGCGTGCAATTTCTTGTGCCGGGGAATCATCAAGTTATGCTTATTGGAACGTTTGACAATTGTATAGATACAGTTTCTTCAAGTGTCTTTGTATATGCTTCACCGGAAATAAATTTCACTTATTTGAATAGTTTGCTTTGTGCTCCTTCGATTGCTCAATTTGTAAACTTAAGTCAATCAGATTCTCCAGTTTTGTATACTTGGGATTTTGGAGACGGAGGCACTTCGACTGATCTTAGTCCCGCGCATGTGTACACTAATGTTGGAAATTACAGTATTGGATTAACCATGATTACTTTAGCTGGTTGTATTGATACTCTGTCTATGCTACAGCAGGATATTATTAACGTTTACCCAAAGCCGGTAGCCGGATTTTCCTTATCTCCAATTCAAACAGATATATGTGAAGCATTGATCACTTTTACTGATTTATCTCAAGGTGCTAGCTCATATTATTATAATTTTGATAATAATGCATTTACTTCAAGCACTGCAAATTTTACGCATAATTATACTACTTCAGGCACAGATAATCCTGTTCAAATTGTAACGAATCAATATGATTGTAAAGACACTATGATTCTCACTGTAATAATTGAACCAACGTCTTTATATATTCCAAACACTTTCACGCCTGATGAAGATGAACACAATACTTTATTCAAGCCTATAACAGATTTTGAAATTCTTGAATGGCAGTTTAGAATTTACAATCGTTGGGGAGAGCTTGTTTTTCAATCGAATGATTATTCAATTGGATGGGACGGACGTTTTGGAGAGATTCATTGTCAAGATGGAATCTACTCTTATGATCTACAATATCGTTCTTGCGAACAGGAACAGAAGAAAATAGAAGTTACAGGACACGTAAATGTAATTCGATAAATGATATTTTTTCAGTAAACAAAAATGCTTCACAACAAATAAAATGATTCATTTTTAAGCAAAAAAAAGGGTTGCTTTCACAACCCTTTTTTATTAAAATAGTATTTTAGTTTTTTACTAATCTTATTGTTTGAACTTCGTTTTCAGAAGAAATACTTACTAAGTATACACCTGGAGCAACATTTCCTAAATTCATTTGAGAACCATTAGATAAATTATTTTTCTCTAAAATTATTTTACCTTGAGCGTCAGCTACTGAAACGTTAGCTTTAATATTTAAAGGTAAAGTAACACTAAATTTACCATTAGTAGGATTTGGGTATACATTAAATTCTGAACTTGAATTTGAACCAACTCCTGCTTGTGACATCCCTGAAACAAGACAAATAATATTGTTTCCATGAGTAGCTAAACTTGAAGCATATTTAGACCCATCAACATAACCAATTACTGCTGCAGTAGGCTCAAAGTTAAAAGCAAAATCAACATTTGGGCTCCATGTACCACCTGTAACAGTTAATCTGAAAGATCCTGCAATTACACCTTCACCAGTTGGAATTACAGGAGCAGTTTCACTGTCAAAGAATTTGACATTAGAAGAATAGTTTAGCATTTTCTTGTCTACTTTGTATGGTAATACATTTGTAAAATTTGGCCAGTTATTCCAAGACGAATTTGAATTAGTGTTTAAAGCTGCCCAAGATAGGGTGCCACCAGTAGTCATTATGTTTTCAGCATGAGTTCCGCGAACAATAAGACTATTAAACTTTACAGGAAGAGCTCCTGTATTTGTCAATCTAACTTGAAAGTCTGCAGTTGTTGGTGTTGATCCTAGCCACTCTAAAGACATTGTAACTTGTTCCTGAGCCATCGAGGCAAACGATACCAAAAACATAAATAAAGATAATAATGTTGCTTGAAATGAGAATTTAGAGTTTAATTCTCGAACTTGATAAAGATTTTTCATTGTTTTTAGTTTAAAAGTGTTTAATAATATATTTAGGAATCTATTTAATTTGGCATTTCAAAATAACCACTTAACAAATATAAATTAAAAATTTAGAAAAAAAAACTTTTTTAAAAAAAAATGATAAAAAAATTACAAATGATTAAACTTTGGGTAATAATGGCTTAACACACAGATTTTTGCGCTGATTTTAATTAAGCATGATTTTAAAAAATCAATAAGGGAGTTTAATTGTAAAAGTAGTTCCTTCGCCAACGATACTTTTCACATCAATACTACCATTGTGCTCAAGAATAATCAATTTAACATAAAACAATCCAAGGCCAAATCCTTTTATGTCATGAATATTTCCGGTTGGTACTCTATAGAACTTATCAAAAATCATTTTAAGATCCTCTTTTCGAATGCCTGTTCCATTGTCTTTAATTTCAATAACTAAATATTTTTTTTCTGTTTTTGTTGTAATAGTTATTACGGGAAGTTTATTGCAATATTTTACAGCATTATCAAGTAAATTATAAATTATATTTGTAATGTGAATAGGGTCTGCTTGAATTATAAAATTAGCTGCATTGTTTTCAATTAATATTTTACCGCCATTTGACATTTGATTAAAATCAAAATTGTCTTTAACCTCATCAAGAAGTTCATGAAAATCTAAAGCTATTTTATTTAAGCTAGTGTTTTCTTTATCTAAGGTAGATATATTTAACACTCGTTCTACTTGAGTTTCTAATCTTTTATTTTCTTTGTAAATAATCCCTGCATATTTTTTTGCTTTTTCTAAATCATGCTTAATATCCAGACGCATAATCATTTCACTTGACAGACTAATTGTTGCAATAGGTGTTTTTAATTCATGGGTCATATTATTTATAAAATCTGTTATCACTTCTGATAATCTTTTCTGTTTAATGATAGTTGCTAAACTAAACCCGAAAAAAATTAAAACTAAGAAAACAATTGTTGATATATAGATCCATGGGGAAAGAAAAATTGCTTTTGGGGGGAGCTTCTCTTTGATATTTGGAAAAAAAACAGTGAAATAATGGCCATCATTTTTTAATTTTAGCCGCGCAAGCTTTAATCCATTTATTTCAATATTAACTCTAGTATACAATGAGTCATCTGTAAATTTAAATAGTTTACTAAATAATAACTTATTATTGAAACAATCATAGATGCCAAATGTGAAATCTTCGTGAATATTTTGACTGTAAAGAGATTTCTTTAATAATGTTTCTAAATAATAGGGGTCAAGCTCTTGAATAATATCAACCGTAAATTGATTTGCGCTTATCTGCTTAATCGCACCATATTGATCAGAACTATCTTCTAGATTGCTAGAAATATCCTCTAAAACATTCCTTAATGCTAAGCTTGTTTGTTCAGAAAATTCCTTTAAATTTAAACTATCAGATTTTTGTTGAATCGCAATGCTTGTTGATTGAATTTCAATGGTTTTTCGGACCCAAAGTAATTGAACCATTAAAATACTTGTCAAAGAAAGAATTCCTAAAATGATAATAGCATTTATTCTTTTTCTATTCATATAATCAAAATAAAGGTTAATACTATTTACATACCTGAAGGTAAAACTGGGTAAAAGTTAAAAACCCTGGATTCCATTTACAGTAGTATACTTCAAGATGTTTTTCTTTTCTGGGTAAATTCTAGCAAATGCTGACTGAACAGCCATTGTTCCCTCATGAAACCCGCAAAGAATTAATTTTAATTTATTTTCATATGTGTTTACGTCCCCAACTGCATAAATTCCAGGAATGTTAGTTGAATAATCTTTGGTGTTTACTTGAATAGCATTTTTTTCTATCTCTAAACCCCAATTTGCAATTGGCCCTAAACTTGGTTTTAAACCAAAAAGAGGTATAAAATGATCTGCTTCTATTGTTTGAATTCCTGTGGACTGATGTTTTACAACTATTCTCTCTAATTTATTTATTCCTTCTAAATCTATTACCTCTGCTTCGGTTAGCAATTCTATTTTTTGTTCTTCGGCAAGATTAATTATTTTCTGAACTGAATCAAGATGCCCTCTAAATGAACTGCTTCTGTGAACAAGCGTCACTTTTTTTGCTATTTTCTGATCTACAAGAAAAAATGCCCAATCCAATGCTGAATCTCCGCCTCCAGAAATCACACATCTTTTGTTTCTATAGAACTCAGGGTCTTTTATAATATATTCAACTCCTTTATCTTCAAAATTTGCTAAATTCTCAATCGGTGGCTTCCGCGGCTCAAAAACACCAAGTCCCCCAGCAATAATAACAATAGGAGCCATGTGCGAAGTTCCTTTTTCAGTTTTAACAATAAATTGATTTTCATTATTTTTTTCAATAGAAAGCGCTGCTTCGCCTAATGTAAATCCTGGTTTAAAAGGTGCGGCTTGTTCCATTAAATTATCAACAAGCTCACCAGCAAGAATAGTTGGAAAACCAGGAATATCGTAAATTGGCTTTTTAGGATAAATTTCTGAACACTGACCTCCTGCTTGCGGCAAGGAATCGATCAAATGGCATTTTAATTTTAGAAGGCCCGCTTCAAAAACTGTAAATAAACCAACTGGGCCAGCGCCAATAATAATTATATCTGTTTGAATCATCTTTTGTTGAAATAAAATCAGTGCAAAATTAACGATTCTTCATTTACAAAAGAAAATGTGAGTGAGACTTTTTGTTTAGAAATCAATCTTGGGATAGATCTGGTTTTTTTGTGATAAGTTAGAAAGGGACTAAATAGAATTTAAGTATGATTTAAAAACAGATTTTAAACCAGATGTAATACATTAATAGGGGCTTTTTACTCTTGATTTGAGTCCCTAAACATAAAAAAAGCTACAATGATCAAACACACAATCGTAATAATAGCTATGAACATCGGATCAGAGAACGTAAATAAAAAATATTTCATTCTATAAGTTTAAATAAATATATATATATGTATTTGATTTTCAGTTATAATTATATAACTATTGGTTATAAATTATAATTTATAAGATTTGAATTATAATTTAACAAAAAAATTAATGTTGTATTAATTTGAATAATATGCGTTAAAGCTTATTTCTTTCAAAAAACTGCATTTCATTTAATTTACGATATGCTCCATTTTTTTTCATAAGCTCTTTATGAGAACCTATTTCCATGATCTCTCCTTTGTCTAAAAGCACAATTCTATCTGCTTTTTGTATCGTCGACAAGCGATGAGCGATTACTATTGCTGTTCTTCCTTTTGTCAGCTTCTCCGTTGCTTGTTGGATTAATTCTTCCGATTCATTATCAACGCTTGAAGTTGCTTCGTCTAAAATTAAAATGGATGGATTATAGACATAAGCTCGAATAAAGGCGAGTAATTGCCTTTGCCCTACAGAAAGAACGCCCCCCCTTTCGCCAATTTTATAATCGTAATTCCCGGGAAGTTGCATGATAAAATCGTGTGCGCCAACTGCTTTTGAGGCTTCAATTACCTGACTTCTGGTAATGGTTTCATCTGTTAGGGTAATATTGTTGTGAACAGAATCTGAAAAAAGAAATACATCTTGAAGAACAATGGCAATATTACTTCTTAAATAACTTAAATTAATGTCATTGATATTTGTTTCACCAATTGAAATTACACCTTTATCATATTCATAAAAACGCCCTAAAAGATTTACGATTGTTGATTTTCCTGCTCCTGTAGCACCAACAAAAGCAATTGTTTCTCCTGGCTTTATTTCTAAATTAATGTCTTTTAAAATACTATTTTTTGAATCATACCCAAAATAAACATTCGAGAAGCTAATCGCTTGATTAAAGTCTAGCTTATCAATTGAACCCTTATTTTGAACATTTTCTTCTTCATCTAAAACATCAAAAATACGCTCAGCTCTAACTGTCCCTCTCTGCAAAACATTAAATTTATCTGCTAATTGCCGAATTGGCCTGTAAAGTTGATAAATCCATAGAGTAAATGCAATAATCTGCCCATACATTGTCCGAATTTCTAATTGTGTTTTTCCACTAACGTTTAGTGCACCCCAAACAAGAAGAAAAGCAATAGATAAGGACGATAAAAGCTCTACTATAGGGAAAAAAATAGAATTTGCCCAAACTGCATTTACATGTGCCTGCCTGTGCCCTCTATTTATCTCTTGAAAGTTTGCAAACTCTCTATCCTGCCTATTAAATAGTTGAACTATTGACATTCCTGTTAAACGTTCTTGAACAAATGTGTTTAGACGGTTTACTTGTTGGCGCTCAAGCTGAAAAGAAGCTTTCATCGCACGAGCAAAAAGTCGTGTAGCAATTAATAAAATAGGAATAGGAATTAATGTCATTAAAGAAAGTTGCCAATTTGTAATAAACATCAAAACAAGAATAAAAAATAACGACACAATATCTCCAGCAATATCCATTATACCAGCAGAAAACACTTCGGTTATCGCTTCAAGATCTGAAACTACTCGAGTAACCATTCCTCCAACAGGATTTTTATCGAAATAACGCATACGAAATGATAACAAATGCTGGAAAATCTTTTTTCGTAAATCCCGAATTACAGATTGCGCTAATAAATTAGAAATGTAAGTGGAGCAAAGTTGTAAGATTCCCTCCAATGTCAAAATTAGAACTACGATCATTGACCAAAAGAGTAATTTATTTTGATTTTGACTTTTGATAATATATTTGTCAACCATATCTCCAATAATATATGGCCTCAAAGGCCCTAAAATTGATAAGGAAAGGATACAAATGACGGAAATCCCGAAATAGTATTTGTACGGAAGGGCGTACTTAATTAAGCGCCCAAAGAGAGAATAAGGAATGGTTTTTTTGGTTGACATCACCACAAAATTAGTCTAATTGTCCAAATCTCATGCATTACCTTTGCTTATTTAAATCCTTATTAAGACTATGATTTTTTTATAAAAAATAAAAACCTTAATTTTGCAATCTTATTAATAAAAATTACCGTGGGCGTAAAAATATTTTCAGGTAGAGCTTCCTTAAAATTGGCAAATAATATAGCCAAAAATTTTGGGGGAAAACTTGGGGATGTAAAAGTTACTGTTTTCAGTGATGGAGAATTTCAGCCTTCATTTGAAGAAACAGTTAGAGGACAAGATGTATTTATTGTGCAATCAACAATGTCGCCGACTGAAAATCTTTTTGAACTGCTGTTATTAGTAGATGCCGCTAGAAGAGCTTCTGCAAGAAAAATTATTGCGGTAATTCCATATTTCGGTTTTGCTAGACAGGATCGAAAAGACAAGCCTAGAGTTGCAATTGGCGCAAAATTAATTGCAAACATGCTTATGGCTGCAGGAGTTGATCGAGTTATCACAATGGATTTACACGCAGATCAAATTCAAGGATTCTTTGAGGTTCCTGTAGACCATTTATATGCCTCAACATTGTTTTTAAAGGAGATATCTACTACTAATACTGATAATTTAGTGGTGGCTGCTCCTGATGTGGGTGGGGCTAAAAGAGCGAATTCCTATGCTAAGAATTTAAACTGCGGATTGGTTCTTTGCCATAAAAACCGGAAGAAAGCCAATGAAATTGCTGAAATGACAGTCATTGGTGAGGTTAATGGTAAAGATGTTATTATTATTGATGATATGTGTGATACAGCTGGCACACTTACTACAGCTGCTGATTTATTAATTGAAAAAGGCGCTAAAAGCGTTAGGGCTTTTTGTACGCATGCTGTTTTGAGTGGTCCAGCATATGATAGAATTTCAAACTCTAAATTAACCGAACTAATTGTTACCGATACGATTCCTTTGAGTAAGCAGAATTCAAAAATAAGGGTGGTTTCTGTTTCAGAATTGTTTGCTGATGTTATAAAAAGATTAGTAAACAATGAATCAATTAGTTCACATTTTGTAATCTCTTAAAATTAAATATAAATGAAAACAGTACAATTGAGCGGTTCGCTTAGAGCGAACGTAGGGAAAAAGGATGCTTCGAGTCTGCGTAATGCGGGGCTGGTTCCTTGTGTACTTTACGGACAGGGTCAACAGACTCATTTTTCTGTAAAGCAAGTAGCGATTGAAAAAATCGTTTATTCTCCAGATGTTTACCAAGTTGAGTTAAATATTGATGGAAAAACTGCAGTAGGAATTATTCAAGAATTACAGCAGCATCCCACAAAAGATACCATTCAACACGTAGACTTTTTGGAATTAAATGAAACTAAAACTATTCGTATAAAATTACCTGTTAGACTTGTTGGTTCATCTCCTGGTGTTATGGCTGGAGGAAAGTTAATGCTCGTTTTCAGAACACTTCAGTGCGTTGGGCTTCCTAAAGATTTACCAGAAGCAATTATTTTAGATATTGCCAAATTAAATATTGGAGGTGCGATCCGAGTAAATAGCATCAATTTACCAGGAATTACTTTTCTAGATCCTGCTAATGCAGTTGTTGTTTCTGTGAAAATGGCTCGTGGGGCGATTAAAGGAGAAGAAACAGAAGAAGATGATAAAGAAGCAGTCGCTGATGCACCTGAGGTTGTTGAAGCAACTGATAATAATGAAGTTTCCGAAGCTATCACTGAAGTTAGCCAAGATGAAACACCTTCGGAAGAAGCGTAATCTTATTGAATATTCAAAAAAGCCCGATTTTCTTATAGTCGGGCTTTTTTGTTTGTGTCAAACTCCAAAATAATTAATCTTTAGATGTAATATTTATTAGTGTATATTTCTTAATTTCGTTTATTAGATGCTAGCCGACACTATTATTATAATTCCAACATACAATGAAATCGAAAATGTTTCCTTAATTACAAAGGAAATAGTAGATTTAGCAGAAGGATATCATATTTTATTTGTCGATGATAATTCTCCTGATGGTACGGCTATAGAGATAGAAAGATTACAAGTTCAATATCCTGGTGTAGTATTTTTAGAAAAGCGTAGCGGTAAAATGGGCTTAGGAACTGCTTATCTCCATGGTTTTGAATGGGCATTAATAAATAATTACACCTATATTTTTGAAATGGATTGTGATTTTTCACACAATCCAAAATATTTAAGAGCTTTACGTAAGGCATGTGAAGAGGGCGCCGGACTTGCTATTGGATCGCGTTATTGCAAAGGAGGCAGCGTTAAAAATTGGCCGATAAAACGTGTATTGATGTCCTATTTTGCAAGTGTTTATGTTAGACTAATTTTATTAATAAATATTCGTGATACCACTTCTGGATTCAAATGTTACCACAAAGATGTTCTTACTGCCATTCAATTAAAAAATAATGTTTTTAAAGGCTATGCCTTCCAAATCTGCATGAAATATGCTACACTAAAACATGGTTTTAAAGTTAGGGAATTACCTATTGTTTTTGTCGATCGTCTTTATGGCACATCAAAAATGAGCAGCGGAATTTTTAAAGAGGCATTTATTGGTGTGTGGCAAATGAAAAAGATGAAATTGTGAAATCATATCTTCTAAAAAACGGAACTATTATAAATGAGGGCAGAGTATTTACTTCTGATATTCTTATAAAAGGAGATGTCATTGAGAAAATTGGAGGGATAATAGAAAATAATTGTGGGGCAGTTGAAATAGATGTAACGGGAAAATTAATTATTCCAGGCTGCATTGATGATCAAGTACATTTTAGAGAACCAGGACTCACTCAAAAGGGGACAATTTTTTCTGAGTCTAGGGCAGCTGTTGCCGGAGGAATAACTTCTTTTATGGAAATGCCAAATACGATTCCTAATGCATTAACTCAAGAATTATTAGAAGAAAAATATGCGATAGCTTCAAAAAACTCATTAGCAAATTTCTCTTTTTTTATGGGTGCATCAAATGATAATCTAGATGAAGTTCTTAAAACTAATCCGGAAAATGTCTGCGGAATAAAAGTGTTTATGGGCTCCTCTACAGGAAATATGTTGGTTGATAAAGAAGCAGCACTTGAAGCACTTTTTTCACAAGTGGGAATGTTAATTGCAACACATTGTGAAGATGAAAACACTGTTCAAGCAAATTTAAAGAAAGCAACGCTGATTTATGGTGAGAATATTCCAATTCAAGAGCACCCTATAATTCGTAATGAAGAAGCGTGTTATAAGTCATCTAAATTTGCAGTTTCTCTAGCAAAGAAATATGGTAGTCGCTTGCATGTTTTGCATATTTCTACAGAAAAAGAGACCCATTTATTTGAAAATACAATTCCCTTAGAGCAAAAAAAGATTACTGCTGAAGCGTGTATTCATCATTTATGGTTTTCAGAAAAAGATTATGCAGAAAAAGGAAATTTTATAAAGTGGAATCCGGCAGTAAAAAAAGAAAGTGACCGTTTAGGAATATGGAAGGCCTTATTAGATAATCGCATTGATGTAATTGCCACAGATCATGCCCCTCATACCTTAAAAGAAAAAAGCCAGTCTTATTTAAATGCTCCCGCTGGTGGCCCATTGGTTCAACATGGCCTACTAGCTATGTTAGAAAAAGTAAAAGAAGGTGCCCTAAGTCTTGAAAAAGTTGTTGAGAAAATGTGTCATGCTCCTGCTGTTTTATTTAGAATAAAGGAAAGGGGTTTTATTCGGGAGGGCTATAAAGCAGATTTAGTAGTTATTTCCCAAACGAAATCGCCGATTGTTACAAAGGAAAATTGTTTGTATTCTTGTGCTTGGTCACCTTTTGAGGGGATACAATTTTCACATACCATTGAAAAGACATTTGTTAATGGTAATGTTGTTTTTCAAGATGGAATTATCCTTGATGATATCTTAGGTGAAAGGTTAAATTTTAATAGGTATTAATAGCCCATATTATATATGGAACATTATTTATTCTTTAAATGTCTTCAAAAAAAGACTCTAAATCTCGACGGTCTTTTTTGGTAGGTTTACCATCGCCATTTTGACGATAAATTTGACGGACTAGCTGATATGCTTTAAATTTTTCCTTTTCTTCTATTGGAGTAATATCTATAATAAAATTTTCAATGAGCGCTGCGCCAACACGTTTATCTAACAATTCTATAACCTTATATGAAAAAACCGCATTATTTTTGTGAAATGAAATTATATCTTTTAGTTTTACTTCTTTTGAGGGCTTTGTAGTTTGAGAATTAAGCTTAATCTGTCCTTTTAAAATAAGTTCTGTCCCTTGAGATCGCGTTTTGCAAAGTCGAACACACCAAACAAATTTATCTAAGCGTATTTTTAACAAGGATTAATTTTTAAACCAAAAAAACCGGTATCCTCTATAGTTTCAAGAGAATAAATTAATGTATAGCAGGGACATCATCATATTTCCCAAGATTATAAAGCATTTTAGTATGAGCTCTTAATGCTGACGTGAAGTTTTTATAAGAATGATAAGGTAAATTATATTCAAGAGCAGTCTGCTTTACTATTTTAGAAATATTTGGATAATGAACGTGGCAGATATTTGGAAATAAATGATGTTCAACTTGGTAATTTAACCCTCCAACATACCATGTAAAAATTCGGTGTTTTGGTGCAAAATTAGTAGTATTGTATAATTGATTGATTGCCCAATCAGAGTCTACATTTCCTGTACTATCTGGCTGAGGGTAATCAGAAGTTGGAACGACATGTGCAGGCTGAAAAATTGCGGCTAAAACCAATCCACATATTAAATGCATTGTAATTAAGCCACTAATTATCCAATACCACGGTGCATTAGACAATAATAAAGGTGCTACGATAAACAAACAATAATAAAATAATTTGGATAAAATAATTGCTGCTAAATGTTTTGAGAATGTTAAATTCTGTGTTTTGATTAAGTCTTTTGATTTGTAGCGAAGCGCTTGCTTAAAATCTTTAGTGGAAGACCATAAAATTGTCATTAAGCTATAAAAAGCCCAAGCATAGATAAATTGGAATCTATGAATTTTGTATCTTTTAGTATGGGGTGAGAAACGAAGTAAAAATGAAATTGATTCAATGTCTTCATCCATATCAGCAACATTTGTATATGTATGATGTAAAACATTGTGCTGAATGCGCCAATTCACAT
>Ga0209597_1000351_pt1 | contig 30807 bp, 32 predicted proteins | sample M_140625_MF_Meta_FD_187316 | JGI IMG/M metagenome (GOLD analysis project Ga0209597, IMG submission 187316) | Freshwater microbial communities from Lake Montjoie, Canada to study carbon cycling - M_140625_MF_MetaG (SPAdes) (version 2) | ecosystem: Environmental > Aquatic > Freshwater > Lake... | reverse complement strand
GAAGCAGAGCGAGCCGGTGCGGAAGCGGAGATCGCGCTCCACGGGCTCCAGCAGGGCTTCCGCCGCCGCCGGGTCGTCGGCGCGGGCGGTGAGGCGCAGCTTCACCTCGCCGGCGCCGGCGTAAGGAGCAACCGTGGGGTTCTCGAGGGCCAGCAGGTCGGCCACCTGCTCGGCGAGGCTGGATTCGGCCACGCCCCAGAAGCGCAGCAGCCGGCTGGCGAACACCCCCTGGGCCAGGCCTGAGTGCCGCAGCCAGGGTTCGGCGGTGGCCTCCCACATCGCATGCAGCTCACTGGGCACCCCCGGGAAGGTGAGCACGGTGAAGCCGCTCTGGATCGGGAAACCGGGGTCGACCGGCGCCGGCGTCCAGATCATCCCCGGCGCGGTGCCGGTGGGGTTGGCCAGCACCGCCGCACCCTCGGGCAGGAAGGCCTGGCGGCGGTTGCTGGGGGCCACCACCCGGCCGCGGGCCTCGATGCGCGCCCGGATCCCCTCCCAGATGGCGGGATGTTCCACCAGGGGGGCGCCAAAGGCGGCGGCGATCGCCTCGGTGGTGAGGTCGTCAGGGGTGGGGCCCAGGCCGCCGGTGGTGATCAGCACCCGACAGCGGCCGGCGGCGGCGCGCACCGCGGCGATCAGCCGCTCCCGGTTGTCGCCCACCACCTCCTGGCGGTAGTGGGGCAGGCCGAGGCCGGCGAGCCGCTCGGCGATCCAGCGGGCGTTGCCGTTGAGGATGTTGCCGAGCAGCAACTCGGTGCCCACGCAGAGCACCTCCACGGAGCGCTCGTCGGGGCTGGGGGAGGCGGGAGGCGCGGTTGGGGCCATGGCCGGAGGAAGCGGACGGGGGGCTCGCCACCAGGGTGCCAACAGCGAAGGCTCGGCGGCGGCTGTCGCCCTCAGCGCAGTTCCTGCTGCACCGAGCGCCGGCTCATCACCACCGCCGCGATCAGCACGGCGGTGGCCAGGGCCAGCCAGAGGAAACGGTTCTCGGCGTTGGCCAGCACCAGGGCCAGGGCTGCCAGCCACTGGGTGAAGGCATAGATCAGAACCACGGTGCGGCGGTGGCTCAGCCCGGAGCGCAGCAGGCGATGGTGCAGGTGGCGGCGGTCGGGATAGAAGGGGGAGCGGCCCTCGCTGAGGCGCCCCATGATCACCGCCGACATGTCGGCCAGGGGCAACGAGAGGATCAGCAGCGGCAGCAACAGGCTCACGCCGGTGAGCCCCTTCGCCGGCCCCACAATGCTGATCGCGGCCAAGGCGAAACCGAGAAAGTAGGAGCCGCCATCGCCCATGAAGATGCGGGCGGGATTGAAATTGTGGCGCAGGAAACCCAGGCAGGCCCCGGCCAGGGCCGCCGCCAGCAGCCCGGCGGCGGGCTGGGAGAGGCTGAAGCTCACCGAGAGCAGGCCGATGGCGGCGATGCCGCTCACCCCGGCGGCCAGGCCATCGAGACCATCAAGCCAATTGATGGCGTTGGTGATGCCCACCAGCCACACCACGGTGGCCAGCAGGCTCAGGAGCGGCGGCAGGGTGAGCAGGGGCGGCAGGGTGAGATGGAGCGCCTGGAACGACTCGAAGGGAAGCTCGATGCTGCCGATCCTCACCCCCTGATCCCACACGGCCATCGCCACCGCCACCTGGCCCACGAGGCGAGGCAGGGGCGGCAGGGCGAAGAGGTCATCGGCCAGGCCGATCGCAAAGAAGCAGAGGGACCCGGCCAGGGTGGTCCAGATCAACCGGTCCTTGTCGGGGGAGAGCTGGGCGAAGCCCCCCGCCAGCCAGGTGAGGGCGAGGGCGAGGCTGAAGCCGGCCACGATGCCGACGCCACCAAGCCGCACCATGGGCGCGGTGTGCTGCTTGCGCGGATCGGGGCGATCCACCAGGCCGTAGCGCAGGCCTAGGGCGCGCACCACGGGAACCACCAACGCAGTGACCAGTCCGGCCAGCACGAAGGTGACAAGGGCCGCCGCGTTGGGGCTGTAGGCGAGGGTCACAACGGCGGACCTGGGGGCAGCAAACCTTTGGGGCTCACCTTACGGATCGGGGCAAGGGTCAGACGTGCTGGAGCTGACGTTCCAGGGCGTAGAGGGGGAAGCGGCGGCAGAGGTCAGCCACCCGCTCGCGGCAGCGCAGTTCGATGGCACCGTCCTCGGGGTTGAGGAGACGATCGGCAATCACGTCGGCCACCTCGCGGAAGGCATCGGCGTCGAAACCGCGGGTGGTGCAGGCGGCGGTGCCCAGCCGCAGGCCGCTGGTCACGAAGGGGGACTGGGGATCGAAGGGCACGGTGTTCTTGTTGGCGGTGATGTGCACATCGCTCACCAGCAGGTCGGCCACCTTGCCGGTCATGTTGATGCTGCGCAGATCCAGCAGCACCAGGTGGTTGTCGGTGCCGCCGCTCACCACATCGATACCCCGCTCCTGGATCCGGGCCGCCAGGGCCTGGGCATTGGTGATCACCTGCTGGCTATAGGCGCGGAAGGAGGGCTGGAGGGCCTCGCCGAAGGCCACGGCCTTGGCGGCGATCACGTGCTCCAGGGGGCCGCCCTGGGTGCCGGGGAAGACGGCCTTGTCGAACTGCTTGCCGAAGTCGGCGTCGTTGCAAAGAATCAAGCCGCCGCGGGGCCCCCGCAGGGTCTTGTGGGTGGTGGTGGTCACCACATGGCAGTGGGGCAGGGGGCTGGGATGGAGCCCCGCCGCCACCAGGCCAGCGATGTGGGCCATGTCGGCCAGCAGGTAGGCGCCCACCTCATCGGCGATGGCGCGGAAGGCTTCGAAGTCGATGGTGCGGGGGTAGGCCGAGTAGCCGCACACGATCAACTTGGGGCGGTGCTGCAGGGCCAGCTCGCGGATCGTGTCGTAGTTGAGCTGCTGGGTGTCGGGGTCGACGCCGTAGTGGAAAGCCTGGAACCACTTGCCGCTCACATTCACCGGCGAACCGTGGGTGAGGTGGCCGCCATGGGAGAGGTCCATCCCGAGGATGGTGTCGCCGGGCTTCAGCAGGGCCAGGAACACGGCGAAGTTGGCCTGGGCGCCACTGTGGGGCTGCACGTTGGCCCAGGCGGCCCCGAAGAGCTGCTTGGCCCGCTCGATCGCCAGCTCCTCGATGCCATCCACAAACTCACAGCCGCCGTAGTAGCGCTTGGCGGGGAGCCCCTCGGCGTACTTGTTGGTGAGCACCGAGCCCTGGGCCTCCATCACGGCGCGGGAGGCGAAGTTCTCGGAAGCGATCAACTCCAGGTGGGTCTGCTGACGGTTGAGCTCCCGATCGATCAGGGCCGCGATGGCGGGGTCGGCCGCGGCCAGGGGGGCATCGATCGAAGCCGGGGAGGCGGAAGGCGAAGGGGCCATGGGATCGGTGGGCGAAGCGGCGGAAGAAGGGGCAGAACGGGGCTGGGGATCAGAGCCCACGCAAGGAGCGACCCTGGATCGGTGCCGATGTTCTGATCGTACGGACACATCCGCAGCCGATGCAGCCCAACCCCGTTTCGGTGCGGACCCGCCGACGGGAGTCGGGGGCGAAGCCGCCCTGCGGAGGTTCGGCCAAAAAAGAAGGCCACCCCAGAGGGGTGACCTGAAAGCGCGCCTGGAGAGATTCGAACTCCCGACCCTCTGATCCGTAGTCAGATGCTCTAATCCGCTGAGCTACAAGCGCCTACTCGGGCATTCTCACCGCACGGGGGGGCCATCCGTCAACTCGGGGACGCCGGCCAACCGTCCGAAGCCGTCGGAGATCGCCGCCCGAGCGGAGTGGAGCCCACCCGCCAATCGGTCTAACTTGAACGATCAACCGCGCCCAACCGCGCCCCATGCCGATCCGCTGGTACGGCCCCGCCGACCCCGCCGACCCCACCTACCGCCATTTCGCGCGGATCGTGAATCTCACCCTGCACGCCATGGTGTTCGCGGCGCTGAACAGCGGCCTCTGGTTCGTGCAGGGGATGCGCCATCCCTGGCCCCATCTGGCCTGGCTCACCCTCGGCTGGGCGGCACTGCTGCTGATCCATGCCAGCTTGGTGTTCGTGCAGCGGCCTGCCCCCGAGCCATGACCCTCTCCGCCCAAGACCTCGCGGAACTCACTAGCGCCCTCGCCGACCGGCTCTACCTGCAGGTGGCCAACTGGCACCTCTACCTCGGCGACGCCGGCCTGGCGCCCACCCTGGCCAGCGAATGCGCCGCCCGACTCGACCAGGGGGCCGCCGTGTGCGCCCGCCAGGCCCTGGAGGCGGTGCAGGTGGGCATCGGCGGAGGGGCCACCCGCCTGCCCCTGGCGCGGCTCGTGCCGCCCGGGCAGCTGCGGGACCTGGAGGAGCTGCTGGAGCCCTACTGCTGAAAGGGGTGTGCGCGGGCCGATCGGCAGCGGGCACGTTCCGGTCGATCGCGATCCTGCCGGAGAATGGGGCGTTTGCCGATAGGGTGGCCTCCATCGCTGTGGCGCTGTGCTGGTCATCGAGGTCACCAACGCCCGTGAGGTGGTGCGCCAACGGATCGGCCGCCTCGGGGGACGCCTGATCGGCAAGGTGGTGGATGCGGAGGCCCAGGTGGAGAAGGCCCTGATCCAGGAGCTGGAAAAATCCTTCAGGGAATTCGGGATCGAAGCCCGCATCTTTTCGGTGGATGGCCCCCAGATGATCGGCCGCTCCCACCTGGAAATTCCGGTGCAGGTGCGCGAGGAACGGCAAGTGCGGCTGGGGTGAGGGCCGGCCTATCCCATCATTCTGATGGTGGAAAATCCCGACCTTGAACCAAGCCTTGACGAGGCCATGGCCCATGGCTCGCCGGAGGCTGATTCCAGAGGCGCATGCGTGCAGCCCAGGGCAGCAACGCTGCCGCAGCGACGCCGCTAGCCGCCCCGCCAGCAGCGATGACCGCCGCGGAATGCCGACGTTTTGAGCAAGCAAGAATCAGAAGCAGGGCACTGCATAGCGCATCAGACCACAGAGCTTCTTAGGCGCGATTACGGCATTTCCAAAGCACTAATCCAAGCAAAAGCCCAATAAATTTGGTTGACCAATCGAGCATTCCTCGCAACCCGTATGCAGGGCAAGAATTATCTAAAGATATTGATTCCAATCGTGCAGCCCAACAAATCAACCCTAAGCACCGAAAGCGATTCTCGCTGGAGCCCCAAGCTGCAGCCTTGGCTGCTGGCACCCCTGCTCCTGGCGAACCTTGGGTTTCTCGGTGGGGCGAAGGCCCAGGCGAAGTCCTTCACCGGGGCCTGCCCGCTAATGCCGGTTGATGAAGTCGCATTCCTCCGCAGCCCGATCGGGTCAGCCGGAAAGGACACAGGCAAAGCCCGCAACCTATCGACCTGCGCCGTTTCCCTGGCATTGAACGACTCCCTGCAACCCGTGAAGCCGCAGGCGTTTCCGCCCGACAGCGGAGCAACCAATCCTCTTTTCCCCGACCTGAAGGCAAAGCCTTGGTTTCTAGCTCTTGGAGGAAGCCTTGCTTCCACCAACTCAACAGCCCTGAATGAAGCCTCCTCCTCCCCGTGGGGCGAAGAGAAAAAAGCGCTCAATGACAAAGAGATCTTGTTTGAACACAAAGACGGCAAAATCACTTGGAACTCCAACAGCAGCGGCGGGAAGAGCCTGGATCATTTCGAAGCGACCAATCTTGAGCACGACATCCATGACTGGCACTGGAACAAAGATGCTCCCTTTGGCCCAACCGCCAAGGTGCCAGCCCCCCTCCCCCTGCTCGGCGCTGGCGCTGCCTATGGCTGGTCGCGGCGGCTGAGGAAAAGGATCCGCGCGATCGACTGATGGCTCGGCATCACCCCGCCGGCGTTTCCCCCAGCGCCTCCGCCACCGCCCGCTGAAACACGGCCTCCTCCGGGGTGATGCCGGTCCACTGCTCGAAGATCTGCATCGCCAGCTGCACCAGCATCTCCACCCCATCCACCACCGGGAAGCCGCGCTGGCGGGCCGTGGCCAAGAAGGGCGTGATGCGGGGGTTCGTGATCACATCCACCACCACGCAGGCGGGATCCAGCGTGTCCCACACCAGGGGCACCTCCTCTTGCTCCGGCGCACAGCCCAGGTGGGTGGCATTCATCAGCAGGGTGGTGCCGGCTGGAACCGCCACCTCGCCGCTCCAGGGTTGCCAGTCGGCCGGCACACCGGAGGCGCGGGTCACGGTGGCGGCCACCTCGCGGCCCTGCTCTTCACGCCGGGTGATCAAGGTGAGATGGGCGGCGCCGGCCCAGGCGAGTTCCACCGCCATCGCCCGGCCGGCCCCACCGGCCCCCAGCATCACCACCCGCTGACCCTTCAGGGGCGCCACCTTCTCGATCGCCTTCACCACCCCCTTGCCGTCGTTGTTGTGGCCGATCAGGCGGCCGTTCTCGATGGTCATGTAGTTGGCAGCGCCGATCGCTTCCACGTCGCCATCCACCCCATCGAGCAGCGGCATCACCACCACCTTCCAGGGCACCGTGATCGCCATGCCCTTGTAGCCCAGGGGCCGCAACGCCTTCACCGCCAGAGCCAGGTCATCGGTGTTGGCGATGTCGTTCTTCCAGAACTGCCAGGGCAGGCCGTAGTGGGCATACACCGCATCGAACATGAGGTCGATCGGGTTCTCGGCCACGGGATGCCGAGCATGCCGGTCATTTGTTTCTGGGGGGGGATCACGGTGGCTCGGGAGCAACGGCCTCCAATCTGGCCAGGGCGGCGCGATCCGGCCCGGACCCGGAAGATGTGTGAAGCCCGCCGCGGCCCCTGGCCAGGAGGCGGCGGCGGAATCATGCTCCCTCTCAGGCGACCTGCAGCCCCAGCTGCTCCACCTAGGGCAGGAAATCCTTTTCCTGCCCAGGCCCAGGTGGGGGCCTCCATCCAGGAGGGTCAACCGGACTATTCCGGCCAACTCACCCTGGGCAACCTGGCTTTGCCTCAGCTGATCCAGCTGCGGCCAGGCCGGGATCGCTGGTCCTCACGAAAGGGCGGGGCAAGATGTTGATGGATGGATTGATGAACTCGTTACGGCCGTATACGGGGCAGCCCCATAAAAAAGCCTCCCCTTTCGGGGAGGCTGGAGAACGGAGAAGGATGACTCAAACAGAGGCGTTCTTGATCCGGGCACGCAGGCGGCGGGAGAAACCCAAGGCCATGCCTAAGCCGAAGATGGGCAAGGGGCCGGGCGCGGGCGCAGGGTACGGGGTCGTAACAGGATATTGAGAAACTCCAGGAACCAACTGCATATAGCTATCACCCACCGCATCCTGAATCAGGTAGGCATTGCCTGTCGAAATATTTTGAAATTCCTGCGTCAATCGCGCAACACTGTAGGTCCAGCCAGTGGGTAGATCCAAAATCGAATTCATGTAAGCAACGTTTTGGAGGTCGTCAATTGTCAGACTTGGATTTATGAATCTCGCGTAGGACTGCATCACATAGAGATTGTTCGATGGGTCTGTCAATTGATAGATTAAATTGCCAGCATTATAAGTCCACGTCGCATTCCTTTGCACGCCCGATGGAATATATGCGTCCCCAGTAATATTCGTATTGAAAGCCACGAAACCAAATGTAGTATAATCGGGCACGTTAGGCACATTAAGCTCAAAATAACCAATAGTGCCAGGAACGGGTGACTCGGACGCTGAATCGTAAACCCAGTTACGCGGCCAGTCCTTTAAGATGCCAACAGCACACGCAGGCAAATTATAAGCATTTCCAGCTGGAAATGCTTCGTTATAGGCCTTCACGATCGCTTCTGTCGTCAAAGTTGAATAATTAGGGCAGCTATCATAGCCTGTAGTGTTGAAAACAGGCTTGCCCTGTGTAGAGCTCGGGACATCAATAAGAACCTCGCAATACTGATAAATGTACAGATCAGAAACGGGGGTTGGACCTGGAGATTGTGGGTATGTGTATGTGGTGGCCAACGCTGCAGAAGCAGAAAAAAGAGTCGTCGCAAACAATGCAACTTGTGTTGCTTTGGCAGCAAAATAGTGACGCGCCATTTGGGGTTTTGAAAACCTTGCCAGCCTTCGTTGTTGACATCAAGACCGGCAAGCAGACCAACCTCAAGTATAAGGATTCCGCCCTTTCCCACAGTGTCTATGGGATCTGGTCCAATTCGAATCGCAGCTACACCGTGGCCGGGGGCGAATCGGACGTATTCGGCTCGCTGAAGACTGGGAATTATACCGGCCCCTCGTTCTCTTCGCCAAGGGCAATTGGTGATGCCACCCTGGCTGACTATGATTCCATTACAGGCAACGTGACAAATACTCACACGTACCGCTACCCCGGCCAGGGTGGCACCACCTACGAAACCCATTTCGAAGGAATTTGGTCGGACGGGAAGGGACTCTACAAGCTTCCGTTCTGGGCCTTTGGACCCAACAATTTATTTGTTTCAGGGTTGGCGATTGTGAACCGGCAAAAGAGTGGAGACTTCAGCCCTGATGCTTCCTGGATCACTTTTGAGAACCCGCCTGGGGGGTACAGCCGCTTCGCCTCCTCCGTTTGGGATGAGGCTAGCCTTGGCTCCCTGCCCAATACTGCTGACCCCTCGCAACCCGCCTCGAGTTATGCAGCGATTACACATATTTTTTAAACTCATTTAAGCTACCCACGCCCTTCCCACCAGGAGTGAATCGGGATGCTCTCCTGGTGGGTAGGGCACCACTGGTTGCGTTGGCACACGAAACGCGGCCCTCTCAGTGCAGCCGCCGGCGAAAGGCACGGCTCTCACCCTGCTGCTGCACCCGCACCAGGGTGCAGCAGGCCAAGTCCACGGCCTGGCGTTTGCGGCGTGCCCCAGAGGCCTGCATTGCCAGGTGCATCAGCGGCCCGAGCCAGTCCAGACCCAGCCCCCGACACCATCCCCCACCGGCCCCATGCGCCAAGCTGGCGCCACCTACGTCCGCCGCCGCAATGGCGCCCCTGCCGCCCCCCGAGCCCTCGCGCCACCTCGAAACCACCGCCAGCCTCGATGCCCGCAAGCTGCGCTTCGAGCTCAACCGGATGGTGCTGCCGATCGGCCTGGAGGCCAGCTTTGGCGTGATCCGCCACCCCGGCGCCTCCCTGGCGGTGCCCGTGCTCGACGACGGCCGCGTGGTGGTGCTGCGCCAATATCGTTTCGCCGTGGCGACGCGGCTGCTGGAGTTTCCGGCCGGCACCCTCGACCCTGGCGAAGGGCCCCTGGCCACGATGGAGCGGGAGCTGCAGGAGGAGGCCGGCTACCGCGCCGACCGCTGGGATCCGCTCGGCGCCATGCTCCCGTGCCCCGGCTACTCCGATGAGGTGATCCACCTCTTCCTGGCAAGGGATCTCACCCGCCTGGAGACCCCCCCCGCCGGCGACGATGACGAGGACATGGAGGTGCTGCTGATGGAGCCGGCAGCGTTGGATCAGGCCATTGCCAGTGGCGATGAATACCTCGATGGCAAGAGCGTGACCGCCTGGTTCCGCGCCCGCCAGCTGCTGGATCTGTGACCCCGCCCCGCTGGCTGTTCTGGCACCGCCGCGACCTGCGCCTGGCCGACAACCTCGGCCTGGCGGCAGCGGCCGCTGCCACCCCGGCCCTCACCGGGTTCGTGGTGCTGGATCCGGCCGAACTGGCCGCCGTGCAGCAGGCCCCGGCCCGGCGCTGGTTCCTGGCCGAGAGCCTGCGGGAACTGGCCGGCCGCTGGCGGGCCGCCGGCAGCCGGCTGGTGATCCTTCAGGGCGATCCGGTGGAGCTGCTGCCTCGCTTGACCGCCGCCACCGGCGCCGCCGTGGTGGCCTGGAACCGGGGCGTGGAGCCCTCCGAGCGCGAACGGGATCGGCGGGTGGCGGCGGCCCTGCAGGGCGATGGGGTGAAGGTGCTGGTCGACTGGGACCAGCTGCTGGTGCCCCCCGAAACGATCCTCACCGGCGCCGGCGATCCCTACCGGGTGTACGGGCCCTTCCTGCGCAATTGGCGCGGCCAGGTGGAGCGGCGTGCCGCCGCCGGCGAACTCGATCCACGGCCGGCGCCGCGGGAGCTGCTGGATTTGGATCCGGCCGCCCTGCCCCGGCCGGAGCTGTGGGCGGCGCTGCCCTTGCTGGAGGCGGTGCCGACGGCCGCTCGTCTGGCGGCCATGGCGATGAGCGGCGGCGACGCTGGCGGAGGAGATCACGCCTCGACCCGCCTCCCGCAGGCCAGCGGTGCGCTGCGATCAGAAGCCAGCGGCGCCCCCAGCGCCCGCCCCCCGGAAGCCAGTGCTGGGCCGCGACCCGATGCCGCCGCTGAGCCAGCCCAAGAACCCTTCCCCGGCGCCGACCTCTGCCCCTGCCGTCCCGGTGAAGCCGCGGCCCTGGCCCAACTCGAAGCCTTCGGCGATGGCGGCGCCATGGCCTCCTACGAGGAGGGCCGCAACCTGCCGGGCGAATCCGGCACCTCAGCCCTCTCGGCCGCCCTGCGCTTTGGCACCCTCAGCCCCCGCCAGGCCTGGGCCGCCGCGGCCGTGGCCCGCTTCGCCGCCCGCAGCGACGAAGCCCTGGCCTCCATCACGGTGTGGGAGCAGGAGCTCTGCTGGCGCGAGTTCTACCAGCAGGCCCTCTTCCACTTCCCCGAGCTGGCCGATGGCCCCTACCGGGCCCAGTGGCGCCACTTCCCCTGGGAAAACGACCCGCAGCGGCTGGCCGCCTGGCAGGCGGGGCTCACCGGCATGCCGATCGTGGATGCGGCGATGCGGCAGCTGGTGGAGAGCGGCTGGATGCACAACCGGCCGCGCATGATCGTGGCCTCTTATCTGGTGAAGGATCTGATCTGCGACTGGCGCCTGGGCGAGCGCTTCTTCATGGAACACCTGGTGGATGGCGACCTGGCCGCCAACAACGGCGGCTGGCAGTGGAGCGCCAGCAGCGGCATGGACCCCAAGCCCCTGCGCATCTTCAACCCCGCCACCCAGGCCGCCAAGTTCGACGCGGAGGCCACCTACATCCGCACCTGGCTGCCGGAGCTCGCCCACGTGGCCACTCCGGATTTGATCAGCGGCCAGATCGCCCCCCTGGAGCGCCGCGGCTACCCAGCGCCGATCGTGGACCACAAACTCCAGCAGGCTCGCTTCAAGGCGCTCTATGCCGCCCTGCCGCGGGGGTGATCGCGACCTCGAGAAATCAGCACCCTGACATGCACATGCAAAGCGTAAAAGCAATGGGTTCAAAGTTGAATTACCGCCCAGATATCGATGGCCTAAGAGCGATAGCAGTTCTGGCTGTTATCGCCAATCACACGGATACCAGGCTTGCACCAAGTGGCTTCCTGGGCGTCGATATATTTTTTGCCATTTCAGGCTTCGTAATCACGTCATCGCTGATCAAGCGAGAGAGGACCAATCTCAAAGCAATGCTTCTGCCCTTCTACGGGCGACGGATCAAACGACTCGTTCCTGCTCTTCTGAGCTGCATCCTTATCAGCAGCCTTGTCTTCAGCTTGGTGTCGACAACACCTGCGACAAATCTTTGGTCTGGCATCTGGGCTGCATTCGGACTTAGCAATATACATTTCTACCAGGAGCAGACAGACTACTTCAGCCCAGTCTCCGAGCTAAGCCTATTTCTGCACACCTGGTCCCTGGGGGTAGAAGAACAGTTCTACCTGATCTACCCCTTCATTTTCTGGTTTGCCCTGCAGCGCAAGAGGCTGACACAGTTACTGCTCAGCACTCTTGCCATTGGCCTGATCTGCGCAATGGCAGTGTCCAAGATCAGCGCGAGGTCAGCACTGGCATTCCTTCCCGAACAATTACGCAGCATGGGCCTTGGCCCCTATCTGATACTACTTCTGACCGTAGCAGGCCTATTCATCTCTTTCGCAAGATTGAGAGCACATCCATGGTCCAAAAGCTACGGATACCTAGCACTCAGCATAAGCATTTTAAGCACTTTTTCATTCTTTGGCTTCATAATTCTAACTCATGCACAATCAGAAGCTGCATATTTTTTGACGACTTATCGCTTCTGGGAGCTGGGAGCAGGATGCCTCCTAGCTCTATCAGTGAACCTGCTTGCAGCAACCGCCACGCCAGCCAGCGCACGCAGCAGCCTTCTCGGCAGGCACTGGGTATCTTTAGCCTCAATGACTGCCATGATTAGCTGCTTCTTTCTACCACTTAGCTGGAAAATTGTCACTACACCCCTGATGATTGGTCTTACAATTTTAGTCCTTGGCGCAACGACAGACGATCGGCCATCCAGCACAATTGTAGACGGCTTGCTCCGCAATCATATTATGGTTTATCTAGGCCTTATCTCCTACTCACTTTATCTGTGGCACTGGCCATTACTAGTTCTAACTCGATGGACGATTGGCGTTCACTGGTGGTCCATAATCATCTTACTTCCACTGACACTGTTTGCAGCAATTACCTCCTACAAATGGATTGAATCTCCGCTTCGCCGGGCGCGCTGGGCAACCAGCGATCAAACCACGATAGCCTTTGGCTTTACCGCACAGCTAATCACTGCGGGATCCTTGGTGACGGTTCTCAGTCAAACCAACAACTCTCTCTACACAGGCAACAAAGCAAACCGGGCAGCCGATCTTGCTTCACTGTCGGCAAACAATACCTCGCTTAAGGTCAGGACATGCGGTAGCGAAGTCTTGGCTGCATTGCAAAATTGCATCGTCCCCCCCAACAAAAAGGACAAAGCCTCCATCATCCTTTTGGGCGACAGCCATGCCGGGCACCTATATCCAGCAATGGGAGCAATTCTTGAGCGGACAGGAATAGGCATCAAGACATACAATACAGCCGGAAATTCACATCAACCTTTTCCGACGGCCGATTTTGGCAACGGCAACGCTTATCTTGATCGCCTATCGGCAAAGGCTGCACAGATCAACGCTTTTTACGCTGCCATAAAGCCATCAATCAAAAAGGGCGACATCATGGTCATCGCCATCGACTGGTCTCGTTACTTCAACCTCGCCGATCCAGAGCATGACGCCAACTTCAGACGCTGGCGATCAAAACTCAATGATCTCGCCACCGAATTAAGTCATCGACATGCAGCCGTTGTCATCTTCATGCCGCTGCCTCACTTCCACTCGGGGGGAGGACCCAATTGCGAACGGCAATGGTTTAGGCCTTGGACTCCTGAAAGTTGCTCAGCGTCAATCCCCTATTCAGAAGCAAGTGCAAAAAGCAAAGCCCTAATAGAAGCTCTCCATCGCTTCGCCAGCAGACACGGGAATGCAAAGGTCTACGACCCAATCCCCCTCTTCTGCAACGAACAACATAACAAGTGCGTGAACGGCAACAGCAAGTCCACTTATTTTATCGACGCAAACCATCTTTCTGCGCAGAGTGATGTGCTTGTTGCCGATGGAATCATAGCCTTTCTCAAGGAGCAGAAGCTGCTGAATGTACACCACTAAAGACAACAATTGATCATCATCCCTCAGGGGAAAAGAGCAGCGCAGCGCTCAGTAGCGGAAATGGGCCACCAGCACCGCACCCAGCGCGTTGCTGGTCTTGCCGGGGGCCGTGAACTGGCCGTTGGGGCGACTCAGAAAGAAGAGGGAGGGGGTGAGGGTGATGTGGTCGCTCATCCGAAGCGCCGTCCAGGCTTCCCAGGCGACGTTCCCGTCCTGGGGCGTGCGGCCGTCCCGCAGGCGCGTCACGAAGGTGGGCTGGCCCACGGCGAAACCGGCGGCATGGCCGCTGCCCAGCAGGTTGCGCCAGAACAGGGCCGCCGACCACGACTGACTCTCAGCGATGTTGGTGGCGCTGTTGGTGGAAACGGGCAGGGCCGAGGCCTGCTGCAGGAAGCTGGCGCCCCAGCCCAGGTTGATCGAGGGCAACCAACTCACGGAGGTCGGTTGCCAGGCGGCGGTGAGGGCCACGTTGTTGGAGAAGGCGGTCTCACCGCTGCCGGTGGGGGCGCAGGGCTGACGCTGGTTGGCGAACTGGGTGCCGCGCCGGACGTTCAGGCCGCACTGGCCGTAACGCCAGGCGGCCGCCACCACGTAGCCCGGCCCGCCGATCCCCACCTGACCGAAGAGGCTGCCGCGGCTGTACCGGCCAGCGATGCCGGCCCCGAGGTCGCCATCGGTGGTGTTGGCGGCGTCGGAGCTGGGCGCCACATAGGAGGCGGAGGCGGCCAGGTAGGGGCGCCCCTCGGCCACGGCCTGCTTCCACTGGGCTCCCACCGCCGCGCCGGTGGCCTTGTTGTAGGTGCCGGGGGCCCCGTTGAGCGTGAAGAAATCAAGGATCGGCGGCCCCGGCTCGGCGCCGTAGAACCAGGGCCGCAGGGCGGTGATCTCATGGGTGGGCCGAGCCACCGCTCCCACCAGGGCCGTAACCTCGCCACTGATCGGGAAGCGGTAGTACAGACGGGTGGCATCCAGCACATTGGCGCCAGCGCGGGGCGCAGTGCTCTTGTCGAGGGTCAGCAAGTTGTAGGGATTGCCCTCGAAGGCACTGCGATTGGCATTGCCGCTGTTGAGCCGGGTGTAGAGGAGATCCTTGCCGGTGAAGCTGGTGAGCAGATTGAGGTGCACCTCGTAGTTCATCACCGTGGCGCCCCAGTTGGCGTTGTTGGCGGCGGGGTAGGCGTTGCGGCTGCGCTCCGGAATGGCGGCCGCATCGGGACCGGCCGGATAGGGGGCGTTCTGGGTTCCACCGAAATGGGTGGCCCCCGGCGTGAAATAGGTGCTCACCACCAGGCGGGTGGTGGGGGAGAACCGGGTGGCCTCCAAGGCATTGAGCGCCGCATCGAGCCGATCGACGCGGCTGCCGAACCCCAGGAGCCCGGCTTGGGAGGCATCAAGCTCCCGGCGCAGCTCCACCGTGGCCTGGCGGCCTGGCTCCAACGCCGCATCCAGCCGCGCCGCGGTCTCCATCCGCCCGAGGTCGGCCCGTCCCGCAGTCTCTCGGCGAGCCCAGCCGTCGTCGTAGCGGGCGAGGGTGGCCCAGTCGAGATCGCCAACGGCTGGAACGGAAGACGCGGCCGCCGGGCCTGGGACCTCCCCCAGGACGACCGGCCCGGACTGGGGGGCCGCTCCAGCCGCATCGGCCAAGGTCAAGGAGCTGAACAGCAGGATCAGGGCGCCACCACCGGCAACCGAAGACCCACCACCACAGCCAAGGATCCGGCGCGGCCGACCCCCGATCGCCGCGCTCATCTTAGAGCGCACCCACCGATAGCGATTCCTGGCGATCCAGGGATTTGCCGGCAGCGCCACCGAGCAGCAGCTTCAGGGTGCGGATCACGGTGTCCTGCTGGTCGGCGCTGAGTTCGGGGAAGATCGGCAGGCTGAGCACCTCGGCGCAGAGCTGCTCGGTGGTGGGCAGGCTGCCGGGGTCATAGCCGAGCTCCCCGTAGGCGGGCTGGCGGTGGATCGGGATCGGGTAATAGATGATCGTGATCACGCCCGCCTCCTGAAGTTGCTGCTTGAGCCAGTCGCGGCAGCAGGCCTCGGGGAGGCCGTAGCAGGCGCTGTCGGAGGAGGGGGTGCAGGCGCCGGCACAGGCCGCTGAGGCCTCAGGACACGCGGCCACCCGCACCACAAACTGATTCCAGCTGTGGCCATCGGGGCCCGCCTCGGGCAACTGGATGCCCGGAAGGTGGGAGAGTTCAGCGAGGTAGCGGGCTGCGATCGCCCGACGCCGCTCCACCCAGCGCTCCAGGTGGGGCAGCTTCACCGCCAGCACGGCGGCCTGGATCGCATCGAGACGGCTGTTGTAACCCAGGTCGGTGTGCAGGTAGCGGCGGGGCATGCCGTGCACCGCCAGCTCCCGCACCCGCTGGGCTAGCTGGGGATCGCGGCAGGTCACCGCACCGCCATCACCCGCACCGCCGAGGTTCTTGGTGGGGAAGAAACTGAAGCAGCCGGCATCGCCCCAGCTACCCACCGGCCGGCCGGCCCAGTGGGCACCGCTGGCCTGGGCGCAGTCCTCGATCACCAGCAGGCCATGGGCGGCGGCGATGGCGTTGATCCGCTCCATGTCCACCGGCCGGCCAAATAGATGCACCGGCAGCAGGGCGCGGGTGGCGGAGGTGATGGCCGCCTCGATCCGGTTGGCATCGATCAGGTAGGAGCCACCCTCCACATCTACGAAGACCGGAATCGCCCCCACAGCGCTGATCGCCTCGGCGGTGGCGAAAAAACTGAAGGAGCTGGTGATCACCTCATCGCCCGGGCCAATCCCGAGCGCACGCAGCGCCAGGATCAGGGCATCGGTGCCGCTGTTGCAGCCGATCGCATGGGGCACGCCACAGAGCTCAGCAAAGGCCTGCTCGAAGCCGGCGGTGGTGGCCCCTCCGATGTATTGACCACTGCGAAGCACCGCGAGGACCGCCTCCTCGAGGCCGGGGCCGAGGTGCTCCAGCTGCTCGCTGAGGCTGAAGGGGGGAATAGGCATGGCGGCAACCTTAATCCCGCCTACCGAATGCGCTGCATGGGCGCTCCAGAGCCTCAACGGGCCCACGCCGGCGCAGCGCCTGGATGCCACTTGATGTTGCAGCCGATCGAGGCGATCTGGGGCTCAGACGGCGGCTGGTCCGCCAGCACCGCGGCCAGGGCGGCGCGCAGATCGCGGCCGTCGCAGGGCAGGCCGTTGCCGGGGCGGCTGGGATCGAGCTGGCCCCGGTAGGCCAGGCGATGGGCGCGATCGAAGAGAAAGGGATCGGGGGTGCAGGCGGCCTGGAAGGCCCGGGCCACGCCCTGGTCGCGGTCCAGCAGGTAGGGGAAGGTCCAGCCGTGGGTGGCGGCCTGGGCGGCCATCCCCTCCGTACCATCCTGGGGATGGGTGCGAAGGCTGTTGCTGGCGATGCCGAGCAGCACCGCCTGATCGCCCAGATCCTTCTGTAGCCGCGTGATCTCGGCCTCGATGTGCTTCACGAAGGGGCAGTGGCAGGAGAGGAAGAGCACCAGCACCGGCCGCTCCGCCAGGCTGTCGGCGGTGGGCAGCCGTCCCACCACCTCCTCGAGGGCCCCCCGGTCCCGTTCGCGCTCCAGCAGGGCCATGGGCAGGGGCGTGCCCAGAGGAAGCATGGTGGAAGGGGTCAGGGCCATCGATCCGGAGACCTCGACGAACGGCTGCAGCGTTCCTGCCGCAGCCAAGATCAATGGCGATTGTCGCAACCCCCGGTGCCTCTCCCCCTGGAGTCCGATCGTTTGTCGAGGCCTGCGGCTGCCCCCTGGTCCGGCGGACCCGGCTCGCCCCCTCCCGGCCGACGCCGCAACGGCTGCCCCGGCATGCTCCGTAGGTGGGCGAAGCCCTGCAACCTGCTGCCGCTCCTCGGCGCCCTGGCCCTGCTGAACGGCGGCTGCACGGGGCCGCTTCAGCACAGCAGCGGCCGGGTCTTCCCCCTGCAGCGCCACACCCCAGGCGATGGGCTGGCGGTGGTGAACGGGCCCAATGGGGCCGGCATCCACATCTGGCTGGACCCCGACACCGAAACCGCGGGGATCTGCCGACCCCGCTGGAATCCCGATCCGGCGCGCCTGAGCGGGGGCGACGGGCCCACCCCAAGCAGCAGCGGCAGGGCACCCCGCCAGGAGTTCTATGCCGCCCTGCGGCGGGGCCCGGTGCGCTGGGCCCTGCGCCGGCAGATGGCCCAGCTCTGCCATCAACGGGCCCCGGCTCGCCGCTTCCAATGGCAGGCGCCGCCCCGCAGTGACGCGGAATTCCTGCCGGTGCTGCATCCCTTAGTGGAGGAGGAGCACCTGCTCAGCAACCCCACCGCCGCGCGGCGGGCCGAGAAGCAGCTGCTGGGCTTACCGCTCACCCCCAAGGACTGGGACGAGACGCCGCCCCCGCCCGCTCCCGAAGGGCCCTGAGCTGCAACCAGCGCGGGCTGGATGCAGTTGCGCACCCCCTCCCAAGGCGCCGTCCCCGTCAGGCGTCCTCTGCCACGGCCACGGCGGCCCCATAGCCGGCGGGAAGCGCCACCACCCAGGTCCGCTCGCCGGCGGAATCCTGGCCGGACGTGGCCTCCGCATGGAGGCGCTCCAGCCCCGCAAATCCCTCGCCACGGGCCTTCAGCCGGGCCTCCAGTCGACACCAGGCGTCCAGGAAGGCGCCCAGGCGCCGTTCGGGTGGCAGCTCCTCCAGAAGCTGACACTCCGCAGGCGGCAGCACCCGCCGGGCCAGGGGCTCCCAGGCCAGGCCCGGGCGGTGCTGCTCCACATCCACCCCGACCGGGCTGGTGGCGTGGAAGGCCAGCAGGATCAGGTCGCCGGAATGGGCGAGGTTGAACTGGGGCACGGCCCCGCCGGCCTCGACCAGCGCCGGCTTGCCGTGGGGCCCGAGCTGGAACACCAGGGAGGCCGGATCACGCCCTAGCCAGGAACCCAGCATCAGCCGCAGCACCCCGCGCCCCAGCAGGGCGCGATGGCGGTCCGCGGCGAGGCGGAAGCGATCCCGACGGGCCCGTTCCTCCGGGTTGAGCAGGGCCTCGAGGTCCGCCGAGGCGGCATGCAGCCGCGGATCCCGCCGATCCACCAGCAGCAGCCAGGGGCTCGGGGATGCCACGGGAGCCTGGGGAGCCCGCGGCAGCTCAAGGCCGGGCGACCAGATCTCGGGCTGGAGCGGTTCGGTGGCGCCCCCCATCAGCCGCCCCGCCCCCCGTCCGGGCTCTGCGGCCGCGATGCCCCCCAGATCCGCGGCTCGGCCCAGCGCCAATAGCGGCTGAAGCGGCGCAGATCGGGTTCGCCGGCCTGGGTTGCGGACGCGAGCCCCACGCCTGCCGGTTCCGGATCGGCCGGCAGCAGGGGCTCCGGCTCAAGCACCGCCAGCGGCACCCGCTCGGCCAGCCGGGCCGTGATGGCCTGGAGCCGCGGATCCACCGCCCGGGTGGTGACCACCCCATCGGCGCCGCAGCGGGCCACGAAGGCCAGCAGTTGCGTCACCGGATCTCCGGCCCGGATCGTCACCGGCAACTCCAGCAGGCACTCGTAGATGAACACCAGCCGTTTCAGGCCCCAGGGCTCCTCTTCGGCTGCCGCCGGATCGAACACGAACACCGCGGGACGCTGGGGATGGGTCCGCAGGGCGGCATTGGCGGGTCCGAGGGCCTCGGCATGGATCCAGAGCACTGGGGCCTGCAGGTCGTGGGCGCCGGGCGCGGCGGGCGGAGGAGCGGTGGGCTGAGCCGGTACGGCGAGCTGCGGAGCCGCGGGGCCCGATTGGGCCTGGAGCGCCAGAAGATTCACAGCCGCCACGGCCTCCCATGGGCGCTTACCACTGCCGCCACCAGACGCCCCCCCCCGCCCCGCTCCAGGCGCCGCCACGGCCGACAGGCCAGGAAACAGCCGCTCCTGCAGCGCCTCATAGCTGGCCTCGAAGGGACACCCCCCGGCAGCGCCTGCTCCGCCCCGGCCGGCGGCGGGGCAGGCCTCGCAGAACGCCGGCCCGGCAAAGCGCTCCAGATTGGCGCGGTTGAAGATGTAGGGCTTGCTGCCGAAGCTGCTGGCCACCCACTGCCAGCTGAGGCTGTTGCTGGCCCCATCGGCATCGAGCAGGTGGGCATGGAACCAGCGGGCCCCCACCTGCCAGCGCAGCCGACGCCAGTGGACGCCGTAGCTCGCCAGCCAGAGCCGGGCATGGTTGTGGAGCCAGCCGGTGCCCACCAGCTGGACCACGAAGGCGTCGATGCAGGCGAGGCCGGTGCGGGCGTTGGCCAGGTCCTCCGGCAGGTCGCTGGCATAGGCCTCGGCGGGCCAGCCGGTCTTGAGGGGTTCGCGGCCCTGGTGCACCCCTTCGCCCCACTGGCCCCAGAGCCGCTGCCAGTAATCACGCCAGGCGAGCTGCTGGATCAGCTTCTCGCCGGGATGGCGGGGGTCGGGGGCGCCATGCCAGGGGCGAGCGGCGGCGGATGCGGGCGCCCGATACCGGCGAAACGACTCAGCACCGAAAGGGTGACGTTCGCCGCGCTCGCGGGAACTGGCCTTCGGAACCACGGGGATCGGCGGCCCCGCAGCGGGTTCCGGCTCGGGCGACCCGGACGGCGGCTCCACCCGGGCCAGCACCGCATCGCGAACCTCCGCGAGGCTCATCACGCCATGGCGGATGTGGGGGGAAAGGCCGGTAACGGCCCCCGCCAGATGGTTGCGGTTCTGGCCATAGGCGAGAGGGTCGATCCAGGCGAGAAGCCGCTCGGCCTCGCGGCGCCCGCCCCGGCGGGGGCTGGCTTCCCCCGAAAGTCCGGCAAACCACGGCGCGAGCCACTGGGCCACTTCCCTGCGGTCGGCAAGCTCACGGGGCAGATCGGCGGGATCAGCGGGCCAGGGCGGGCTCAGAGTGGGCATCGCGGAACGGCGGCAACACGTGTCGACCGGCCGGTTCACGCTACGAAGGCACTCCCGGGCATGGCCGCCCTCCCGCCGGTGCGTTCGGAGCGTTGAGCCCATGATCCCTGGCAGGCCTGATCCCTGCCCTGATGAAGATGCACCCAAGGCCCGGGGCCCCGGTCAGGCCCACCGGCGGGCGAGGTCCGCAGCCGGCGCTGTTGGAGAATCCATCCCAACTACCGCCCCCGGCGCACGCCCATGCTCCTCGACCTGCGCGGCAAGAAGGCCCTCGTCACCGGCATCGCCAACAACAAGTCGATCGCCTGGGGCATCGCCCAGCAGCTCCATGCCGCCGGCTGCGAGCTGGGCGTCACCTACCTGCCGGATGAGAAGGGCCGCTTCGAGGGCAAGGTGCGCGACCTCACCGCCCCGCTGGCACCCACCCTGTTCGAGCCCCTGAACGTGCAGGACCCGGCCCAGATCGAGGCGGTGTTCGCCCGGGTGGCCGAGCAGTGGGGCTCGATCGATGTGCTGGTGCACTGCCTGGCCTTCGCCGGCAAGGAGGAGCTGATCGGCGATTACTCCGCGATCAGCCCCGAGGGCTTCGGCCGGGCCCTGGAGGTGAGCGCCTACTCCCTGGCACCCCTCTGCCGCTTCGCCAAGCCCCTCTTTACCGACGGGGCGAGCGTGATCACCCTCAGCTACCTCGGCGCCGAGCGGGCCATTCCCAACTACAACGTGATGGGCGTGGCCAAGGCGGCCCTGGAGGCCTCGGTGCGCTATTTGGCGGCCGAACTGGGCCCCGAGAAGAATGTGCGCGTGAACGCGATCAGCGCCGGCCCGATCCGCACCCTGGCGAGCTCCGCCATCGGCGGCATCCTCGACATGATCCACAACGTGGAGGCGAAGGCACCCCTGCGCCGCACCGTGACCCAGGAGGAGGTGGGCTCCGCCGCCGCCTTCCTGGCCAGCCCGCTGGCCTCCGGCATCACCGGCCAGGTGATTTATGTGGATGGGGGGTATTGCATCACCGGGATGTGAGAACCCTGATCAGGCCGAGGGACCGCGCCTGAGGCCCAACCGCCGCAACCTCCCGAGGCGCTGGCGGATGCGGCTGAGCAAGCTGCGGGGGGGCTGCGGCTCAGCCACCACGAACCTGCGGATCAGAACCTCAAGGATTCGGGCCGTGGGCTCCGGGCCCAGTTGGGCGGCAGCTCTTGCAGGTTGCGGCCCAGGGCCTGCTGGGCCTGGGCAGACGCCCTGAGCGGACGCGGGGCGAGGAGCTGCCGAGCGATAGCACCGAGATCGAGCAAATTATGAGATTCCCAGTCATTGGCGGACGTCAGATCTTCGCCAATGACCTCATTGATGACCTGCCATCGGATGGGCAAATTGATTGGCATCAGGTCCCTTACTTTGGTGATCATCCAGGCACCCTGACGACGGCGGAGAATGATCGTAATGCGCACATCAGACTGCAATCGCGTGAACCAGAGCAGATACATGGAACTGCCATCGATGAAGACCAACTCCCTGGCAGCAGCGAAGACATCGATCTGGCGCTGAATGCTGAATCTCTCGGGCCTGAACACCAAATAGCCCGCGTCCCGCAGCACCTCATCCAACCAGCCATCACCGATCGGACGCCACAGAGTCGCGGACAGTCCACTCCTGGTGACGAACACCTTTCCCGCTGGCGCCCCACCACCGATGAGCACGGGCTGATCAGCAGGACTACAACGCTGAAAGCCCGCGAATAGCGAACGCATCATCGCCCTGGAGTCACAGCCAAACCGCTGATCAATCGCCTGGGCATCCAGATCAAAGCCCCAAAGCTGAGCTGGCACAAGCAACCTGGAGAACACCAGGGGCTCGGTGATGATCCGGATTCGCCCTTCAGCAAGACCAAGTCCGGCAAGGATCTCTCGCATGTAGGGCAGCAGGTCCTTGCCTGAGTCGAGCCAGGTCGGCATGAAAAAATACACATCTAGCCCTTGACCCCGCAATCCCCTGCAGATGGCCTGGCTAGCCGGGTTCTGTTGATCTCCCTCGCCGAGCCACCAAAGCCTCGAGAGGCTCTCATGACAAAAATGGCCAAAATGCCTGAGTAAGTATCCACCGAAAATGGCAGCCGTTTCGATCACGGGCGCCTGCATCAGGGCCAGAGCGGCCTGAGCCTCCAATTCGCTGACATCGCAATCCAGATCACCACGCTCTGGCAATGAGCGCAACGCCGGCAATGCCGCCTTCACCACATCACTCTGCCCGGGATCCCAGAGCAGCCCCTCAGACCCACGCTGCTGCAGATGGAAAGGGCAGAATGGCAGCGCAATGGCACCATCCAATTCGGCCAGCAGATGTGAAGTCATGTGCTGCACATTGCCGCCTCATTGATAAGCATAATCGCTACCATCTGCCATGGCATCCAAAGGATGGGAGTTCAGCGCCTGAGGGCCAGGGCCAGCGCCGGCAACAACAACACCGACAGCAGGCTGCCGCCCACCAGTGCCGCCTCCACCTGGGGGGACATCAGGCCGGCCTGCACCTCCAGAAAGCCCACCACAATCGGCAGATTTAGGGACTGGGACACCAACAGGCAGAAACGCAGCCGCTCGCGGCGATCGGGCACGGCGCGGCGATAGAGCAGGAACTGCGGCAACCCCCGAATCACCACAATTCCGATCAAGCAGAGCAGCGGTCCCCAGGGATGGGCAACAACGGAGGCCAGATCCAGACGCGACCCAGCCACCACAAAAAACAGGGGGACAAACAGGCCATAGGAGGAAGCCTCCAGATGCTTCAGAGCCTCGGAGGTCTGGGGGTCGACGATGAAGCGGCGCATCACCAGGCCCGCCAAAATCGCCCCCATCAGGATCTCGACCCCCAACACCCTTGAAAGGGCGATCAACCCAACGATCAAGAGATAGATCAGTTGCAGCGGCGTCGCCGGAGTCGCGCCCACCACGTCCCTCAACCAGGCCCAGGCTCTGTGGCCTGAGATCTGCCCAGGCACGGTCGCCAGCAGCCAGGCCACCAGGGCCACCAGGCCCACGCTCAACACTGTGGCGCGGGGATCGGCGGAGCCCAGCAGCAGGGCCACCGCCAACACGGGACCCAGTTGTCCCCAGGTGCCCGCACTGAGCAGCAGGCGCCCCAGGGGAGCCTCCCACTCCCCCGACTCCCTGAGGATCACCAAGAGGGTGGAGAGGGCCGTGGAGCTGAGGGCCACCACGAGGGCCACGGGTCGCAGGCCATCACCAAGGGGCAACAGGGCCGCCAGGAGGGTCCCGCTGCCGAGCGTGGCCAGCCAACCCAGGAACCCCAACCGACCAGCCGTGTCCCCCAGGGTCTTCTGGTCGATGGTGAGGCCGATCAGGGCGAAGATCAGCCCCAGACCGATCTTGGCGAACAGATCTGTGGCCGCATTCGGCTGCAGCCAGCCCAGGCCCGACGGCCCCACGGCGATCCCCCCGAGCATCAGGAGCGCCACTGCCGGGACCCGCCCATGGACGGCTCGGACCAGAAACGGCGCCAAAGCAACCACGGTGACCACCACCAACAGACCCTGCAAGCCAGTGGTCACAGCGTTTCGAGCGCGATCAGCGAAACGTTAGGCCTCACCGCCCTGGGGAGCTGCCACGGAGCCCAGCCCCGCGGGCCGATGGTGGGAGGAAGTGACGGGCGCCACCTGTCAGCATGGCGAATGTAAGGAAGGGCGTTCCGCAGTCATGCGCACCGGCACGATCCACCGCGTCACCGGCGAAACCGATGTGTGGGTGACGCTCGGCCTCGATGGCGGCGGCTCCTGCAAGGTGGCCACCGGCGTGCCCTTCCTCGACCACATGCTCCACCAGATCAGCAGCCACGGCCTGATCGACCTGGAGATCCAGGCCACGGGCGACACCCACATCGACGACCACCACACCAACGAGGACGTGGGCATCGCCGTGGGCCAGGCCCTCTCCAAGGCCCTGGGCGACCGCCGCGGCATCCACCGCTTCGGGCACTTCGTGGCGCCCCTTGATGAGGCCCTGGTGCAGGTGGCCCTCGACTGCTCCGGCCGGCCCCACCTCTCCTATGGCCTCACGATCCCGGCCCAGAAGATCGGCAGCTACGACACCGAGCTGGTGAAGGAGTTCTTCGTGGCCGTGGCCAACAACGCCGGCCTCACCCTCCACATCCGCCAGCTCGATGGCGTGAACTCGCACCACATCGTGGAGGCTTGCTTCAAGGCCTTTGCCCGCTCCCTGCGACTGGCGGTGGAACTGGATCCCCGCCGGGCTGGGGCCGTGCCCAGCAGCAAAGGGGTGCTGGAGCAGGCGGGGGGCTGAGCCCGCGCCCGACAAGCTCAGGCGGCCTTGGCGGTGGCCGGCTGGCTGTCCGCATCCGCCTGCGAGGTGTCTGCGGACGCTCCCCCCGCCGCGTCCTGATCACCGCCGTCAGCCACCCGGGGCCGCCGCATCCGGCCGGTGCGGGCACTCACCTGGCGGCTGCGCTCCTGATAGCGGTGCACCACGGGAAGCCGTTCGGCGTTGTAGTGGAGCAGGGCGGCCTCGACGTCTGAAGCGGCGTCAGCCGCCAGGAGCCCCAACTGCAGCGCCAGGGCCACCGCATCCTCCAGACCGGCGGTCATCCCGCGGGCCTGGGAGGAACTCATGGCGTGGCCCGCATCCCCCAGCAAGGCCACCCGGCCTGCCACCAAGACGGGAAGGGGATCGATGTCGAACGACCAGTTGGCCACCAGACGCTGCGGTGGGGTGGCCCGGATCAGGGCCGCCAGGTCGGCGGGCAGCTTGGCGAGGCCCTCCTCCGGCACCGGCTCGCTGAGCAGGCGACGCTGCTCGCTGCGATCCGCGGGCAGCACCTCCTCCTGGAAGAAGCCCCAGTGGGTGAGGGGCACCCCATCGGCATCGCTGCCGAGATCGAACACATTGGCGTAGACGCCGCGGCCGCGGGCATACACAAAGAATTCGCCATCGCGGCAAAACGAGCCATCGGCCACCACCCCCCGCCAGACCCGATCACCCAGGTAGTTGAGGCGCCGCATCCGCGCCAGCTGCGGCGCCACCCGTGAATGGAGGCCATCGGCACCGATCAAGAGATCGCCCTGCCAATAGGAGCCGTCGTCGAAGTGGGCTTCCACGCCGGCCGCGTCCTGGCTCCAGCTGAGCAGGCCCGCCCCGGGGCGGAACACGCCGGGATCCAGCCGGGCGGCCATGGCCTCGAGGATGGCGCGGCGCTGAATCAGCAGGGAGGGCAGCTCACCGGGCTCCCCGGCGGCCTCGCTGCTCTCAATCAGGTCGCCGCGGAGATTGCGCACCACGAAGCGACTCACCGACTGGCCCGCCGCCAGGATCTGCTCCAACAGCCCACCGATCCCAGCGGCGGCGATCGCCTCGACGCCACTGCGCACCAGCAGGATGCCGCAGCCTTCGGGACGCAGGTCGGACGCCCGCTCGAACAGACACACCTGGTGGCCCTGGCGCTGCAGGAGCAGGGCCAGCAGCAGCCCGCTACTGCCGGCGCCCACGATCGCGACCCTCAGGACGCCACCAGACCGCTGCGGGTCTGAATAGGGCGCAGCTGGGGCAGTTCCCTCGGCCATGGCATCCCTCCCCCGACGAATCCAACCCTATGGAGAAGGGGCCGGTCACCCTGTAGCGACCGCCACGACGCTGGCCCTAAGAGGCACCAACACCACTGGACCCCTACCAGCGCTGACCGAGCGAACAACCAGCGGACCTGGGCCCTGAAGAGCCTGATCCGCTGCAGCCCGATCCGGGCCAAGGACAACTTCACACTCCGTTACGCGATGATGGGGGAACGGCTACGCGGCCGTCTCTCCTGCTTCCGCTCCGATGACCATTGCCCCCGGCCGCCCCCAGGCTTCCCCCGCCAGCCCCGGGGCTGGCGCCACCGATGCCACCCCCCGCTACGACCGCGCCGACTGGGCCAGCGCCTTCCGCAACGTGGGTCAGGAGCTGAGCAACGTTGCGCTCAAAGCCAGCACGGGCACCATCCCCGCCGACCTGCAGGGCACCCTCTACCGCAACGGCCCCGGCCGCCTGGAGCGGGGCGGCCAGTGGGTGCACCACCCGTTTGATGGCGACGGCATGATCACCGCCCTGCGCTTTGAGCAGGGCGGGCTGAGCATCACCAACCGCTTCGTGCGCACGGAGGGCTGGCTGGCCGAGGAGAAGGCCGGCAAGCCGCTTTATCGCGGCGTGTTCGGCACCCAGAAGCCCGGCGGCCTGCTCGCCAATGCCTTCGACGTGCGCCTCAAGAACATTGCTAACACCCACGTGGTGAAGCTCGGCGATGAACTGTTGGCCCTGTGGGAGGCCAGCTCCCCCCACGCCCTCGACCCAGGCACCCTCGACACCAAGGGGATCTCCCTGCTCGATGGGGTGCTCAAGCCCGGCGAAGCCTTCAGCGCCCACCCCCGCTTCGATCCAGGCCACCACGGCGCGGAGCGCATGGTGACCTTCGGCGTGAAGAGCGGCCCGCGCAGCACGATCCGGCTGATGGAGTTCGCGGTGGCTGACGACCCCGCCAGCGGCGTCAAGGCCGGCCAACTCCTGAGCGAGCGCTCCGACAGCTTCAACGGCTTCGCCTTCCTGCACGACTTCGCCATTACCCCCAACTGGGCGGTGTTCCTGCAGAACGCCATCGCCTTCAACCCGCTGCCCTTCCTGCTGGGCCAGAAAGGCGCAGCCCAGTGCCTGGCTTCCAAGCCCGGTGGGCAGGCCCAGTTCTGGCTGATCCCGCGCGATTCGGGCGCCTATGCGGGCCAGCCGCCGCGGATTGTGCCGGCCCCTGAGGGCTTCGTGTTCCACCACCTCAATGCCTGGGAGGAGGCGATCGACGCCCCAGACAGCAGCCTCACCCCCCAGGCAGCGGCTGCTGCGGCCACTCCCGCCCCGATCGTGGTGGAGAGCGTCTTCTACGCCGATTTCCCCTCGATCGGCCCCGACACCGATTTCCGCACCATCGACTTCGACCTGATCCCCGAGGGTCTGCTGGAGCGCTGCACCATCGACCTGGCCACGGGCACGGTGGACACCGAGCGGCTGAGTGAGCGCTGCTGTGAGTTCGCCATGGTGAACCCCCGCCGCGAGGGCCTCAGCTGCCGCTACGGCTGGATGGCGGTGGCCGAACGCGAAACCGGCAACGATCCGCTGCAGGCAATCAAGAAGCTCGATCTGGTCAGCGGCGAACGCAAAGTGTGGAGCGCCGCGCCGCGGGGCTTCGCGAGCGAGCCGGTGATGGTGCCGCGGCCCACTCCCGCCGGCGGCCCGGAACCCGCCGAGGACGACGGCTGGGTGCTCACCCTGATCTGGAACGGCGCCCGCAGCGCCAGCGATCTGGTGATCCTCGATGCCGCCTCGATGGAGGAGCTGGCGGTGGTGGAACTGCCCCTGGCCATTCCCTACGGGCTGCACGGGAGCTTTGTGGCGGAGTAAGGCTGCTGCAGGGCCAGGGTGAACGATCGAGGAGAAGGCCGTTCTGCGAGCGGCCCGATGCTCAGCCCGCCCAGATCTCCTCCAGATCCACTGCCAGACCCGGGACGTGAGGATCGCCTTCCAGGCTGGTGGCCGCTTCGATGCGCCGCGGACGCCGTTGCATTCATAGGCGGCCAGTCTCCCTACGATGCCTTCATCTGATAACGACATCAGCATGCGCACGATCGTGGATCTGCCGGACGTGGAGCGCGCCCAGCTCGATGCCCTTTGCCGCCAGCAGGGGCTGTCGCGGGCGGAGGCGCTGCGCCAGGCGCTACGGCTGTGGCTGGAGCATCAGAAACCCAGCCACGGCGAGGTCTTCGGCCTGTGGCGAGATCGACCAGAAGGGTCTCTGGAGCTGCAGGAGGCGCTGCGGCAGGAGTGGAGCGGGCTCTAATGCTGCTGCTCGACACCAACATCCTGATCGACGTGCTGCGCGGCGAAGCACCTGCCCTGGCCTGGATGGAGCAGCAACAGCGTCCGCACATCAGTGTGATCAGTTGGATCGAGGTGCTGGTGGGCTGCCGCGAGGGTGAAAACGACCCCGTGGAGGCCTGGCTGGGAACCTTTCCCCGCCTGCCGATCGACGACCCGATCGCCTTGGAAACGGTGCGGCTCAGGCAACGCCATGGCCTGAAGATTCCAGACGCGATCATCCTGGCCACCGCCCGCTGCGCCGATCTGACCCTGGCCACCCGCAACAGCCGCGATTTTCCGCTGGCGATGGGCGGCGTGGTGCACCCTTACGCCCTCTGAGAACGCTCCCCTCTGCAGGACCAGCGGCCGATCCAGCCGCCGCCACGATGGTGCGATGAATCGTTCCGCCGACTGGCTGCATCAGGCGCAAGCCGATCTGGAGCTGGCGGGAGTGAGTGCTGCCGCCGGACACCATGAATGGGCCTGCTTTGCCTGCCATCAGGCCGTGGAGAAGGCCCTGAAGGGGTTGCATCTGCGCCATGGTCAGCAGGCGTGGGGCCTCGGCCTCGGGCGTTCCTGCCGCGATCTGCCGCCAGCCGTTTCCGCCGCCCTGGCGTCCAGCGTCAGCGATCTGGAGGACCGTTTGCGCATCCTTGATGCGCTCTATATCCCAACGCGCTACCCCGATAGCCTGCCCGACGGTGCCCCGACCGACCATTTCGGCCGGCTCCAGAGCGAGGACGCCCACCGCCATGCCCGTTCGATCGTTGACGCAATCGCTGCTGCGCTGGCCTGAGCCCGAGCAGATCCTGCACCAGGTGCGCCTCTGGGCGGCCCAGGTGGCGGTGGAGCATCCGGGCCTGGAGCGGGTTGGCCTGTTCGGTAGCTATGGGCGGGGTGATGCCGGGGTCGGCAGCGATCTCGATCTGTTGCTGATCGATACCGGCAGCAGCGGCCCCCAACACCACCGACTGCTGGCCTGGCCCCTGGCGGAGCTGCCGCTCAGCTGCGATGCCCTGGTGCTCACACCCACCGAACACGCCGAGCTTCTGGCCAGCGGCTCAGCCATGGCCGCAGCGCTGCAACGGGACAGCCGGATCTACGCCGCCCTGGCAGGGACGTCTAAACTAACGGCTAAACGTTCGGCACCGGATGGCTCCCCAGCTCCCTCGCCAGGATCTGCGCCGCTGGGGGAATTCCCTCGGGGTGCGCCTGCCCGCCGCCATCGCCCGTGAGGCCCGGCTTCACGACAACCAGACCGTGGAACTCAAGGTGGTGGCCGATGGGGTGCTGATCCGGCGCGTCCAGCCCCGGCTCTCCCTGGCGGAGCGACTGGCGGGCTACACGCCCATGGCAGGCGAAGCCACCGAAGCGATGGCCTGGGATCCGATCGGCACAGAGGTCATCGAATGACCCCGCTGCGGCCTTCAGCCCCCTGGGTGCCGGATCGGGGTGAGGTGATCTGGATCGACCACAACCCCCAGGCCGGACGGGAGATGAAAGACCACCATCCCTTTCTGGTCCTCTCCACCGCCCCCTTCCATGCCTCGGTGGGACTGGTGGTGGGATGCGCCATGACATCGGCGGCCTACAACCGCGGCTCCTCCCTGGCAGTGGATCTGGGGCCGCTTCCAGAGCGGCCAGAGGCCCACAGCTTTGTGCTCTGCCACCAAATCAAGTCCTTCGATTGGAAGGCCCGGGGTGCCCGCCCCCATCCCATGGGCTCCCTCAACAACGACAAGCTGGACCAGGTGCTGGAGATCGTGGGGCAGATCCTTGGGTTTGTGGTGTAGCGCGCCAGGGGCTCGGCACGGTTTCTAGTCTTGACGCCATCGCTGCTGCGCTGGCCTGAGCCTGAGCAGGCGCTGCAACGGGACAGCCGCTGGTTGTGGCACCGGTAGCGATCAGGCGGTTGGCGGCCAAATCTCGGTTGCCCCTGGTGATGGAGCCGCACCAGGGTGATTCAGGTGGAAGGGGAGGGGACGACGCGCGCGAGTACGGGCGCTTTGAGGCGTCCCCCCCAAAAAAGGCACTGACCAAAAGCCTGTAAAAGCCTTTGCATGTGTCAATCACCTCACCGGCCCCCAGGAGCGCTTTTTTAGGAGGAGGGGGGGGGACTGGTTTACTTACATAAATTCTACACACAGTAAACATGCTTCGCACTCTCGCCAAATGCTGCAGGCGCTTTACGCCATTGCTGGCCGCACCGGCTGCCCTGCTGCTGAGCCAGGGGGAGGCCAAGGCAGTTTTGACCTTCAACATTTTTGAATCCGCAGGAAATGTTGCTGTTCAGACGAGTGGCAGCCTAGATCTCACTGGAGCAACGCAATTAGGCCAGATATTTTGCGGCGATAACGGGTATATCGATTCAAGCTTAGCTGTTATTTGCAGTGGTCCGGACCTTACCGTAGATGCATATAGCATCATAGGACCTGCCTTCTTCAACGGATCCGTCAGTGCTCCAGCGGACAGCATCTCTGGTATTACTGCATCCTTTACTGGTGATATGGGGATATTTATAATTGGCCCTGCATACGTAGGGACTCCTGAAAAACGTTTCGCGAGCCTGGGTCAAATGCAGAAGCGGATCAGGGGGTGAATGCAGCTCGAAATCGCGGTCATGAAGCAACCAGCAATTTGGCTGCCTCAACCTGGCAGATGTTCC
>Ga0209597_1000349_pt1 | contig 30950 bp, 29 predicted proteins | sample M_140625_MF_Meta_FD_187316 | JGI IMG/M metagenome (GOLD analysis project Ga0209597, IMG submission 187316) | Freshwater microbial communities from Lake Montjoie, Canada to study carbon cycling - M_140625_MF_MetaG (SPAdes) (version 2) | ecosystem: Environmental > Aquatic > Freshwater > Lake... | reverse complement strand
ACTCCGTCCTCGGCACCGACGGCAAGCTGCGCGTCACCCTCGTGAACAAGGACCTCACCAAGCCCGTCGTCGCGTCGATCGCCGCCGGCGCCCAGTTCACCAAGGGACAGGCCCTGCGCCTCACCGCACCGTCCGCCGACGCTACCGGCGACGTCACTTTCGCCGGCGCGGCCGTGAACGCCGACGGCACCTGGGCGCCCAAGACCACCGAAGCCCTCACCCTCTCCGCCGGCACCGCCTCCGTCACCCTGCCCCCCGCCTCCGCCGCCCTCCTGATCCTCGAGTGAGGGTAGGGACGCGTCGGCGACGCGTCCGCTGTCTTTTGGTAGGGTCGGCGACGCGTCCGCCCTACCCCCTTCGGTCGCGACGCCGTCGCGCCCCTACCCGCCACTCGTTGCCAACCGGTCAACCGGCCAACTGGTCGTCCGCCTTCGCCGCATCCGCCGGATTCGGCTCCACGATCACCACGCGACATTTCCGCTTCAGGGCGACGAACACGCGCTGCAAGGCTGCGAGGGTCTCGTAGTCCGGAGCCGTGGCGGCCACGTAAGTGTCGTTGCCAGGGCAGGACCCATCGTGGAACTCGATGCTGCCGATATCGCAGGCGTCGACCGCGTCGACCTCTTGGGCATTGAGCTCCAGTTCGTCGAACACCTCGCGCAGATAAGGGACCGCCTGGGCGCCTGGGCAGCTCTGGCGATACCAGTCCAACTCGTGGTCTTCGCGGCGGCTTTCGCGCTCAGAGCGTTGCTCACTCTCCCATTCATCGCGGGCCTCTTGGACACGTTCTTCAAACTCCTTGTCGGACTCTTCATCGTCCTGCTCGAACTCCGAATCGTCGAACTCTTCGGCGTCCTCGTCCTCAAAGTCCGGCACCTCGTCGTAAATCGTTCCGTTGAGACAGAGTTCGAAGTGATTACCCGCCCAGAAGGCGCGGATCTGGTCGCCCTTGGCGCTGACCTTCTGTCCCGGCAAGGCAGGCAAGAGTTTACCAGCCGAAGCCGCCTTCGTCTCATCGACCAGCTTGAACCAGTCGGCCGTGAACAGGGCGACCCCGCCTAAGCTGAGGGTTTTCAGGAATTCGCGTCGGTCGTAACTCATGCCTACCCATTCTGCTCAAGATAGCTATACCGTCCACCCACTCTCTTGTCATAGAGTGGCATAGCACAGAAAACCGTCTTGGTAAACGCGGCTAGCCCACGCTTGGGCTCGGCATCGAGATTCCGGCTCAGCGTAGCCGCGACATCGAGATGAAGAAGCTGCCCCAGCAGACGACACTGATCGTGCCGGCGATGATGCCGAACCAAGCGCGTCCCAAGCCGAGCTTCTCGGGATTCTTTTTGATATCACGGATGGCAAGGATCCCGAACAGGATGGCGAAGGGAGCCATGAAAAAAATCAGGGAAAAAAGTCCGAAGTAGCCTGCGGCGATGGCCCAGCCGGAGCGACCGATGGGAATAACCATAGCAAGCAACGGATGTGGAGCCTGGGCGGGAGGTACGAACTGAGCAGCTTGGCTGACACCAGGAGGCAACACCGGAGGCGTCGCTCCAGGCATCGCGGGGGGCGTGGCTCCTGGGAAAAGGACCCCGAGCGGCTTCCACTCGGGCATGCCTTGCTGCCAGGCGACATCCGTAGGGAGGAGATTGCCTGCCGAAAGCATAGCCTGGATCTGCGCGTCTTCGTAGTTACCGATGGTCAGGCCGTTGCGGCCGATGGTGTAGTTAGCCATAGTGAGGGAGGAAAATCAGTTATCGTTGTTGAGCTGACACTGGCAACGCGGGCAGCAGGTGCGGTAGCCGGAGAAGAACATGAAGTAGATGATGCCCGGAAGGATCCAGCAAAGCAGGAGCAAGATCCCGATGATGGTGCTACCGCGGGCAATCTTCTGCCCTGGGCCGACATAACCGCAGTTGGGATTCGGACAGACGATGTCCCCGGGGCCAGGCACGCGGCGCACCGGGGCGGCCATGGCGACAGGCAAGGCGGGGGCGGCGGTCCTGACCGGCATGGGCGGCATAGGCGAGGCGGCAGCCGGAGCCAGAACCATCTTCAGCAGGAGTTCCGAAACCGGCACGGGCGACGTCATTCCCGCGGCGAGGTAACTGTCGGTCGGCAACACGACCTTGGCGCGAAGCAAGGCGGCCATGTCGGCTTCAGAATAGTCGCCGATAACCGCCCCTGCGCGGGTAACCCGAACGTGCCCGGTGGGAATTTGTGGAGCCACGGCCACAGGAGTCGGCGCAGGGATAGTCGCCGCAGCAACTGGCTGAGATGCGGCCTGTTTAACGTCCTGTCGGATCTCCGAAAGGCACGCGTTGATGCTTGTCCACTCCTTCTGCTCCTTCCACCAGACCAGCATTTTCGATGCGTCCGTGGACTTGTGATAAAGGTCGACGACCTGCTCGGCGGACAGTGGGCCTACCGCAGGCGTTCCGGTCTTGGGGATGACATGGTATTGCCGCATGTGGGATTCGGCCCAACCTACCCAAGGCTAACCTATTATCAATCCTGTAAAATCGCCGGCTCCGGCCGCACCAGGCGGAATACCCGCTTCAGCGAGACACGATCACGTAGGCCAAGGCCGCCATGGCCAAGGCGAAGAAGCCGACCATGAGCCAATAAAGCGTCCCCGTGACGACGCCTCGGACGGTGATAAGCAGGCTCGAGGAAAAGGCGACCATCAGGCCGATGACCATCGCCGCTCCGAGCGCCCCTCCGGCCAGGTCGCGCTCGAAGAACCAGCCGACCAGAGGAGATAAGACGAGGATCGCCAGGTAAAGCTTGCCGGCCATTTTCCAGAACGAAGTCTCAGCCCGCCAACGGATGGCGATTAGGCCCGCGATGATGGCACCCCAGCCCGCCGCGGCGAGCGACTTGGAGACATAACGGTCGGCGCTGGCGGCCGACCCGACAAGGGCGGATGAAAAGATATTACAAAGGAAGATGGTGCTCCAGACGCGGAAGCCGCCGCGAGGCTCGGCGGTAGGCTGGCTGGGCTGCAAGGGCGGCGATTCCATTGGAAATTTGCTCAGCGCGCCCGCTCCTTAGGGGAAGCGACGAGGCAATGAACAAGGAGCAGCAAGCCCGCAACCCATAGCAGCCAGGAGCCTAAGCCGAAGTGGATGGGCGCATCAGGGACGAACTTGGTGCGAGCGAGCGAGAGCTCAGCCATCTTCTTGATGAAGAACGGTAGCCCAAGCAAGGCGATGGCGAAAATGGCGAGCACGCCTCGTCCCTGGCGATAGATATCTGAAAGCAGGACAGTGGCCGCGGTCACGGCCAGGTAGGGCGGCCAGAAAGCTTGGTCATCGGTCAAGGCCTTCTGCTGGAGCAGGCCGGTCTCGATCAACGGGCAAAACGCGGCGGCGGCGATGTTGACGATTCCAAGCATGACGAGATAGGAAGGCGGCCTCATGGGACTCAGCATAGGCGCCGTCGTATTCTAGACAACTTCTAAGGCCGGCGATACGGCGACGCCCCTGCCTTGAATTCAGCGTAGCCAAGAGCCTCACGATATCTATAAGTGAGCCATGCCCCACCCCTTCCTCGGATTCCTTAACGGTGAAACCGCCCTCGTCGGTTGCGGTTGCTTCAGCGTCGTCAGCGTCATCATCATCGTGGTCCTGCTCCTGAACAAGAAGTCCGCCGGGCAGACCATCGCCATCAACGCGGCGCCGCCGCCCCCGGGGTCGCGCCTCTATCAGTTCGCCCGGCTTGGCTCCATGATTGGCACATACCCGGAGGCCACCGTTGCCAGTCTGATCGCCTCCGGCCAGATCAAGCCGGACGACGACTATTGGACCGAAGGCATGGCCAACTGGCAGAAGGTCGCCTCCAACCCCTCTTGGAAATAACCCGATCTCATGGAAAACACCCCGCCCGCCCAACCAAACGGCCCCGACTACTCCAAGGTCGGAGGATGGCTCCTGGCCTTCGGTATCCTCGCTGGGTTGCATTTCCTCAGCGGCACCTTCTCCATCCTCACCGGAGCCGGGAAGCGCGCCCAGATCTATGCGAGCCTGGCTTCGCCTGATGCGCAAATCTACGGTGCGACCACGTTCATCAGCCTCTTGCTGCCCTTCGTCGCACTGGCACAGTGCGTGTGCATCTTCCGTCGCCTCCGCGTCGGCCGGACCCTCTCACTGATCGTCTATGGCGCTTCCATCGTGTCCGGCTTCCTCATGCTGCCGTTCTTAGGATCTCTGCTCGAAGCGGCGTCGGCGGGGGCCAATCCTGCCGTCGCCCAGGCCATGACTTTCGGATCCGTCATCGGCATGCTGATCGGCTTAACCTTGAACGGACTTTCCTTCGCCTACTTCCTCCGCTCGGAGCGGGTCAAGCAGACGCTGGTCAACTGATCGGCCATGGCCGCCGGTTCAACGGCTGCCTTTTTCAAACAGCAGACGGAGTACGCCGATGGCTACGCACACTAAGGTCAGTAACCCTGGGCCGGCCTGGCCTTTGGCCAGGAAGCTGATGCCGATGAACCCGAAAACGATGAGTAGGATCAGGTAACAGCCACGCGGGACGAGGACCGTCATGATAATCAGAGCTCGGCGATGGCTTACGCCTCTTCCTTCAGGACGGCCAAGGCGGCTGGTGCGACGGAGAGGAACTTATGGCCGCACTTCAGGCAGATCCAGCGGTTACGCCAGAGGTACGACTCCTTAGCGTAGGTCTTCCGCGCGTGTATCGCGAAGGCCAGCGTAACCGTGATGGACAAGGCCAGGATTAAGCCGAACGCCGTCTGGCTCTGGTTATAAAGCCCGACCGCGGAGGCGATGATAAGTCCGAGGAAGAAAATCGCGCAGCCACCCATGGCTTTCGTTGGCGGTGCCAGTTCTTCGGCTAGGCCGGAGATGTTCTCGGTGGCGGCGACGCCGACGTCCCCGGAAAGGCTGAAGCCGGTCATCGAGCCACTGTTCTTGCCCATCTTATAGACCATCTGAACCGACTTGATCTCGGGCGAACGGCAGTGCGCGCAGCTAGCGGGCACCGGCCCACTGACTAGGGTATCCCAGTCAATATTCAGGACGGGGACGTCCGCTGCCGCCGAGGACGTTTGGGGCGGGGCGACATGAGCAGGGGCGCTGGCGGGAGCCGTCCTAGGCATAGGCGGCATCTTCGGAGCCGCCGCGTGCGCGAGCTCGCTAAGTGGCGTGATCGCCGACATGCCTTCGCCGAAATAGGTGTCGGTCGGCCGGAGGACGCCGGCGGCGACAGCTGACTTCAGCTGCTCCTCGGTGAAGGATCCGATACTCTTGCCGTCGCGGAAGGCGGTGAACTGCATAGGGGTGATGGGGTGATGCCAGTGCATGATTAAAATTCTCTCCAAACAAGCCAATAGTATCAGGGTGGCTACCCGATTGACTCCCGGCTGGTGTCTACTTAAAACGGGCTACGGCAACGCCGACCCCGCCTGCCCGACAAAATGCCCCTCGACTGCGTCTGCGTACATTGCCACCGAAAGTTCGTCGACGAAAGCAGCACGGTTGTGCCTGGAGCCAAGTTTATGGCCTTCGCCGTCTGTGACGACTGCAAGGTGCTCGTGGAGGAAAATCGACTCCCGCCGCCCTTCGGGCAGTCTTATCTCTGCTACCCCGTGGGGGCTGCGATGATTCCGCTGTTCTTCGTGTTCCTTCTGCCGATTGGCGACTACCGGGGCTGGCCTGACCATTGGAACGTCGATTTGAACGCCAAAATCGCCTACCTCGCCATGCTCTTCCCCGCAGGCATCGTCTGGGCATGCGTCCGCCGCCATGGGCAATACGTCCTCGCTCTCATCTTTTTCCTTCAGCTGGCGTACCCATTGACTGCCAACACGTGGATGGGACAAGGAGCCGAACTGCTTGATCCGCGATATCGCTCGAAGGATCCAAGTCCGGGCGCGATATGTCTCTGGATCTCGGCCTTCGGGCTCGGCGCCGGCCTATGGCACATGTTCTTGTACCCGGAAAGGTTCGAGCCGCAGCCCGTAAAATATCGGAGGACCTTCGCGGGATTCTGCAAGTCGCTGCTGCTGGCGCTGACCCTGCTTTATCTGGGTGGATTGGCCTACGGCTATTGGCGCTCAGACGAGTGGGGACTCCGCCTGCAGGCCGAGGTTGGCCTCTGGCGCGCCGGCCTGCTCGGCGTTCCGTTGGCCTATTTCTTCTGGTCCATCGGCTCAACCTTCCAAGGCGTCTCCCACGAGATCGCCGAACAGGAAGAGGCACGGAGGCAGGACAACCATCCGCCTGAAGCCTAAGCCGCGTCCTGACTCTTCATGATGAACAATCCTGCCTCGCCCACCGACGGGCCGACCCAAGCCCAGCTTGATCAGCTCGCCGCGAAGCTGGAGGAGAAATACAATTCATCCAAGGCCTGGAGATGCACCCTTCGCCTACGCGAGTGGGATGAGCAGTATGCGCCGCACGTAGCCTTCCGGAGTTTCAAGAACTGCTGGGGGGGTGAATGGGGCAAGCTCGAACCCGGCTTCCTGCTGTTCATCATCGTCCTCCTTCCGCTCGTGCTGGCGACCATGCTTCTCGCTCCGGTGTACTTCGGCATCGAAGGATGCTGGCATTACCGGAAGAGGTTAAAACTGCTTCGCACCAGTCCGGCCCGGCCCGATGAGGCCGACCTGGTTCACAACATCCGTATCCCCTTAACTGCCGGAAGCGTCCGGACCTATCGAGACGTCGCCCGAGCGGTGTGCGCAAGCCTGGCCCCTCACGCCACCTACTTCTCCTTCATCGATACGGAGGGTGTCTCCGTCGGTTCGACATTCGGAGGGGGCGGCAAATTTTCCTACGTCGAATACGAGGTACTGGAGGCCTGCCTGCGCAACTGCCGAGCGCTTGTGGACGCTGAGACGCTCGAGGCCTACAGATCCCACCATCGTCAGGCCTTGGAAAACGAAATTGAAGCACGTAAAAAGTATGGCCCGGGGCGCGTCACCGAAGGCGACGCGGATATCAATGAGCGTATCAAGGAGCCTAGTCCTTGTAGCCGCTGCGGCGAAACGCACTTCACCGTTGAAGACGGATGGATGCGTTGCACGTTATGCTTTAGTTCAACCGGTCAGGCGCCGCATGACATCGACCCGCAAGCCCAGACCTACGATGTGGCGGCCCGGCCACGACATAAGTGGAAGCCGGCTCCCGCTCGTTGCCCGCGTTGCGGCGGCGAGCTTACCCCCCTGGCCATTTCTCTGCCCGGATTCAACTTCTGCGAACAGTGCTACCGCTCGCCCAAAGGTTCGTTGAAATAACCGCATAGCGCCGCCAACTCGGTCGATAACTCGCTTCAGCCGGCAAGTTGTCGGCAGCGCACGAAGATGGCCTGCAGCAGCCCCACCCGATAGGCGCGTTCGAGCAGTGATGGACTGTAATGTGCCCCGTCGAACAGCGCCCTCAGCAGGACCACTAGCTGCGAGGCATTTAAGCTCTGCGGGTTACAGTGATGCCAGTAACCCATGTCCAGGTCACGCAACTGCAGCCATTTAACCCAAGACTCCCGGCGGTCGATGACGCCATTATGCTGCAGGAGCTGCTCCAGCTTGATTATTTCGGGGTCGGGAATCCCGCGCGGACCAGGAGCATTCGTTGGCGCGTAAGCATCAGCCAGACTCGCGAGCCGATGGAGCTGTTCCGGCGTCACTTCGACTTCGGGCCACTCCCAATGAAATGACCCTTCGCAGGAGGATATGGGGTCAGGCCGTACCCTAAAGTGGGCGCAACTAGATCTGCGTATTTAAGGCGTTTTTAGTTACACCCTAAACCAGGGTACGGCCTGACCCCGTTGGCTGAGGGGTTTATGTCAGAGGGGTATCTGTAGTCGAGGAGCTCTACTTTACTTGGACGATACGTCCATGGCCCGTCGTCGACGTCTCATCTCCAACCAAGGCGCTTACCATGTCTACAATCGCTCCGAGCTTGGCCAGCCGATCTTCGAAACCGATGCCGCCAAACAAGTCTTCCTGGAAACCATCTTCGCAACCGCCCGGCGCTTTGCCTGGCAGCTTCATGCCTTCGCAATCATGACCAACCACTTCCACCTGGTCTTGGCCACCCCTCGCGGCAATCTGAGCGAAGGCATGCACGCCCTCCAGTCCGCCTTCGCCAATAAGCACAAGGCGTTCCGCGGCTCGATCGGGCACGTATTCCAGTCCCGCTTTGGTTGCGCGCATTACCCATCGGGCCCTTTGGCGGCTCGTAAGATTGACTACGTCCACCTCAACCCCGTCCGGGCCGGTATCGTCTCGCTCAAGGAGTTGGGTGACTATCGTTGGACCAGCTGCCGCGTACTCCGCCGCCCTCATCAACGCGGCGAGCTCACCCTCGGGCTAGCGCTCACTTCTATGCACGGGCTGAGGGATGATTCCGCAGGATGGGACGCCTACGAGGAAAGGCTTCGTTTCGTCCTCGCGACCGAGGGGCGCCCGGCAACCGACGAGGAGCTATTCGGACTGGTACGCAAAGAGAAGGCTGGCCGGAGGGTGGACGGTACAGGCATGCCGTCGGTTGCAGGCAAAAGCCGCGAACTTCTCCGCGTCGAGGAGCTCGTGCGCTGGGAAGATGCATTCAAGGGGGAGCTTCACCTGGCTGGGCGCACTGAAACGGAATTAGCATCTCTGCCTCATGCTCAAGGATGGAAGGTCAACCTCGCCAGACAGATGCGCGACCACCACGGCGCTAGCGCCAATTGGCTCGCCAAACGAATGGGTCTAAACTCAGGCGCCTACCTGCGCAAGCTCCTCACCCAAGGATAAGGGGTCAGGCCGTACCCTAAAGTGGGCGTAACTAGATCTGCATATTTAAAGCGTTTTTACTTACACCCAAAACCAAGGTACGGCCTGACCCCGTGTTCGGCCCCGCGGTGACGAGTGACGTGCTTGAACAGGTCGTTTTTTGCCTGCCTGTAGACCGACTGCTTCTGCAGCGGGTCGATCTTCTTGATCAGCTGCCCGACCTCGTCGTCCAACGTATCGAAGTAGGACCTATTTTCGATGATTACCATATAAGATGGTGTGCCCGTCGCTGGCTGTTTCGCCATGCGCGGGAGAAGAAAGTTTTAGGCCGTGAGGCGTTCGAGCTTGGTCTTACGCTTACGCCAGTCGGGCATGACGCGTTCGAGTAGATCCCAGAAACGGGGGCCGTGGTGGGGGAATCGGAGGTGGCAGAGCTCGTGGATGATGACGTAGTCGATGCACTCGATCGGGGCTCGGATGAGGTCCAGGTTGAGGCCCAGGACGCCGTCTGGGCTCATCGAGCCCCAGCGGGACTTGTATCGGCGGACGATCAGGGACTTCGGCCCTTCGTTCTTGGGGATATTGAGCTTCACCATGCAGCCGAGCATGCGCTCCTGGAATAGGTCCGAGGCCTGCTCACGATACCACTGCCAAAGGATGGCTTCCACGAGACGGGCGGAGGTCGTTTGGCCAGCGCCGACAGTGAGGTGCTGCCTCGTGGCCTTTACGCCCTTGGCGGAGCCCTTGACTACCTTGAGCCTAAGACGGCGGCCTAGGAAGAGGTGCGTCTCACCGGAGACATATTCCCGTGGCTTTGTCAGTGGGTGGAACTGGCTGAAATAGCGCAGCTGGGTGCGGACCCAGTCCCTGCGCTTATTTAGCATCTTCATGCACACCTCTGGCTTAGTCCCTGCGGGCGCGATCATGCGCACGGACATGTCGGGGAGGACCTCCAGCTGGAGGGTCTTGCGACGTGAAAATACGAGACGGCAATCGAGGCGCTTGCCGTCGAGTTCCGTACGGAGGACGTAATCAGGCATCCGGGAAACGGCGTTGGGCAGTCTTGAGAAGCGAATCCTGGAGTTCGTCGAGTTTCTGGACGGGGATTTTGATCCCCATCTTACGGCCCACGTCGTCGAAGAAGTAGTCGTCCAAGGCTCCCTTGAAACGGTTGAGCGCTTCGTCGTTGGCCCAGAAGCGCACGATGCGATGGCTGAGGAGGAGCTCCTTCACCTTCACAGCGATCTCGGCCGACAGCTTGTTGGTTTCCTGGCCGGCTCCCTTGAGGTCGGCGACATAGGGGCCGATGAGGCCGTAGAAGGCCGCGGCATCGGCGTCGGTGCGCACTCCATCAGGCAGAGCCTCGTCGCGACGTCCTTCGACCATGTCTTCCGTGATCTTGGCCAAGGCTTCGGCGAGCTGCTGATCGTCGAGGCGCTTCTGGGCATAAGCCTGAAGGGCCTCTTCGATCATCTCGGAGAACTTGCGGGCCAGAGCTGGGTCGTGTTGCTCAAGTTTATCACGGATATACTTCTTGGCAGACCGTTCGATACGGTCGGCCCTGGCGCGGGCGGTCTCACCCGTACCCGTGCCAGAGGCTACGCCATACTTGTCGACAGCCTCCTCGACGGCGCCTTTCACGCTGAGGTCGATCGGCTTGATGATCATCTTCGCCGGATCAGCGGCGACGTTGTCGTTGAGCAGCTGCAGGATGCGCGGCTCGTATTCCCGCATGTCGATGGAGTCCTGATAGCGCAGGGCCGCGGAACGGCGGAGGTTCTTCAGGCGAAGCCAATCGCCGCGGAACTGATCCATCTGCTTATCGTCGAAGTGGTCGTAGACCTTCTCGGAACCAAGGGCCTGTTCCAGCAGGCGGGCGAATTCGGCGAGTCGCTTCGAGAAATCCTTACGGATGTCGTCGTCGCGGAGGTGCTGTTCCATCTGTTCGTGGTCTAGCTTGTTCTTCACCGGCTTGAACAGGTCGAGTAGTTGACGATGGGCGGCAGGCAGCTCGTCGATCACCTCGTGGATCGGCTTCACCACGCCACGGATATCGTCCGCGTCGAAGCCTTGGAGCGCCTTGTAGGTATTCATGGCGTCGTTGAGTTCGCCGAGAAGTCCTTCGTAGTCGTAGATATAGCCGTGGCGCTTCTGGATCGTAATCGGCTCGCCGTCTTCGTCGAGGCCGCCACCCGGCATCGGTAGCTCACAGTTGCGGTTCACGCGGGCGATGGCCTGGAGGAGGTTATGCTCCGTGAGGGGCTTACAGATGTAGAGGGCGGCGTTTCGGTCGCAGTCGAAGCCCGTGAGCAGCTTAGAGACCACGATGACGACGTCGGGGCCGCCATCTCCCTTGAACGCTTTGACGATATCGCGGTTGTAGGCGGTTTCGTCGCCATACTTGTCCATCATCTCTTTCCAGAAGACCTTCACCACGTCGCTACCGTCAGGGACGCCTTCTTCCTCGACCTCGTCGCCGGAGTCACGGGCGTTCGGGCCTGAGATGATCACCTCGGACTTGATCTGACCGAGTTCGTCCAAGATCGCCTTCATGCGGATAGCTGCCGCCTTGGAGGGAGCCACGACCTGGCCCTTGAAGCCGCTATCCTTCCACACCCGATGGAAGTGCTCGGAGATATCAACCGCCTTGGCGTAGATGGCGTGCTCGGTCTGGCCGAGGACGTTGATACGGGAATACTTCTTCTTTAGGTCGGCCAGCTGCTTATCGTTGAGGCCGGCCGAAACCTTCTCAAACCAGGCATCGACGCTACCCTTCTGGACGTGCTGGGCGACGAATCGGCCTTCGTAGATCAGGGGCACGATGGCACCGTCCTTGACCGCGTCCTCGATGGTATAGGTCGGGCGAATGATGCCGCCAAATCGGCCAATGGTCGGCTTCTCCTTGGAAAGCACCGGGGTACCTGTGAACCCGACGTAGCAGGCCTTGGTGAGGAGGCGACGCATGTTGGTCGCCAGAGCGCCGTGCTGGGTGCGGTGGCTTTCGTCGACCAGCACGATGATGTTCGCGTCATCATCCTTGAAGCCGGCGGAGCGTTCCACCGCCGTCTCGAACTTATTGATGACCGTCGTGATGACGTCGGTCGTCTTCTCCTTGATCATCGCGAGGAGTTCGGCGCCCGTGCCGGCATGGCGTACGAGACGGTCGCAGTTCTGAAAAGTCTGCTTGATCTGGACGTCGAGTTCGGTGCGGTCGGTCACGATGATCAGGCGCGGGTTCTCGAATTCGCGATCGAGGGCGAGGGCCTTGCCCAGCATCACCATCGTCAGGGACTTACCAGAACCTTGGGTATGCCAGACCACCCCACCCTTGCGTCGGCCTTCGCTGTCACGCTGCTTCATCTGCTCGATGACCGCCTTGACGCCGAAGAACTGCTGATGTCGGGCGATCTTGCGCTTGCCGTCGTCGAAGAGGGAGAAGGTGCGGGCCAATTCCAGGATTCGTTCTTTGCGGCAAAGGGAGTGGAGGATCCGGTCCTGTTCGGTCACTGCGACCACCCCGGCGGCGCGGAGCTGATCGTAAGTCTTACGGGCACCGGCGAAATCACCCGTGAAGAGGTCTTTCAACTGTTCGGCGGAAAGAGGCCGGTTGATGAGGCCGCCGATGACGGCGTCGTCATGATGCTCGCGCCATTTTAGCCAGAACTTACGGCCCGAGCCAACGGCGGCGTAGAGGGCCTCGTTGCCCTTCATCGCCAGCAATAGCTGGACCGTGTGGAACAGCGGGGCGATGGCGGCCGGGGACTGGTAGGAGATGAGTTGGCGGACGCCCTTCATGATCTCCACAGCAGAAGCCTTGTTTTCGATGACCCCGAACGGGATACCGTTCACCAGAAGGACGATGTCGCAGCGGCTCGTGCCCTTGCCGTCGTTACGGTCTACAGAGAACTCCGGGGTAGCCTGAAAGAGGTTATCCTCCGGCTTATCCCAGTCGATGAAGCGCATCGTGTAGCTCTTCTTGTCGCCATCGACCGTCTTCGAGATCGTCGCGCCAAGGACCAGCCGCTCATGGAGCATCTGGTTAGTGCCCACCAGGCCACGCTGGACCGTCGGGTCCGGACGGAGCTGACGGATTGCATCGGCGGCGTCGGAGGCGTCGAAGGCGTATTCCTTCCCCCGATACGTGAACCGGTTAATCTTGAGCAGCTGATCCGTGAGCGCCGACTCCAGCAGCACGCGGGACGTGCGTCCGCGAAGGCTTTCACATTCGGCTTGGGGCAGTATCTCCCACCCCATCGCGGCCAGCATTACCAAAGCCGGTACATGGGAGGTGTGTACCTCCGTGGTAGCCGGGATTTCTCGTTTGTTCGTCATTATAATAAAGTTAGGCCGCGACCCGGACCTCGCCGGTCAGCAGCTTTTGCATGAGTCCGCGCTTTTGTGCGCGGAGCGCTTCGATGCGATTGTTGATCAATTCGATATCCGTGTCCGCCTCGGAAAGGATTTCCCCAACCTTGCGCTGGTCTGAAATCGGTGGGAGAGGAATCTTGATACTTGCTACATCGTCTTTGTATAGGTGCATAACCGAACTTCCCTGCCCTAGGCGCATTTTCTGCCTAATAGCGTCTTCGGAATTAAGTGCATAACCGAGATATCTGGGGTCCTGTCCATGGTTACTCAGGATTACGACATCGCCTCCAGCAAATGCCGCCTCTTCGCCTACATATGCGATGCATTTTCCGATCTCTTCAGCAGTTTCACCTGAGCCTGCAAAAACGATGTCGCCAGAGTTGAGCTTCACGCCGTCAACAACGGCAGATGCATCAACACGAGAAATGAGCCTGGTCACAATCTCGCTATACTTGGTGTAAATATCCCCATAAAGGACAACTGGTACGCCTTCCGAACGCAGTTTTTCCCGAAGAATTGCACCGCCTTTTTTCAGGGTTCCAAATTGAGAGACAGATTTCGTCCCGTAAGATTTTCGCATCACCATGGTGATCAGCCAGCGCTTGCGCTCCTGCTTGGCCTTGAGTTCGGCTTCGGCGGTTTCGATGGCCTCGTCCCAGGTCCGGAGGATTTCCGCGATCTTGCGCTGCTCGGCGAGCGGCGGGAGGGGGATCTTAATGCCTTCGATATCTGAATTTTTTAGGTTGTTGATGGCGCTACCTGCTAGCGTGATATCAAGCTCCCTACGATAGCTTTCCGTATCGAAAAGATAAGGAACGAAATTGATATCAGCGCCAGACGTAGGCCGGAAAAGGGCGCAGAAAGCTCCAACTGAAACCCTGCGCTTTAATTCGGCTGCTGTAAGCCTGGCGGCCTTACCTACAAGACGCTTACTGCCGTTAGACATACACACAGCGACGTCGCCTGATCGGGCAATTTGATTCTCGGAGACCTCCGCAGACGGTAGGAGATAAATTTCGTCGAAGTTAATGCGGCTGTCTTTGATGTTATTCGAGCGAAGCAGCACCACTGCTGAGGGTTCATCGGAGCTCAGAATATCTTCGGATGAAAATGTGACTCCCCTAATGCCCCTTGCTAGGTCACCAACAGCACCGTTCTTCCAGCCTTTCGGAATGATTAGTTTTTTGAGCATCTAGTCAGAGTCCCAGCTCCTTCAGATACTGGTTCATCTTAACGCGGAGATCGGCCTGCTTCTTCTCAAGGGCAACGATCTCCTGCTGGACCTTGGCGATATCGACGACGGCCTCGGCTTCGAAGGTATCGACGTAGCGCGGGATGTTCAGGTTGAACTCGTTCTCCTTGATCTCATCGAAGGTCGCGGCGTGGGAATACTTCTCGATAGCCTCCCGGGAGACATAGACATCGGTGATACGCTTCTCCTGGGCGTCGCTCAGGGTGACCTGCTTCTTGTTTTCGAGGTAATCGCGAGAGGCGTCGATGAAGAGCACGTCCTTGCGCTTGGCGTTCGCCCCGCCCTGCTCGCGGCTACGGTCGATGACCAGGATGGCCACCGGGATACCGGTCGAGCTGAACATGCCGGCAGGCAGGCCGATGACGGCGTCGATGAGGTTCTCCTCAAGCAGTTTCTGGCGGATACGGCCTTCGGCGGCGCCACGGAAGAGGACGCCATGAGGCACGATGATTGCGGCCTTGCCGGAGGCGGGCTTCAGGGACTCTACGATATGAGAGACGAAGGCGTAGTCGGCGACGGACTTAGGTGGTACGCCACGATGGAAGCGGTTGAAACGGTCGTTCTCGGCGTCTTCGGCACCCCACTTATCCAAGGAGAACGGCGGGTTGGCCACGATACGATCGAATTGCATTAAGCGACCGTTCTCGACCAGCTCGGGGGCGGTGAGGGTATTGCACCACTTGATGACCGCCGAGTCTTGGCCGTGCAGGAACATGTTCATGCGGACCAGCGCCCAGGTGGAGCCGTTGACCTCCTGGCCGAAGAGCGCGAAGTCCTTCTCGTCGGCCTGCTTGGCAGCCTCGAGGAGGAGCGAGCCGGAGCCGCAGGCTGGGTCGAAGATCGTCATGCCCTTCTTGGCACCGGCTAGCCTGGCGAGCAGGCGGGACATCACCGCAGGCGTGTAGAACTCGCCCGCCTTCTTGCCGGCGTCGGACGCGAACTGCGAGATCAGGTAGATGTAGCATTCGCCGATGACGTCGACGTCGACGCGGCCGGGGCTGAGGTCGAGCTCTTCCTTTGCGAAGTCCTCGAGGAGGGCCTTCAGGCGGCGGTTACGTTCGGCCGGGCGGCCGAGCGTCTCGCTATTGAAGTCGATGTTGCGGAATACCCCTTCGAGCTTCGAGCGGTTCTTGTCTTCAATCGCTTCGAGCGCCTTGTTGATGCGTTCGCCGATATCGGACTCGCCGCGGGCCTTGTGAAGTTCCTCGAAGGAGGCACCGTTCGGGAGCTGGAATCGCTCGCGCTCGAGGGCGCGGGTCAGGCGGACCTTATCGTCGCCGTATTTCTCGATCAGTTCGGCGCGGTGCACCTTATGCGTGTCGGAGATATATTTTAGGAACAGCATCACCAGGATGTAGTCCTTGTACTGGGTCGGATCGACCGCGCCACGGAAGGTGTCGCAGGCCTTCCAGGCAGCCGCGTTGATCTGGTCCTGGGTGACTTTGGTGGAGGATTTGCTCATAGATTCGGAAAGAGAGGGATTAGGAACGATTGAACGCGTGATTGGCCAGAAGGCCGTAGCACTCGCGGAGGCGAGCGGAGACCCGGGCGTATTCGGCCTGGGCACGTATGAGTTGGACGAGCTGTTTCTGCTCGGAGAGGGACGGAAGGGCTATGGGGAGGCCGAGGATGTCGGACTTGCTGACGCCGGCGACGAGGCCGCCCTGGTTGTGCTTGGTCAGGTAGCGCTGCGCCTCGGGGGAGTTGATGAAGGCCGCCAGGTATTCCGGCTCGATCTGCGGGGCGTCGTTGACGCCATCGCCGCGGAGACGGATGCGGAGGAGCGAGGAATTATAGGCGTAATGTACCTCGTGGGCGTCCTTCCGCAAGGCACTGAGGGCGGCGTCATGAACCTCGCGGTCGACGTAGACGGCCACGGCGACCTTGTCGGAACCGACATAACCACGACCGCGGAGAAGAATGTCGCCCGGGCGGACCACGTAGTCGTGGATCTCAGGCGAGTAGGCCACCGTGGGGGTCATCGGGTAGTCGATGGAGCCATCGCGGTTAAGGTCGCCGAAGGAAATCAGGGCGACGTTGGGCGTACCCTCGGCCTGAAGCGCGAGGGAGCCGTAGGTCTTGCCGGTCGACTTATTGACTCGCGGCTCGACCGGACCCGTGATCATCACGTGACGCGCCTGGTCCTCGCCCCCGACGATGAGATCGCGGAGGGGGACCGAGCGGTACTTGGACTGGAGGGAAGCGGCGGACATGGTCAGCTCTTGCGAGGGGGCTTAACCTTGTCCGAGGGGCCTTTCGAGTCCAACCCGAGATGTCCACAATGGGCCAAGAAATGGCCGTAAAGCTGGCTCATCGCGGGGGCAGGATCGAGTTTGCGGCGGAGCAGGGCCTTATGGACCTTTTCGAGCTGCTTCTGGGTGATGCGGTCGAAGGGCGTCAGCTGGGGGAACCAGGCCTTCTGGGTCTGGTAGCCGGGGATGCCCGCGATATAGAGGATCTCGTGGGTGCCAGAGTCCGCGAGGCCTTTGACGCCAGCGGCCAGCTCTTCCATCGACTTCGAGAGTTCCTCGGCCGCCTTCTCGGCATCCTTCTTAGGGGAGCCGCGCTCAGCCCTGCGGCGGAGGTATTCTTCGTAGTTAGCCGGACGTTCCTCCACGAGGCCATCGACCTCGGGCAGCGCGGCCTTCGGCTTCACTTTTTTCAGCCAAGCAAGGGCGTGGGAGATGACGGCGCGCATCGCGAGGAGTTCCCAGGCGGGCTCCGGGGCGGACTTAGCGCCGGGCTTGGGGCCCTTGGCGCGCGGCTTCACCATGTGATCGGCGAAAATCTGGCCGGTCGGCTCGAAGAACGTGTCGTAATCCGTGTTCTTGAGGACGGGCGTCATCGCACCATCCGTGATACGGTACATGAAGCCCGAGAGTTCGCGGGCCAAGGGCGTGTAGATCCTGGTGAGCTTCTCGTCGGCCTCGGTCTCTTCCGCTTCGTTGCGGAGGATGACGAAGCCGGCGTCGCGCCAACGCTCTTCGGGCTTGGAGTGAGACGGGTGGATGAGGTCGGACAGGCTGCCCTTTTCGAGCAGCTTACCGAGTTGGAGGACGTGGTCTTCGGCCGCGATGACGGCGATGCGATGGTTATACGACATAAGATTCAGAAGGTGGGGTTAGGGGTGATGCTCTTGATGAGCTTAACGGACTTCATCAGCTGCGGGTATTCGTCGAGCTTGAGGCCCTTGAGCTCGTCGGCCTGGGACTTGTCGCCCAGCTCACCGGCGATGAAAGCATAGACCTGGCGCTCGTATCCGATGGTCGCGTAGGTCGGATTCCAGAGGAAGAACTGGGCCAGCTGGGCCGCGGCGATGGAGCAGCGACGGGAGGCGGACAGCTTGAGGAGATCGCGACCAAGCGTGATGTTCTGCGGAATCTTGGTGCCCTCGAGGTAGAGGGAGCCCAGGACGAACGGCGAGAACGGGTGGCCGGACTTCGTGCTCTGCTTGAGGAGGCGCACGGCTTCATGGATGTCGGCTTCGACGCCGGTGCCACGGAGGTAGCACTCCGCGAGGCGATGGAGGGACTCCTGGCATCCGAGGTCTTTGCCATAGCGGAAGAGCTCGAAGGCCTTGGCGAAGTCGACCGGGATCAGGATACCTTCCAGGTACGCACGGCCCAGGAAGCGGATGGCTTCGGAGCGACCGTCGTCGGCCGAGGCCTGCAGGAGACGCAGGGCCTTCGCCTTGGACGCATCCGTGGGGGTGCTCTCATGGAGGAGCGTCACCGCGAGGGCGGTCTGGGCGAGATTGTCACCGGCCTTGGCGCTTTCCTCCAGGGCGAGGGTGACCGCGGCGGTCAGTTCGGAGATGCCGCAGGCGTCGAGATCGGTGGAGCTGGCGACTTCGTAGGGGAAGAACGCCTTGGCCGACTCGACGAGGAGCGGGCGCAGGTCGTTCATGTAACCCTTGCCGCCGATGAGGCGGGTCACCTTGCGGCGAGCGAGCAGCTGGGTAGCCTTGGGGTGGCCGAGCTCGGCCGCCTTCTTAAGGCAAATGAGCGACTGGTCACGGTCGCCGGGGAGGCGGCGACGCTCGAGGGCGTAGTTGAGGCTGAAGAGGATATTGCGGTCGCCGGAGTCGGCGAGCGGGGTGAGGAGCGCGATGGCTCCGGAGAAGTCCCGGTCACTGATGAGGCGGCTGGCCTCGGCGAAGGCTTCGCGGCTGTCGGTGATCTGGGCGGCGGTCGTGGCGGTGGGGGTCATGGGGGTGGACATAAGAGGGTTGGATTTGTTGGGTGAAGTGAGGGCTGGGTGGTTGCTCTAGGTGATTGCTATGGGGGAGTTATAGGAGGAAGACCGGGTGGGTGTCAAGCGATTCTTAACTGTTGAACCTATTTATTTAACACTAGACCGTTGATTAAGTTCCGAATTATTTTCGGTAAATAGTCGGTTCAGCGGGGGGTTAATCCAGAATAATGGCACTTTTGGTCGTTTTAAAGGGGTCACACCCGTACAGACAGCCGGCGGGCGTCCTCCAGACGGTTCAGACAGGCTAGGAAGGCCGGGGCGCTGTCCAGGGGGTTGAGGATCGAGAACTGGACCGGTGTGCTCCCCGGACACTCGTCAAAAAAGATGCCCACACCCGAGTGCACATCTAGGCCGAGGTCTCGTCCGAAGATACGCCCCTGCCCTGTCACCAGACGCACGATGCCAGACTCGAGCATGAGGAACTTGCTCAGGAATTTGGCGCACGTGTTGTCCTCCCCCAGCTTTGTCACCAACAGCACAGGGAACGTGCGCTGCGGATCTTTGATGGTTCGGATGAGTTCGGCGACTTCGTCTTCCTTGCCGACAGGTTTGTAGCCGAGCTCGATATGCGCGTCGATCGAACCGACGGCGATCTCCCAGGGGAAGCAGCGAGCCTTGAAGTCATCGTTCGACTGGCAGCAGCCGATGAGGCTATCGACGCGGATGTCGAAGTCGTCGTGACCAAGATCCACGACGTGCACCTCGTGGGAGACGCATGCGTTGGCAAACTCGCCCGTGATGACGAAGCGTGTGCCGTGCTTTCCGTTGAGCACTTGAGCACTGTTCAACTTCAGGAAGCGCGCGAGGTTTCGCGAAACGGCCTGTGCGACATTGTAAGCGGCAGCGTCGGCTCCCATCCGGTCGCGGACGTTCACGCGCATGGACGAACGCAGCGCGCCCAAGTCGTCGAAGCACCACTTTTTCTGGGCGACATCAAACCACGGGTAATTGGAGGAAGGGCAATGGACCTCGCGGGCAAAGTTATACCCCTGCCCTAGCCCGGCCTTAAGCTTACGGGAGAACTGCGAGCGGGCCTTGTTCGAACCATGGACCAAAATGAAGTCCATCGGGAGCTCCAGCGGCTTGCCGAGGCTGAGCCCGTACTGCATGAGGGAGCGGGAGTCAGCGTGGCCGGAATAATAGGACGAGAGGTCGGCGAGGTTGATCTTAATCGCATCCGCCGGCTCCTTCCAGAAGCTCTTGCTATCAGCTAGGCGGAACGAGAGCGGCGGAAGCGTGGAACGCTCGACCATCGTATAGGCGGCGATCTCGCGGAGTTGACTGCCCAGGGATTGCTCGGGGCAATAGCCACAGAGCAGCACCGTCGCCTGAGGGTTCTTCGAGTGCTTCATGATCTCGCGGCAGACGCGGCCCTGCAAAGACGTGCCAGACCCGGCGATCACGATCGTGAGCCCCTGCCCTTCGATGGAATCGCCCCAGTTGACGATCACCTTGCCGTCTTGCGTATCATGCTCCTGGAGGGGCTCGACGGTCGCGGACAAGAGACGCTGGAGAAGCGGGAGGCCGCCGAGCTTGACGATACGGGCGTGGGGGTTGAGCCAGGAGTTTTCTCCTGAGCCCTTCTTTTCGGCATAGGCTTCGCGCAGGGCATCCGCACACTGAGCGGCGAGCTGGGATTCGACATTGAGCGAGGGAACATCGGCCGAGGAAAGCCCCGTCGACGCGCGCATCGAAGCCATGACCAAATAGATGTCGGTAAGCAGATCGGTCGTACGCCCAAGGGAGAATGCCGGGATGATGAGGCGCGCCTGCGGGCCTTTGGCTACGGCCTCCTTGATCACGGCCGCCAGAGCAGCCAGACGCTCTTCGTGTCGGAGAGTCGCCTTATCACGGTCATCGCGGTCGCCATAGGTGGACTCAAGCACCACCACGCCCGAGTAGGACGTCGGCAGTTGGCGGGAGGGCGCGAGGCCTCCATGGGTTTCCCCATCGGTGACGGGGCCGATGTCGCCTGAGAAGATGATGTCGGCATGGGACTGGCCTTTGACGGCCGTCATCAGACGAAGGGCCACACAGCCGATGAGGTGAGAGGTAGGCGTGAAAGAGTAACGCAATCCTTCAGCTCCATCGATGGGGTACAGACGACCATGGGAAGCCGCGGAATCGCGATCCGGGCAGACGAAGAGCGTCGGCAGGAGATCCCACAGGTCTTCGTCCCCCTCCTCTACCGGCTGGCGATTCAGGGCGTCGCGGAGACTGATGACGGCAAGCTTCGACGTGATGTCGGTGCAGTAGATCTTCCCGCGGAAGCCGGCGCGGAGCCAGGCGAAGAGGTTTCCGATGTGGTCGGTGTGTGCGTGGGTAAGGAAGAGCGCGTGCAGGGCCTTTGGCGGAACCGGGAGGCTGTCGACATCATTGACGGCGTGGTCGCCCTCGCCTTGAAGCAGCCCGCAATCGACGGCGAAGCACTTACCACTGGCGGAGTGATAGACGAAGTGGGACGAGCCGGTAACCGTACCGCAGGCGCCGAAGGGCTTATAGAAGAGCGGAGAGGTCGGGTGCGTGTGATGGGCGGGCAGCCCGAACTGCATGGCGACGGGCAGGGCGGAGACCGAGTGAGCGAGCTTGTCTTTATTAAGGCCAAGGGGCGCGACGGTCTTCGACGCGTCGAGCAGCTTGGAGAGTTCGTGGAGGTGTGACATAGGAGGATGGGGGATGTGGGGGGTTATTTGGGACGACAGCTCACGCTAGACCTCGCAAGGAGGTCCGATGAAACCGTCAGAAACTAGGGGTTATCGAATCAGTGAGTGCCGGGTCGGCGGGTGGGTTTGGAGGTTTGGGTTTTTGTGAACAAAGGATCGAGGCCGAGCTTTGCGCGGGCCTTTAGCAAGGCAGCCTCGGCGTTGACGACTGCCTGATGGCATTCGGCGAGACGGATCTGCGAATCCGCCACCGACTCTTCGAGGCGGTCGGTGACGATGAACTGACGGGGGCGGAGATCGACCTGTCGGCCATCGACAGAGGTTCCGCCCAAGGCGGATCGAGGAACCAGGGCGGAGACACCGGGGATCTCAATGCGATCAAGGCAGACCTGAGCGATCGCCGAGAAGAACTCGGAGGTCAGAATAGTGGAACGGGAGCGGCGATAACCGATAACGGGCTCGGAAGCGGAAAGGCGAACGGCCTTCTTAACCGTTTCGTGGTCCGTGGCGTCAACGAAGAGGATCTGTTCGCCCTTTCGTCCACGGCGGAAGACGAGGACGGCGACACGGTCTTCGGCGCCATCCACGCCGCGAGGAAGCTCGACGACAAGATCAAGTCGGTCATGCGCAAGGGCCTCGGCTCGGAGACGGTCGACCTGGGGCGACTTGAACAATTCGCGAGCTGAGACGACGGCGATGGCAATGCCCGTTCCGCCGACACAGTCCAGGCCGTGCATGATCAGGTCGTAGGTACGATCCCGGGCTGGTTTTTTTGCCCGTTCGTAGGCAGCCTTAAGGGCACGTGAGGCTTCGGAAGCCATCTGCTGAGCGGAGGAAAGCTGCTGATGTAGGTCGCGATGCTTTTCAGCGAATGCTGCGCTCTTCCGTACAAATTCCTTTCGCGCTTCCTCAATCTGAGTAGCCGATAACCCTGGCATGTCGCGCTTGAAGCGTTCGAATTCTTGCTCCGGCTCGTTGCGAGACCGGAGTGATTCATCATAGCGATGCTCAAGCTCGACCAGCTGACGAGTAGCTCGCTGTTCAGTTTCTTCCGCTTCGCGAAGGTATTGTTCGACCGAAGCCTTATTCTCTTCATCGGCATCGAGGTCGATGGAGTGAACCAAGGCTACGTCGATCGGGTTCGCCTTATATGAACTCGCATAGTCATAGCGGAGGGAGTCCCCTACCTGGACGTGGGCGGATTCTGCCGAGGGGTGCAGTTGCAAGCGAAGCCAGGAGATCACGGCCAACTCGGAATCCATCTCCTGCCCAAATGCACGGATGCGCGACTTATCGGTTAGGAGCTTGTGCAGAAGCGTGCCGGTACCGCAGGACATATCCAGAACGCCGCTTCCAGGCGAAAGAGGGCAAAGCTTTGACAGGAGCTCCGAGAATTCAGCGCCAGGGCGATGCGTCTCTTCGTCGACGGCTCCTTTGCCGGCATTGAGAATCATGCCCATGACCTCCGCGGGAAGACGAGGGTCTTCGGCGAATAGGTTATCAGCTCGAGCCATGCTCTCCAGCTCTAGGAAGAGAGCCAAGGGCAGGCGGACGCTGGACACGTCACGGGGATTAAATTGCAGCTCGCCGCCAAATCCAACCGCTTCTTTGTTCAAGCTGACGAACTCCACGAAGAGACGATAACCCTTGGCTGCGGTGTCCTCAGGCATGTCCTTGCCGGAGGTCGCACCATAAACTAGGAAGCGGATCGGCGAAATGCCCCCAAGGATGACCGGAAAGCGGATGCTACGTACTTTTTCTTCTTTTGCGTGTTCTGAATACCAAAGCGCGTCCATGCCGTAGATAACAGCAACCAACTTGCGGTCTGTTTTCTCGAATCGTTCCGTCAGGCTAGAGGCGACAACCCGGCTCGAGGGGATGGACCCGGAAGTAAATGAATCGCTCATGGTTTAGGCGCGGATGCCGGCGATACGGCAAAGTTCGGAGTCGTTCGCCTCGCTCTCGGTCTCGGCGAGGGCGATGCGAGATTCGCGTAGAGCACGGCCTGCCTTTGAAGCTTCGGCGATAGCCTTCTGCTGCTCCGACGGAAGAATCGGGACCGGAAGGCTCCCGATGGTCTCGAGACTATAGAGGCTGATCGATGAACCTCGGGCAGCCGCGGCCATGTGTTGCTTGGCGTATTCGGTACCCAGCAACCAGACGATGAACTCCGGGAGCGTGGGAGACCACTCCTGGGTTGAGAGCACGTGACAGAGGGGTCCCGCCAGAATGGGTAAACCCTTGGCGAGCTCCGTCGTGGTCTCATCCATCAGGCCGGCGACGAACTCGCCGCGGGCTGAAACGATGACGTCACCCTTAATAAGTAGATGACGCGCGATCAGGCCAGGCGTCAGCAATACCGGGGAAGCCGCTGCCGGGCGAATGTTGCCGGCGACGATGCTGGCAGGAGAAAGCACGAGGGCTTGGGCTGAAGCGTCATCAGCCAAGGCATCCAGCACCTTCAAGTGAGGGAGAAGGTCCGCCGCTGATTTCAGATCTCGAGATGGGACACCCGCACGCAAGTTCAGCACGGATTTTAAAGGTTGGAAGCGGGTTTTCATTTCGGCGTGCTCGGCGAGCGACGCCTATCACCCTACCTCAGCAAAGGGCCCGTGCAACCCAAAAGTGAACACACGGCGGGAAAGCACTAGGATTCCATGAAATGCACCAATTGACCTATTCCGAGCCCTTCTCTTAACAGGAGAAATGCATGTTTCCTAGTTTTGCCCATTTTTAGCCATTTTAGACCTTCGGTCCGTATTTGTTGAAGACCAGGCCCCCGGCGGCGAAGTAACGGCGGACGGACTTCCCTATATAGTGGGCGCGTACCGCCTGATCGGCCGGCTCCCCCTCGAACTCGCAGGTCCCCTTGAAGTTGTCAGGGGTGAGATCCGTGCGCGTCGGGTAGTGGGACGGGTCTGAGGGCTGCCAGTGGTAGGTCCGGAAGACCTCAACGACCAGACCTTGATAGACGACGATGGCGTAGTCGTACTTCGAGGCGTAAGTCGGGTTGAAGTTCCAAACACCTCGGGCGGCCTCGTATAGCTCCTGCGCAGACATCCCCTTCCGGTAGGTCTGGGCGATCTTGAGAAAAATCACCTTATGGATGACCTCGGCCTCTTCCGGCATGTACCGGGCGGCGAGCTCCGCGAGACTGGTGCGCCCGAACTTCTCGACGCCATGCCCCGGAGCGATGTTGGTGAGATTGCCCAGGCCGAAAGCATCAATGACTGCAGACTCTACCAGGAAGGCCTCGGCCTCGTTCTCGAGTCCGTGGCGAATGATGTCGATCTGCGGAGTCAGTCCAGCGGCCTCTATCTCCGCGATCTTCGAAGCCTTGGCCGCGCCATCGTCCTTCGACGAATGCTGGAGGCAGCGCTCGCCCTTCCCCTTCCCTACGTAGAACGCCTTACCATCGCGCGGGTCGAGTAATAGGTAGACGTAATAGCCCAGGCTGTCCGCCAAAGGACCAGAAATGGATTTAGGCTGAGGGAAGGAGGTCATTTGTCCATTGAAGTTGGGAGGTGTTGTCCAAAGTAACCGATGACAAGTTTAGCGCGGGCCTCATCCCAGATAAAGTGGATGGACATACATTCCTTGGGGTATCCTCCGCCAAGGGTGATATGCTCGTCGAAAAGGCACTTCTTGCCGTTGTATTCGAATCGGTAGTGGTCTCCGTGGACGCGGACCACTGTGTCGCTGACCATTGGCCGGTAGAGATTCCCTAGTGCGGAATCCTTAGCTAAGCCCATCAGGCGATGTATAGATATATTCTTGCCCGCACGCTTCGAGGCGAACGTGGCCAGGTGGGTGAGCGCCTTGTCGAGCTTCCCGTCATGCTCGTAAAGACACTGTTCGGCGTGTACGACTGCCTGCGGGAGTATCTCGATATGCTTGGTGAAATCCGGCTTAGCCATGTGGGCATTGAGGATGTCAGAGGCCTTCGTGAAGGGCTTGCGCTCCGCTATCTCTGCGGCCGGCTTTTCGAAAGGCTTGATCTTTCGTTTGGAAACGAGACCGGCCATCAGGGCGAAGGTCTTCTCGCGTAATGCGTCAGGGACGATCACCGAAATGCGGGTACCTGCCTGGATCTTTGCGAAGCGGATCCGGGCAACAGCATCATGCCCAATGAAATCGAGGTCTATGCCCTCTCCGTTTAAGGCAGCTCCTCCGTTGTGCTCTAAGACTTTCGCCCGGACATGGAACCTCACCGTCTTGAGGGCTTCAGGCGGCGACTGGTTGCAGGTGTATTCCCATGTGTCCATGGAGGGGTCTCGAAAGCCTAGCCCGTGCCTAATCCCTGTGAAGCGGTTTCGCATATAAAGTTATAACATAGTTATAAAACAGGGGGCCACTTCGTGGCCCCCTGGAGTCTCGGGGTCAGGTCCTCGCTTACTTGCGAGGGCCGTTACCGCGGCCGCCGCCGGACGGATTGCCGGTGGTGCTCGGGTAGTTGCCGCCGTTGCCTTGGTTGGACATGTGTTACTCCTTTCTATGGTTGGAGGTTAATGTGTTGTTACGCACCGCGGCCGTGGCGGCCGAAGCGGGCGAGAATGAGTTTCCGGGCTTCCGGATCCCAGTCGAAGTAGATGGACATGCAGGTTCGCGGGTTAAGGCCGTGGCCGAGGGTGACGTGCAGGGGGAAGAGGCGGCTCACCCCCTTGTATGTGGCCGTGTAGTCGGAGGCGTAGCGGATCTTGGCGCGCTCGCCGAGGTCGGCCCCGAAGTGGCTGAGGCCGGCCTGGGTGGCCAGGAAGTCGTCGGGCTTCAGGTCGTTGGCGGGGTCGGCCTTGAGCTTGGCGAAGGCGACGAGTCCGGCGAGATAGCGCTCCAGGGTGCCGTCGTGCTCGAAGACGCATTCTGGCGCCTCGGCGAGCGCCTCGGGCAGGACGAGGATGTGCTCGATGAAATCCGCCTTGGTCATGTGCTCCGCCAGGACCTCATGCGCGGGACGATGGGGTTTCCCGGACTTCGACGGCGCCGAGAGCTTTTCGTGCAGCGGCTGGATGAAGTTCCCACCGACCAAGCGGCGGCACACCTTCATGGCTTCGCTCGCCCGACGAGAAGAAGCACGCACTGAGAGCTGCTGCTCCGAGGCGAGGTGGAAGTTGATCGTCGACTGGTCGGCGAGGAACGTGATGACAGCCGCGGAAGACTCCAGGGTCGTGCCGACCATCTGGAAGGATTCCTTGGCGGTGCGCTGGATGATCTCCAGGAGCCTGCGGCCCGGGAGTTCGTAGCGGTAGTTGAGACTGATGGCGGTGGTGCTCATGTGCGGTGAACGAACCCCAGTGTCCCCGCCGAGTTTCAGCCCGCAAGGCGATCACGCCGGGTAGCCGTCCGCGGCATAGGTCCGGCGTGTCGCACGAATGTCTGACTCATGTTTCTATCCTATAAAACAAGGGCTAAACCTGTGTCGCACGAATTATTGCCCCCCGGGGCGGCGGATAAAATGCCTTCCTCATTGTAATCGTCCGGGCGGCCCTCTACCCCCAACTCTGCGCTCGATATAGCGTCCAGTATACTCCTATAAAGCATCCATGGCCCGGCCCATGGAACTGAACTACCTCACCTTGCTCCGTGAGCTGGAGCGGGAGGTGGCGGCCGGCGCCAACCTGAAGCTGCCCGCAGACCGTGACGGCCTGCAAAGAGCACGCAAATGGTTCAAAGGCAGGTTCTCCGGGGGCCTGCTTGGTTTCGCCGCCAGCCAGCTCGCCAAAGGCGAGCAACGTATCGCTAAGAAGCTTTACATCAAAGCCGAAGAGATGCGCCATCAGGAGACGCTGACGCTCCGATCCCTCCGGAAACTCTCCGAAGCCCAGGATGTCTATGACTTCGACCGCCCGCCGAGCTGGCCGCCGGTCGTGCCGACGGAGCAGCTGATCTCCCGCTTCGTGGGCCACGCCATCGGCCTGCATTCGGAAAACCCGGAGGCCGACTTCGCCACGCAGGTCGAAGCGTCTTTCCGCGAGACCGCCATCCCGGCCCTCGCCTGGGGCTTGCTGACGCAGCTCGCCGCGCTCCCGACGGAAGACAAGGACGCCGCTACGGACGCCTTGCTGCGCCGGCTTGAGGCCGACCTCGGCGCCAAGCCCTCCCCGGCCGAAGTGGTCGTCGACGCCGACGGGCGTCGCGTCGCGCTCCCTTATCTGCGGCTCACCGAAGGCTTCTTGCGCCTGCTTACCCAGAAGGACGCCGAATGGCGGATCTCCGTCGCAGCCGCGACCCAGCTCCGCGGCGAGCTGCGAGCGGAGTTCGCGAAGCTGGCCGCCGACACCAGCGGCGCCTTCCCCGCCGTCCTCGCCCGCCATTACGGCCCGCAACGGGGCGGCTCTGACCGCGCGCACGCCGTCGCCCTCGCCCAGCGGCGCTCGCAAACCTCCGCCGCCTTCCTGCGGGAACGCGTCGAACTGCTGGCGACCGCCCGCGCGCCCGAGCTCGACCCCTTCCGCCGCCTCTGCGCGACAGACCTACGCGCGGCCTGTCAGGAAGCCCAAGCATGGCTGAGCGCTGACGCGAGCGGCGAAACCGCCGACCGCGGGCGCCTCGCCGCGGGCCGTGCCTACTGGCTGGCCCGGCAGACCTTTGGCAAACACGAGCTTGCCGCAGCCGAATGGCTGACTGCGATCGTTGAACGGACCAACGACGAAGGCCGGGTCATCCATCAGGCCTCCGCCGACCTCGCCCCGCAGGAGCTGGCCGACATCGAATGGGCGAGCAAGCTGACCCTTCAGCTCCTCCGCGAAGCCGCCCGCGCCTATCGCGGCCGCGACGATCTCCGGGCCATCTGCCTGCGCTTCGCCGCTGGCTACGCGACCAATCCGCGCTATCACCGAGCCTCGGCCGTACTCGCCCTGCAACAGGTGGTCGTAGAAGAGTATGCCCGTGAGCCCGCGGCACGAGCACGTCTGACGGACATGTTCCGGGCACGGCTCGCATGGCAAAGCCAGGCGACGCTTCTCCCGACCAAGAATCGGGGCGAGATCCGGAAGGCCGCAGGATTCTACCAATCAGCCGTCAGCGGGCTCGGCACACCTAAGGACGGGCTGGACGCGGAAGCTCCGGTCCACCTCTTCCCTGAGCTGCTCGCCTTCCTGGAAACCTATCACAACGAGTCGAAGGGCGGAGAGAAGCTCCTGCACGTCATCGATTACGTGGTGCAACAGAACTACGGCGTCTACTTCGACGCCGTGACGGAACGTCAGCTGATCGCCGCCGGGCTCGAACAGTTCAAAGCTTGGCATGCGCAGATCGAAGATGCGATGGTCCGGAAGAACTCCGAAGTCGGCGTCCGCCTCCGAGCGGAGAAAGAAGCCGGCCGGCCGACTTCTGGCATCATCCTCCAATACTGCATGGAGACGTTGGGGAGAATCGAATATGGCTACACTCCGGCCAAGGGGGAGCGTGCCAAATCGGCCTGAAAACAGGACTGGGGTTAAAAAGTGGCGGCGGACATGCTACCTGCTTCCTTACGGCTGGTCCGTAGCAAGCAGACGATAGCGCTCATTCATGCGACAAGGACGGCCTAAGGCCTGTTGGCTTCTGGGACGAACTTAAGGGGCAAAAAGGGCTCCTAAGGCAGGTTCGGAGCTAGCGCCCTCACCAGCATAGCATGGGCGATGAGCCTATAGGTGTATGAACCCTCTCAAAAACACCTACGGCCTCAAGGCCATCCCGTCCGAAAAGATCCTCAAGGAGTTCCACCCCGCCCGCGGCATGCGCTTCCGTGGGCCGATGGATCTCCCGCCCGAAGACCTCCCGGTCCTCATGCAGATGGAGCGCAACCACATGATGGACCCCCGGGCCTGGAAGAGCGCGCGCGTTGTCGCCGACGTGACGCCCGTCTTCCGCCTGGTCGCCGAGCACATGGGTTACGATCTCGCCTCGCTCCTCGAGGGCAAAGGCGAGACCGGCAAACCTGAAGACTCCTGGACCGTCTACGCCGACGAAGGCAAGGCGCCGATGCTCATCCGCTGGACGATCGGCAAGGCGCAGCTCCTGATGTCGCTCGCCATTCTCGGCCAGACGCCCCGCCTCGGGATGAAGCCCATGCTCGAGATCTGCGTGCTGTCCGACCGGAACGCCGCCCCGCACCTCGCCGGCATCGCGGCCGCGCTGCGCCGCATCGAGAAGTCCGTCGAGCCGGACGATGGCACCGATGTCGCCGAGGGCAACGTGCTCCGCCGCGTGCTGAACGTGGCCGACTCCGGCGAGGACTTCACCGTCACGTGCGTCTTCCACGCAGACGCGCACAAGGGCCTGAGCGCGATCCGCGAGGCGGACCACGCCGAACTGGCCAACTCGACCAACATCATCATCGAGGAAGCCGGGGCGCGCCGCGGTTTCGCCGGCCACCTGCTCGTCGACGAGCTGAGCATCGTCGCCCGCCGGGCGAACGTCTTCCGCTTCCATTACGAAGCCGATCGCCCGGTGCCGACCGATACCCTGAAACTGGTCCATCACATGAGCGTCAAGGATGTGCGCATGTCCATGGACATCGCCTTCCAGATGCACCTGCAGGACCTGCGCGGTCGGGCGAACGATGAGGCGGGTGGCACCCTGAAACAAGAGACCACGCCGGAGCTGGACCATGAAATGGCCGAGCGACGCCTGCGGCTCCAGATGAACGCGATGGAGATCGCCGGGGAAGTGCCTGTCAGCCGTGGTCGCGGACGATTCCACGTGCCGATGATCGACGAGGCCTTCTCCGTCCCGCCCACGATCGGCCCCGAGTTCAGGTATTGCCCGGCCGGCACCCTGGTCGGCACGGGGCCGGAACTGAAGATGTCCGGCGGCGACGTCGAGACCTCCTGGGACCTGCTCGACCTTATGCTGGAAGCCCTCTGCGAGATCCCGAAGGAGTTCCCGGCCAATCGCGCCACCCGCAGCGAGATCAAGCTCACCGCATCGCTCGAGGCCCCGGCGATCGCGGACCAGTACAAAGATACCAACCCCGTAGGTCGTCGTTACGAGCGGATCACCAATCCGTTCTACGCCGTGCATCGCGGGCTCGTCGTGCGCGTCGACCGAACCGTCTCGGTCTGGCGCTCAAACGACACGGAGGCACTGGCGGCGGACTTCTTCTACGCGCCGGCGACGAGGAATCTGCATGTCGCGAATCTGTATCGCGTCAAAGTGCCGAAGGGGTAACGCGGCAGCTAAGCTGCCACGGGGGAACTGCTGGCATGGTGAACGGCTGCGAAGCAGGGGCAGCGGGGCCGCGGGCAAATAGTTGATCGGTTGATCAGTTGGCCAGTTGCCCGGAGGCGGACTCATTAGAGGCAATGCAAAGGTGCAAATGCGGCGGAGCCGCGTGCAAAAGTGCAAAGGTGGGCGCGGCGTAAGCGCCGCGTGGGGATCTGCTGGCACGCTGGCATGCTGCGAAGCAAATGCAGAAGGCAGGGGCGCGCGGTGTCGCGACCGAGGGGATGAGGGTCGAGGCGGACGCGTCGCCGACGCGTCCCTACCCGCGCGGGGACTTAGGCCTCGTCCGGCTTAGCCATCAGGGTCGAAACGACGACCAACGCCGCTGCCGCCCAGATGACCAAGGAACCCGTCGTGAGATGAAAAGGCACATCAGGCAAGAAGGGGGTCGCGACAATCTTCGCTTCGCCCAGGAATTTAGCGACAAAGGGAATGACGGCAGCGACGACACCCAAGCCGATCATCTCCGCGTTCG